>JAESGS010000045.1_pt1 | contig 299607 bp, 272 predicted proteins | sample 9269761 | NCBI WGS metagenome assembly JAESGS01 (sample SAMN15741799, study PRJNA653493) | algae metagenome | isolation source: Cyanosarcina radialis HA8281-LM2 and co-occurring heterotrophs from damp... | place: USA: Makauwahi cave, Hawaii | collected 2011-01-06 | reverse complement strand
ACAACAGCTTGGTATACCGAACGCAATCGAGAGCAAAAATCAGTAGATTGGCAATTTACCACAACTGATGCCCGCATCCGCCTTAAGCGTCTGTACCCACATCCTGAATTTTGACAGACCACTAGTCGCTCGCAACCGGATTTGGCATCGCACCTCGCGACCGACTTTTGCACCAGAGATAAAATTTTCATATTCATCTGGCTACCCTACAAATAACTGCCAGTTATGATTGGGATTAATTGTTCGATCGGATTGTCCCGAACTCTCTATTAAAACTTATTCTGAACTCCTGAATTCCTTTTATTCTTATGCTTCCATCAACCTCCTACGAATATCAAGTTGGCGGCAGCCTCAAAATTGATGCCCCCAGTTATATACCCCGACACTCAGATATAGAACTTTACGAAGCTTTAAAAGCAGGAGAGTTTTGTTACGTTCTTAACTCTCGCCAAATGGGAAAATCTAGCCTGAGAGTGCGGGTCAAAGATCGGTTAGAACGAGAAGGATTTAAGTGCGTTTCTATCGATCTAACTGGTATCGGTAGCGAAAATATTGCTCCGGGGCAGTGGTACAAAGGCATCATTTCTGAATTATGTCGGGGGTTTAATCTATTAAGAAAATTCAAGCTTAAATCGTGGTGGCAGGAACGCGAAGATCTGTCGCCTCCTCAGCGATTGCAGCGATTTGTCGAAGAGGTTTTGCTGGTAGAAGTAACCTCAAAAAAGATTTTTGTGTTTATCGATGAAATCGATAGCGTGATGGCGCTAAATTTTCCGACCGACGACTTTTTTGCTTTAATTCGTTTCTTTTACAATCAAAGAGCCGAAAAATCCGCCTACGATCGCCTGACGGTGGCTTTGTTTGGAGTCGCTACGCCTTCAGATTTAATCCGCGATCGCCGCCGCACTCCCTTTAATATCGGCAAAGCCATTGAATTGCAAGGCTTTCAACTCTCAGAAGCCATGCCTCTAGCGCGAGGACTTGAAGGCTTTTGCCACCATCCCGAATCAGTTTTGACCGAGATTTTGCAGTGGACGGGAGGACAGCCATTTTTAACTCAAAAGGTTTGCCAGTTAGCCGTAACGGCTTGCCGAGAAGGTCGGGAAGTCACCGATCGAGAGGGAATAGCTATTCGTTCTGGGGATGAAAAAGAATGGGTAGATCGATTAGTGCGATCGCACCTGCTGGAAGATTGGGAAGATCGCGATCGACCGGAGCATTTAAAAACCATTCGCACTCGCCTGCTCGACGAACAGCGATCTGCTAACTTGCAACGCTTACTAGGAGAGTATCAGCGCTTGCTGGAGGAGAAAACGATTCCCCTCAATGACAGTCCAGAACAAACTAAATTATTGTTGAGCGGGTTAGTCGTCAAGCAAGGCAGCCTACTGGCGGTTCGCAACCCCATATATCGAGAAATTTTCAATCTCGCTTGGGTAGAAAAAGAATTAGCCCGATTGCGTCCCTACGCTGAAGCTCTCCGCCAGTGGGTGAGTTCGGACTGTAGCGATGAATCTCACCTTTTGCGAGGAAAAGCTTTGCAAGCGGCTCTGGAGTGGTCTGAAGGTCGAAGCTTGACCGATTGGGATTATCGCTACCTAGTCTCCAGCCAGTCGTTGGAGCAGCAAGAGAGACAAAGGCGAGCGGAAATCGACCGACTCAAACAACTGGAGTTGATCTGGGTACAAGAGATCGCCAATGCTAGGTTGCAAAGATACTTCCTTCAAGCCACAACTGCTGGGGCTATTGTGTGTCTGGGGTTGGTGCTAGCAGCCTTTTTAGCGTACCACCAAACTAGCCGCAGCCAACAGACAAGCAAAATCAGCCAAATCCAGGCGATCGCTACCTCTGCCGATGCCCTATTTCTCTCGGATCGCAGGTTAGAAGCTCTAGTTCAAGCCATCAGAGCCAAGCAACAACTGAATCGGGTAAACCAGCCCGACTGGAAAACCCAAAAAATGGTTGATTCAGCGCTGCGCCAGAGTGCTTATGGAGTCGTAGAACGTAACTCCCTATCGGGACATGAAGACAAAGTAAACGCGATCGCTTTTAGTCCCGATGGTGGGAGCGTGGCTTCTGGTAGCGTCGATCGCACGATTAAAATTTGGCAGCCAGATGGTAGGCTGCTGAGAACTTTGACGGGTCATAACGACGAAATCTTGGATCTAGCCTTTAGTCCCGACGACCAGATACTGGTATCAGCTTCTGGAGATGGCACCATAAAATTCTGGAATCGGCAAGGAATTTTGTTGCGAACCTTCACAGGTAACTGTGGCAGCATTTACGCGGTGGCCTTCAGTCACGACGGTCAAACTATAGCCTCAGCTTGTGGAGATGGCACGGTCAAAATTTGGAACCTTGAGGGCAAACTGCTGAAAACCCTGAAAGGACATCAAGGAGAAGTTTGGGGAGTCGATTTCAGTTCTGACGGTCGGCTGATTGCTAGTAGCAGTCGGGACAATACGGTTAAGCTTTGGAGTGCCAGCGGCCAGTTACTCGCCACTCTCAAGGGGCATAGTTCTACCGTCAGAGGAGTAGCTTTCAGTCCGATCCCCCTTAATAGGGGAGACAAAGGGGGGATTTTAGCCACTGCCAGCGACGATCGTACCGTCAAACTTTGGCGAACAGATGGCACCTTGCTAGCGACGCTGCCAGGGCATAACGCCCCAGTGGCGCAAGTTAAATTTTCTCCCGACGGCCAGCGACTAGTTACTGCTAGCTGGGACAACACTATCGCCATTTGGCACCGTCACGGCACGCCCATCGCTACCCTCAAAGGACATCGCGATCGAGTTTGGGATGTCGCCTTCTCTCCCGACGGCCAAACGATCGCCTCTGCCAGTTGGGACAACACTGTCAAATTCTGGCAGCCAGAAGCAGCAATTACCAAAACCATTGAAGGACATACCGCCGTCGTCATCGATGTGGCTTTTAGCGCCGACGGCAAGATGGTAGCTTCCAGCAGCGACGATCGCACCTTGCAACTGTGGAAATCTGACAACACTTTGACGACTTTAAAGGGACATTCAGCCGAAGTGTACGCCGTGGCCTTCAGTCCCGACAATCGGACGATCGCTTCTGCTAGTAACGATCGCACGATTAAACTCTGGCGGTTAGATGGGAGCCTATCGGCCACCCTCGTAGGGCATACTAGTTCGATTTGGGGGGTCGATTTTAGTCCCGACGGTCGAATGCTGGTTTCTGGTAGTAAGGACGGCACGGTCAGACTCTGGAATGTGGAGAGGGGAGAGAGGGGAGAGGGAGGGACATCTTTACTCTCCAAGTCGGCTTTGAAAGTAATGCCTTGGCGCATTCTTAAAGGTCATAGCGGCCCGGTTTGGGCGGTCGATTTTAGTGCCAACGGCCAGCTAATTGTCTCGGCCAGCGACGATCGCACGGTCAAACTCTGGACGGCAAAGGGCAAATTGCTAACTACTCTCAAGGGGCATAGAGGGGCCGTTCAAACAGTCGCGATCGCTCCGATCCCCCTTAATAAGGGGGGCCAAGAGGGGATCGTTGCTTCTGGCAGTGCCGACCGAACGGTCAAACTCTGGAAAACCGATGGCACTTTGCTGGCTACCCTCAACGGACATACTAGCGGCATTAAAAGCGTTAAATTCAGTCCCAACGGAGAACTATTGGCTTCAGCCAGTGCTGACAAAACCGTCAAACTTTGGAAACTAGATGGTTCCCTGCTAGCTACCTTAAGCGGACATAGCGGCACGGTGTGGACGGTTGATTTTAGCCCCGACAGTCAAAAACTGGCTTCTGGCGGTGAAGATTTGAAAGTAATTATCTGGGACTTAAAAAGGGTTCTTCAGGTAGATTTACTCGCTTATAGTTGTCAGTGGGCACGAGATTATTTGCGAACAAATGACCAAGTACAACAGAGCGATCGCGATTTATGCAATTAACTAGAATACAGAAGTTCAGGAGTTCAGGAGTTCAGGAGCGTTGGAAGTGTTAAGTGTGGAGTGCTTTCAGAAGTGTTGAGTGTTGAGTTAAAAATTCTCCCCTGCCTCCCCTGCCTCCCCTGCTTCCCCTGCCTCCCCTGCTTCCCCTGCCTCCCCTGCTCGCCCTCTCTTATGAATTTTTGTAGCGATAACGTCACTGGCATAGCCCCAGAAATCTTAGCTGCCATCATCGCCGCCAACGAAGGCGCAGCTATGCCTTACGGACAAGATGAATGCAGTCAGCGTCTAGAAAATTTATTTTCAGAATTGTTCGAGACAGAAGTAACCGTATTTCCTGTAGCCACGGGTTCGGCAGCTAACTCCCTGGCTTTGTCAGTCATAACACCTCCTTTTGGGGCGATTTACTGCCATCAAGAATCTCACGTCAATTTAGATGAGTGTGGTGCGCCAGAATTCTACACTGGTGGAGCCAAATTAGTTCCTCTGACTGGCATTAATGGCAAAATAGCCGCGATCGATCTGGCCAAAACTCTAGAGCGAGCCGGGGCGGGAATCGTCCATCGGGTTCAGCCAGCCGCAGTTAGCCTGACTCAAGCCACCGAAGCGGGAACGGTTTATCGCCCGGAAGAAATTGAGGAAATCTCCCGTATCGTCCGCCATTATGGTTTGCACCTGCACGTAGATGGCGCTCGATTCGCTAATGCCGTAGCTAGCCTCGGCTGTTCTCCAGCGGATGTAACTTGGCGTGCTGGTGTAGATGTTCTATCTTTTGGCGCTACTAAGAATGGGGCGATGGCTGCCGAAGCTGCGATCTTTTTTCAGCCGGATTTAGCTAAGACCATGAGCTATCGTCGCAAGCGTGCTGGTCATTTATTTTCTAAGATGCGGTTTTTATCGGCACAGCTTGAAGCTTACCTGCAAGACGATTTGTGGCTGCGTCACGCCGCCCGCGCTAACGAGATGGCTGCCAAACTGGCAGCGGGATTAGAGCTACTCCCAGCAGCGAAGCTGTGCTATCCAGTTGAAGCGAATGAAGTCTTTGTCCAACTACCAGAAGCAGTTATCGATCGCCTACTTGCCGCCGGGTTTCAATTCTACCGCTGGCAGCAAGAAGATGACATAACTACAGTGCGCTTAGTGACTGCCTTCAACACTTCCGAACGAGATGTCAGTAATTTTCTGGCAGTAGCTATTTAGTGCGTTCGCGCCCACACCTCGATCGCGATCGATATCCTGGCACTACTTACTGCATTCGATCGATCGTCCGATACTGAATGGCTTCGGCTACGTGATTGGTTTTGAGTTGCTCCTCTCCGGCTAAATCGGCAATCGTGCGAGCCACTTTTAAAACTCGATCGCTCGCTCTCGCCGACAATCCCAATTTCCTAATCGCTCCTTCTAATAAGTTCCGCGCGGCATCGTCTAGTTCGCACCATTGTTTGAGGTGGCGGCTTTGCATTTGAGCGTTGCAACGTAAAGCAGGTTCGGCTTGAAAGCGATGATAAGTGCGATCGCGAGCTTGTTGTACCCGTTGCCTTACCGTCTCGGTTTCTTCCCCTGATGTTTGCCTAGTAATTTCTTCTGGTTTCAAGCGATTGACAGCTACTTGCAAATCGATTCGATCCATCAACGGGCCGGAAAGTTTGGCCCAATATTGTTCTCTTTGTCTGGGGGAACAAGTACAAGCTTGAATCGGATCGCCAAAATAACCGCAAGGACAAGGATTGGTACTGGCGACTAAAGTAAACTGAGCCGGAAACATTACTGATTGTCGAGTTCGAGATACAGTGACGCAACCATCTTCTAAAGGTTGGCGGAGAAATTCTAAAACATCGCGCTTAAACTCGGTTAATTCATCGAGGAAAAGGATGCCTCGATGGGCCAAAGATATCTCTCCGGGGCGAGGAAAACTGCCACCGCCCACCAAGGAAGGACCCGAAGCTGAATGGTGCGGGCTGCGAAATGGGCGATCGCTCACTAAGGAACCTCGATTTTTTAACAACCCCGCTACTGAGTGAATTTGAGTCACTTCTAAAGCTTCAGCAAAACTCAACGGCGGCAAAATTCCTGGCAAGCGACGCGCCAGCATAGTTTTACCGCTTCCAGGCGGTCCGACGAAGATTAAATTATGTCCTCCAGCCGCAGCAATTTCTAAGGCGCGACGAGCATGAGTTTGTCCTTTAACATCTTTGAGATCTGGGGGATGAAGTTGGGGAGATGCCGATTCCTTCACGTTGTCCCACCGGACAGGTTGATAAGCGGCTGGAGTATTGAGAAAATCAGCTACTTCCGCCAGATTTTTCAATCCGTAGACCGCTATATCTTTAACTACTGCCGCTTCTTTGGCATTATCAGCCGGAACTACCAACCCAGCGATCCCCATCTGTGCAGCGGCGGCAGCAATTGGCAACACGCCAGCCACCGGACGCAAGCTGCCATCTAGAGAAACTTCTCCCAAGAATAGATAATCCCCCAAAAGTTCGGGATTTACCTGTTCGGAGGCTGCCATAATCCCGACGCTAATCGGTAGATCGAAACTCGGTCCTTCCTTTCTGAGGTCGGCGGGCGTTAAGTTGATTACCACCTTCCGCATGGGGAAGGCATACCCAGCATTTTTTAAAGCTGCTTTTACTCGTTCTTTGGCCTCTTGCACGGCGGTATCTGGCAATCCGACGACGGTAATTCCAGGTAGTCCGCCTGAGACATCTACCTCTACACCCACTTGAATAGCATCAATCCCTACGATCGATGCGCTCCAGACTCTAGCAAGCATGAAAATCTCGGTCAAAATTATCGATTGCTATCATTGTTCCCCAAAAAGCCATGGATTATTTGGGGATTGGAGGCAATAAACTTCTAGCTCTCTAACCTTCTCTAGTAAATTACAGGAGCTTGCTTGGAATCCGCCATCTTGCAAGTGGCGGAGGAAAAGCGACCAGGGCGGTAGGCTGAAATTCTGGAGTAAACCTCCAGAATTTCAGCCTACCTTGGCTTTAGCCGCAGTCAAGCTCTAGGATATCGTTGCCATCTTTGTTTTCACGAGATACAAAGCTGCGTAAAATGCGGACATACTTCTAGAGCTAATCGACCGAATCAAGGGCTTTTATTCCGCTGTGAATGCTGCAATTTCGAGTTGCACGCCGATTTGTTGGGAAGTAGAAATATCGCACTCAGAACGCTGCTCGCTCGGCAAGACTGGATGAGTACGGGGATCTTGTCAGTATTCCCTGATGGATCGAAGGTTGAAGCCAAAGCTGATAGTCTTCAAAGATTCTCGGAATTGCGGTGGACTTCAGGTCCAAGCTCCGTCGCTTTTAGCGCGGAGTGACTGACCAACTTCTAATCTCTGGCTGCCGCCATTCTCAGGGAGAGAATGGCAGAATATTAAGTAATGTCACAAACTCACGGTTAAAACTCATGGCAATTTTTGGATTTGGCAAAAAAATAACTCTACCTACTGCTGAAGAGGCATTGCCTGGGCGATCGCAACCCATGCCAGTACCCTCTCGTCACTATGTCAACAGCAATCCCCTCCAACCTCCTTACCCAGAAGGGATGGAAATCGCCATGTTTGGCATGGGATGTTTTTGGGGTGCAGAACGCAAATTCTGGCAACTCAACGGCGTGTTTAGCACCGCTGTCGGTTATGCTGGCGGCATTACTACCAATCCTACTTATCAAGAAGTCTGCACTGGCAGGACGGGACACAATGAAGTCGTGCGGGTAGTTTTCGATCCCAAAGTCATTAGCTACGAAGAACTGCTCAAAGCTTTTTGGGAAAATCACAATCCTACCCAAGGAATGCGTCAGGGTAATGATGTTGGTACTCAATACCGTTCGGGGATCTACATCTACTCGCAGAACCAAAGAAAGTCAGCAGAAGAGTCAAAAACTGCTTATCAGAAAGCTTTGACCGCCGCAGGTTACGGAGACATCACCACCGAGATCCTCGATGCACCTGAATTCTATTTTGCTGAGGACTACCACCAACAATACTTAGCGAAAAACCCTGGCGGCTATTGCGGATTGGGTGGAACCAACGTTTCTTGTCCTATTGGGGTTTTTGGTGACGTACCTCGATAACCGTATGGACGTTACCGCGAGGAGAAAAATCTCCTTTGACCGTAGCTGCCAATGGGTCGCAAGCGGCCACGAAGTCATCGAGAATTTGATTGACAGATTCCTCGTGAGAAATGTAGCGATCGCGGTAGCTATTAATATATAGTTTCAGCGCCTTCAACTCTACTACTTTTTCATCGGGGACGTAGCTCAGGTAGATCGTGGCAAAATCTGGATAGCCGGAAAACGGACACTTACAAGTAAATTCTGGCAGCGTAATGTTAATTTCATAACGCCGCCCGATTCGCGGATTGGGGAACGTAATTAACTGCCCTTGGGCAATATTGCGTTCCCCATATTTCATCTCTAAAGTAATTTCCTCATTCATAATTCAGCGGTTTCCCAATCGGGGCAATTGGCATCGTCCCAACCATAAGGGTGCATGGCGCAGACTAATAGGTTGCCACCGTAAATTTGTCCGTGATAGTGGCGACACCCGATGCAGGCAGGATGTTTTTCTAAAGTCGGCTCCTCTCTGGGAAAAATAAACGGATCGAATTGAGCGGTTTCTTCTAATTCTTCCAAGTCAAGCTCGGAAAGAGGTTCGCATAGCTCCTGCAAATACTGCTCGATCTCTACCATGACAGTAGTGTGCACCTGTTCGATCGCCGTCTCCACTGCCTCTGCTAATTCTACTAAGAACTCATCGACTGCTTCCACAGCTTGGTTTAACATTTGAAAAAAATCTTTTGACCAATCTTCCATTTTGGGCGCTCAGTAGCAAATCGATTAGCTGGCTGAATTTTTCCTAGAATTAAGAGCGATCGCGTTTTAAGCGCCGCAATTCTTCCTGGAGGGCTTCTACTTGTTGCCGCATTGCGTCTACCGCATCTCCCTTGGCCGTTTCTTCTTCTTCCGACAGAATTTCTATCTGACGCGGTTGTTTGGGAGCAGTGTTAGTAGATTGCTGTTCCACTTGGGGTTGCTGCGCCTGCTTAATCATATCGTCAACAAAACGCCTAGCTTCATCGGTGGTCATTTCTCCTTTGGCCACCATTTCTTCCGCTAGTTTTTGAGCCTGAACGCGCAATTCTCCTATTTTCTCTCCGGCTCTCTCACCAGCAGAAGCTGCTAGCCCTACGCCTAGATAAAACGCTTTTTGGACGACATCTCCTATCCCAGCCATAAGAATTTTAGTAGTTATTTATTGTGTTACTGATTCCAGCATAAACGCCAACAGCGTTAACTGCCTACTGGCTCACAGTAAAACTTCAAAAGCTTAGCTCGACTAAATGGCAATCGAGATTTTACGGCGATCGCAAGCGTCCTGTATTGCTGCTGCTTCCGATCTGACAAGATTTAGGGATTCCGATTACCTGCATTTAGATCGGTGCTACTAATGAAGAGATGTTTGCCGATCTTGGAGTGACCCGGATTTCACGCCTATCGCAAGCATCCCGTATTGCTGCTGCGGTCAAGCCCTGACAAGATTTGGGCGTTGCGATCGCATGGACCCGGATCTATTTCAATATAACATCGATCGGGCAGTTTGGGAGATAGATAAATTCGATCGGCCGCAATCTGCCTATAGCTGTTTTGGGGCGATCGACAAATAAACAATCTTGAAGCGACCCGGATTTCACTCGACGACGATGCGCCATTCGCGGAGAATATATTTGACGCAGCCATTGGCGATTAAGGGATCGCGATCGATAATTTCTTGAGCTTCTGTTAGGGAAGCGGCTTCAAATATCATCATGCCACCACCAAACTCTGCCCAGTAGCCGCTACGCGCTCGATGTCCTCGATCGATTAAGTCTCGAACGTAGGCTTTGTGAGCGGAAACGTGACGATCGAAGTTGGTGCGATCGACTATTCCTTCTTCAATTTTGACAAACCAAGGCATCGAGTGAATGATGAGTTATGAATGATGAATTATGAAGTGCGATGAACGATCGACTATTTTTTATCGCCATTTTGCCGCCAGTTGAGATTCAAGCTGAAATCAACCAGATTAAGCAATACTTTGCCGATCGCTATAGTAGTCGCGCTGCTCTCAAATCGCCTCCTCATATTACCCTGCAACCTCCCTTTAAGTGGGAACTAGAGGCGCTACCTAAATTGGAGGAATGCTTGCAAGAGTTTGGTAAAGCGCGATCGCCATTGCCGATGAAGCTATCGGGATTTGGGGCTTTTGCTCCCCGCGTCATCTACATTAACGTGCAGAAGACACCAAAATTGTTAGCTTGTCAGCAAGATTTAACCTCAAAACTAGAAGCATCGCTAGCGATCGTCGATCCGATGGGGAAAAAACGCCCCTATGCTCCTCATTTGACGGTAGCTTTTCGAGACTTAACCCGGACAAATTTTCAGGTAGCTTGGCCGGAGTTTAAGTCCAAATCGATAGAATTCGATTTCGTTGCTACCCATCTGACACTGCTAGCCCACGATGGTAAAAAATGGAATATTCGTTCCGAGTTTCCCCTGCATAGCATTTATTAAAACGGGATTTCATCTAAATCCTTTTCTACACCCGAATACATCGGAGTGGAACTAGATTCATCGGAGAATTGTGGTGCTGCTGGTGTCTCTACAGTTTTTTTCGCTGGTTTTGATGCTGGCGGACTAGAAGGCTGAGATCCAGAAGCGCCCTCTGATGGAGCAACGGCTACTGATACGCCTAGAGTGACGTTAGCTTCCAAGGGGTGAATTCGACCAGCTACTAGTTCGGCGTGTTTTTCCTTTACGCCATCGGAACGACGCTCGATCGTATTCATGTGCAAGCGCCCTTCCACGATTAAGCGATCGCCTTCGTGATATCGTTCTTGTACTTCTTTAGCCAAATTTCCCCAAGCGATCATTTTTAAGGTGGCTGGGGGTTCCTCAGCCCGCAACGCATCGAATTGTACGATCGTCTCGGCCAGGGCCAGTTCGTCAGGGGTGTAACGCAGTTCTGGGTCTTTGACGACCTGCACCATTAAAATACAGCTATTCATTATTAGTTCTCCTTTAGGATGTGAGGGGGAGATGGGGAGAGAGAGCGAAGCAGGGGATGCAGGGGATGCAGGGGATGCAGGAGAGAATTTTTAACTCAACACTCAACACTCAACACTTCACACTTCAACTCCTGAACTTCTCATTCAGTACAAACGTATTATACAACTTCTTCTCCTTTCATCGGCTCTACACCTTGTCCTTGTTCTTCTTCGACAAATTCTTGAACGCGGGTGCGGTACTCTCTTAAGGTTTCGTCAACCCAATAGCGATCGCTGCTGTTGGCAAAGATATGTACTAAAGGTTCCCCAGCATCGGGCAAAATCAGCACCCAACTGTCATTTTGCGGGTGGCAAATCTTTACGCCATCGATTAGTTCTAAAGATTCATCTGGGTGAGTTTCTACCAGATGTCGCATTAGAGCGCCTTTAGCCGTCCAAGGGCAGCGAACTGTATAGCTTTTATGACTGACGCGGGGCAATTCGGCGCGAATTCCACCGACCGATCGCTCTTGCAACGACAGCATTTCCATCAGTTTAGCAATGCAGAACATGGCATCAAACCCCGGATGCAGTTGCGGGAAAATAAAGCCCATCTCGCCACTGCCGCCTAAAACTACATTCGGATTAGTATGACAAGCCTCCATTAATGCCGTCGGATTGGCTTTGGTACGCACTACCTTACCATCGTGACGGCGGGCAATTTGTTCTACGGCACTGGAAGCGTGAACTGGCACTACGACCGTACTTCTGGGGTGAGCGGTCAGAATCATGTTGACCATCAATGCCGTCAACATTTCACCGCGAATCGGCGTTCCGGCCTCGTCCACCAAAATCATTTGTTCGCCATGAGCGGAAACCTGAACTCCAAAAGTGGCTTTTAACGCCTCGACGACATGACCTAACTGGTTGAGCAATGCTTCTCTTTCGGACACTGATAAAGCTGACTGATTGAGACTGGCATTGAGTACCACCGCATCAGTCCCGAACTTGGCTAGCAGTTGCGGTAAGATCGCCCCAGAAACAGCATAAACGTAGTCGATTACTACTTTCGGACCGCCCTGACGAATAGCCTCTAGGTTCAGTTGCTTCTCGAAAGCCTCGCTGTAAATGTCGAGAACCTGAGTTAGGTAAGCCACGTTACCAATTTCATTAATCTGCGCTCGGCGCAAATCTTCTTTGAAATAGGCTCCCTCAATTTTTTTCTCTTGAGCTTTAGAGATATTAATCCCTTGAGCGTCAAAAATCTCGATTAAAATATGATCTTGGCGATCGGGGTGCAAGCGGACGTGAATCCCCCCAGCTACCGACATCGTGGGAATCACCGTGCGAGCTACGGGAATAGCTGTAGCGTCTAGGTTTTGGACGTTTACGCCCACTGACATCAAACCCGCAATTAGCGATCGCGACACCATGCGCGAGATGCTGCGTTGATCCCGCGAAACGGTAACTTGGGAACCCTGCTTTAAAGTCGAGCCATAAGCGGCTCCTAGCTTGACGGCAAATTCTGGGGTGATATCGATATTTGCCAAGCCTTGCACGCCCCGCTGACCGAACAGGTTGCGGTGAGCGGTGTGTCCCCAAATTAAGTTGATATTCAAAATCGCACCCGCTTCGATTTCCTTGCTGGGCCAAACGCGGACGGTGGGATTTACTTGAGCTTCTTCGCCAATGGTTGACAGAGAACCGATTACAGCACCTTCTAACACGTGGGCACGACGGTCTACGCGAGTACCGCGACCGATCGCGCAAGCTCGCAGGTGTACTTCTTCGCCAATAATCGCGCCGTTCCAAATAATCGGACGCTTGAGATCGGCATCAGCCCCCACCGTGACGTTATCGCCAATTACGGTTCCTGGCTCGATTACCACTCGCGGGCCGATCCGACAGTTATCACCGACGATCGCGGGCGCTTGAATCTTTGCTGTTGAGTCAATGTAACTATTCTGTCCTACCCACACTCCAGGAGCTTGCTGCTCGTATTTAGAAAAATCTAGTTTGACTTTTTGGGCTAAACCGTCGTATTGAGCTTCTCGGTAAGCATCTAAGTGACCGACATCGCACCAATAACCGTCGGCGACGTAGCCGTACATCGGCTCGTCTTTCTTCAGTAGTAGGGGGAATAAATCTTTAGAAAAGTCGCATTCGGTGTTAGCTGGCAAGTATTTGAGCACCTCTGGTTCCAGGATGTAAGTGCCAGTGTTGACGGTATCGGAGAAGATTTCGCTGGTGGAAGGTTTTTCTAAAAATCGCTTAATGCGACCGTCGTTATCTGTAATTACCACCCCAAACTCAATGGGGTTGGGAACACGGGTCAAAACTAAAGTTGCTTTTGACTGCTTTTGCTTGTGGAACTCAATGGCACCACTTAAATCGAAGTCGGTAATGCTATCGCCGCTGATTACCAAAAAGGTTTCATCTAGTAGCTCAGCCACATTTTTGACGCAACCTGCCGTACCTAACGGCTGGTCTTCTTCCACGGCATAGGTGATCTGCACCCCAAAATCGCTGCCGTCTTGGAAGTAATCGCGCATGACATCGGGCAAATAGTGAAGCGTAGCAATAATTTCGTTAATATGATGCCGCTTGAGCAGGTTGATAATGTGTTCGGCGATCGGCTGGTTTAAAATCGGTACCATCGGCTTGGGCAATTCACAGGTTAGCGGTCTCAATCGCGTTCCCGATCCGCCTGCCATCAGGACTGCTCGCATAATTCCTACTCCTAGCGTTGCGATCTCTTGATAGTGACGCTACAAGGTCACTTCCAATAGACTATAACTAAATTAACATCATCGATTGGGATTTTACCCCTTAGAGGAAGCGGCTGTACCTCTAACACCATAGTAGGCTACAACGCTGCATCCCGTTCGGGATTAGGGGATTGAATGCGATCGCCAAGGTCAGGCAATTTCAATTTCTCTCTGATTAAAAGCAAATTTGTCAAGAGGTTTAATCGTATGGGTACGGCAGTCGGCATCGTGTTAGCGATCGTTTACGCTGGAGGTACTTGGAAGTTCTGGAAGGGTTTTAAACGCACGAATTTTACTGAAGGACGGCTGAGACTGGCCCTGCTATGGCCGGTACTACTTGTAAATAAATCCTACCGTCAGAACTTTAATAAGGCGTTGAAGGGTTAGGGAGATGGGGAGATGGGGAGATGGGGAGAATTTTTAGCTCAACACTCAACATTCAACACTCAACACTCCACACTTCCTACAACACTCAACACTCCACACTTCTATAAATGGGCGATCGCATTTGGCTGATTGGCGGTACATCGGAAAGTAGGGAACTGGCAACAGCGATCGCTCTCGCCCAGTTTCCTTGTACGGTTAGTGTTACTACTCCGGCAGCAGTAGGACTTTATACTCGATCTCCGATGCTGCGAGTTTGGGTGGGACGTTTAGAGGCTGAGTCGATCGCACAGTTTTTGCAGCAAGAGCAAATCGCGGCGGTTTTAGATGCTTCTCATCCTTATGCCGTGGCAATTTCTCAAATGGCGATCGCGGCTGCCCAAAGGTTTCAAATTCCGTATTTGCGTTACGAGCGACCAGAGGGGGAGAGGGCGAGAGGGCGTGAGGGCGTGAGGGGAGGACAAGAAATTTATGTAGATAGTTTTGATGCTCTGGTGGCTGGGGACTATCTGGAAGGGCAAAGAGTTCTACTGACCGTAGGTTATAGATATTTACACTTGTTTAGTTCTTGGCAAGAACGTTCGACTTTATTTGCTCGGATTCTGCCTTCGGTGTCAGCTTTAGAAGCGGCGATGGCAGCGGGGTTTACTTCCGATCGATTAATTGCCCTGCGGCCTCCAATTTCATTCGATTTAGAGAAAGCTTTGTGGCAGCACTGGAAAATTTCTCTAGTCGCGACCAAGGCTTCAGGAAGTACGGGAGGGGAAGATGTAAAAAGGGCTGTGGCGGCTGAGTTGGGTATTGGGTTAATTGCGATCGCTCGTCCTGAAGTCGTCTATCCCCAACAAACCAGCGAATTATCTACGGCATTGGAGTTTTGTGTTAAGGCGATCGCTAAGGAAAATAAAAATCTGCACCCTCATCATGGTTAAAAGTTCAATCTGGCATTTTTTTACAAGGGATTGAGCCAGAGGGTAATTTCTCGTTTTAATCGCTCTAAGTCTCGATAGACTTTTTGTTTCATCCATTGGGCGCTCGCCTTCACCGATCTGACATCAATTAGCCTTTACCCTTGCGACTTGCCAAAAAAGCTAAATATACTTGGACATCGAGATATGCTGAGGCAAAACAGATGATAGCCAATCGACAGATGAAAATAGTCTTCGCTGTAATATTAGGATACTCAGCTACATCTTGCTCGATCGGGTTGTCGCAAACCAGTAAAGAATACAAAACCTTTGCTCAGTGGTGCGAGAATTTATCCCAGCTATCGACCGAACAGAAACATACAGTAGAAGTGTTGTTAAAAGAGGTAGGAACTAGAGAATGTAATGCTGCCGATCGAAAGTTGACCGAGTTGACTGAGCTTCACCTATCGACTGGCCAGATGTCCGACCTCAAACCTCTCTCCACTTTGACCAATCTGACTAGGCTTGGCCTATGGGACAACCACATATCTGACCTCAAACCTCTCTCCAATTTGACCGATCTGACTGAGCTTTACCTATCAAATAACCAGATATCCGACCTCAAACCCCTCTCCACTTTGACCAATCTGAGGCAGCTTTCCCTATCAGAAAACCAGATCGCTGACCTGAAACCGCTCTCCACTTTGACCAATCTGAGGCAGCTTTCCCTATCAGAAAACCAGATCGCTGACCTGAAACCGCTCTCTAATTTGACCGAGCTAACTAGGCTTTCTCTATCAGAAAACCAGATCGCTGACCTGAAACCGCTCTCTAATTTGACCGAGCTAACTAGGCTTTACCTATCAAAAAACCAGATTGCTGACCTGAAACCGCTCTCCAATTTGACCGATCTGAAGTGGCTTGAACTATGGGGCAACCAGATCGCTGACCTGAAACCGCTCTCCAATTTGACCAATCTGGATAGGCTTTACCTAGCAACCAACCAGATATCCGACATCAGACCGATCTCGAATCTGAGCAACCTGACTCAGATTAGCCTAGACAAAAACCAGATAGCAGAGATCGAACCGTTATCCAGGCTGAGCAAATTGACTGTGCTTTTCCTATCGCACAACCAAATCGCCGATCTCAATCCCCTATCAAATCTGACGAAGCTGACGTACCTTAACCTCAGCAACAACCAAGTCGCCGACCCCAAATCCCTATCAAATCTAACAAGGTTGGCAGACCTTTACCTCGACAAAAACCCGATCGCCGATCGCACTTGCCCCCTTCAACCCTCCTCAGTTTGTCGCTTTTAGCGTTGGCGCAGCCTGTGCGTAGCACGTATCGAGTGAAAATCGCATCGCCCACCAGTTTCTGACTAAGAATTGCAATAGCGATCGCTAGTCTCAGTATTCGGACCATCAAGGGAGTGTCAATGAATGCTTTGTCCCCCCTCGTCGGATTGCCCCCCAAACCGTTGTTGTAAAAATTCAACCAACAACCGAACTTTGACCGATAGATGGCGATTGACTGGATAGATCGCATACATGGAGAGTTCCGCAGCCTGGTAATCTGGCAAAACTATTTGCAGCGTGCCTTGTTGGAGTTCCCGTTCGACGATAAAGCGAGGTAGCAAGATAATTCCCAAGCCGCGAACGGCTGCATCTCTCAACACTTCGCCATTATTCGAGCATAATCGACCCACTACCGGAATTATATGACTGCCATCTAATCCGATCGCAGTCCATTGATTCTGTGTGGCAATCTGGCCGTAGTGCAAGCAGGAATGCTGTCGCAATTGCTCTGGACGATCTGGAGTGCCATATCGTTCTACATAGCTAGGTGCAGCACAGAAAACTAGTTCGACGGGGGCTAGCCGATGGGCGATTAAACTCGACGATTCCGGCGGTTGAGAAATGCGGATGGTGACATCGAAGCCTTCTTCCAAGGGGTCGATTAAGCGATCGTTGAGCGTCAGTTGCACTTGCAAATCGGGGTATTGCCCTAAAAAATCTGCTAAGGCTGGAGCCAGATACATCGTGCCAAAGGTCATCGGCGCATTCACTCGCAACCTGCCTCTGGGTTCTTCGTGCAGTTGGGCGATCGATCTTTCTGCTTCTTCCAGGCTGGCCAAAATTTCGACACAGCGTTCGTGAAAAGCAAGGCCAGCTTCTGTTGGCGTTACTACCCGCGTGCTGCGGTGCAACAACTGTACCCCCAGTTCGTTTTCTAGGGCGATGACGAGTTTGTTGACAGCCGATCGCGACAGCCCCATCTGGCGGGCCGCTGCGGCAAATCCCCCTGAAACTACAACTTGAGTAAAGGCACGCAAACTTTCAAATTTGTCCACGATATTGTCGATAAAAAAGATACAATATGTTTACAAAATACTGTATTGTCTTTATTTTAGATTCAATCTATACTAAGAGTATTCCAAACAGGGCTGACTTACCTACAACGGTGCGTTACGACGGATTGTTAAATTTAAGTCACAGCAAAGGTTATCGCCGTCTAACGCACCCTACTTTAAGGTGGATGCGCGAGTGCCAGTAGCCAGTAGGGTGTGTATAGCCTGCGGCATGGCTACGCTAATGGAAGTTAAGAAAATAATTCGGTAATTTAGAGGAGGAGAGAACCGAAGGTATTCGAGTATGAGTCGAAAAGCGATTAGCCTACCTTTGACAGGCGAACAAACGGAGGAATTAGAGAGTGTGCGGGATCGCGATGCACGTCCGTATGTGCGAGAACGGGCAGCAGCTTTACTGAAGGTAGCGGCAGGGCAATCAGGATTGCAAGTCGCCACCAGAGGCTTACTCAAGCCCCGTGACCCGGATACGATTTATCAGTGGGTCAAGCGTTATGAATCCGAAGGGGTGAAAGGATTAATCATGCGGACAGGGCGGGGACGAAAACCCGCTTTTTTCCCCTGAGTGTGAGGATGAAGCTATGGCCAAAGCTGAACTGCTATCAGTGGTACGCCGCGACCCGCAGGTATTGGGCTATGCTCAAAGTCGGTGGAGTTTACAAGCCATCAGCGATTGCTGTCAGTGGTTGCACCTCACCACCAAAGCCGGGTTATCACAACTGCTAGAGCGTTTAGGGATTAGCTATAAACGAGGGCGAGACTACCTACATAGCCCCGATCGGTTCTATCAAGAAAAATGTAGTCAAATTGAATTGGCCTTACTAAGAGCCTGGTATGAACCTCAACGCTATGTCCTAGTCTATCTCGATGAATTCGGGATTTATCGCCAGCCCACCGTGGCTCAGGATTGGGAGGCTGTCGGTGACTCCCAGCCCCTAGCGCGGCGGGCTTACAAAAGCAACACCTGTTATCGGGGGGTTGGGGCCCTCAACGCCCTCACTGGACAAGTCACTTATTTGTTGCGTTCGGAAATCAGCGTCTCAGTCCTGTGCCAATTGTTTGCCCTGCTGCGAGCCGATTATCCCACGGTCGAACAAATCTACGTGGTGGAAGATAACTGGCCAGTTCATTTTCATCCTCAAGTGTTGGCGCAGTTGTCACCCCAAGATTTTGCTTATCCGCCGTCCTTGCCCAGTAGTTGGTCACAGTTGCAGATGCCAGCACCCTCGGCACACCCACTACCGATTACCTTGCTCAACTTACCTACTTATGCCCCTTGGCTCAATCCGATTGAAAAGCTCTGGCGATGGCTCAAGCAAAAGGTAGTTCATTTACATCGCCTGAGCGATGATTGGCCTACTCTCAAACAGCGAGTCGGCGATTTTCTTGACCAGTTTCGTCAAGGCTCTCAAGATCTCCTACACTACGTCGGATTATTACCGAAATAATTTTTTAACTTCCATAAGCGCAGCGTAACGCACCATCAACACCATAAATTGAGTTACTGCGTCAGTCCTGCCCAAAACGTATTCTTCGATCGCAGTTAGGAGGTTTTCACCATGATTGCCATCAGATCGGCTCAAGAACGAGGTCATGCCAACCACGGCTGGCTCGACAGCTATCACACCTTCTCATTTGGTAGCTATTACGATCCGAACCATATGGGCTTTCGATCGCTACGAGCGATCAATGAAGATCGAGTCGCTCCAGGGGAAGGATTTGCCACCCACAGTCACCGCGATATGGAAATTCTCACCTTCGTTCTAGATGGTGCGGTGGAACACAAAGATAGTATGGGGAATAAAGGGACGATTCGACCGGGCGAAATCCAACGGATGAGTGCTGGTACGGGCGTTTCTCACAGCGAATACAACCCGTCGAATACCGAATTGACGCACTTCTTGCAAATTTGGATTCTACCCGATCGCACCGGATTGACTCCTAGTTACGAGCAGATTGCCTTCCCTTTGGCAGAACGACTCAACCAGTGGCGATTGATTGCCTCTCCCGACGGCAGAGACGGATCGGCGACTATTCATCAGAATGTCGAGGTATATACTGCGGTGTTAGAACCGGAGCGGCAAATTTCTTATAAGCTCGATCGCGATCGGTATGGTTGGTTGCAAGTCGCTCGCGGCGTGATTTTGCTGAACGGCCAGCCTCTCGAAGCAGGGGACAGCGTGGCGATCGAACGCGGACAGTCATTTACCATTCGAGCTAGTCAGGATGCAGAAATCCTGTTGTTCGATCTAACATAAGTAGAATGTGGCAATTTTCGGGAATGTATAGTGTTTTATACCATTTTGGATTTTGGATTTTGGATTTTGGATTGCGAATAGGCTTCTCCATCTAGGTTTGACGAAGCCATTTGCCCAGTTCTTTTTTTAAATTGGTATTACTTATAAAAGAGAACGCTACAAACAATCCCAAAATTGCGAATTGCGAATTGCGAATTGATAATAGTCGCCTATTGCCAAGTATTGCTTTTAGAGGCTACTGCGCGATTTTATAGCAAGCATCGGGGGGCAATTTTAACTATTTTGAGGTGTTGCTATGGCGATCGCGACTAAGTTTCGGTTGAATTCTGCGTTTAAGCAATTGATGTCAGTGCATTGGTGGATGGCAGGGATATATCTCGTGCTGTTCTCGACGGGCACTTTCATGTCTCAGTTAAATCGAGAGGTGTCTTTTCGAGATGATTTTTACGATTTCCATAAGTCGATAGGCGTGCTGTCGATGGCGCTGTTGACTTGGCGGATTTTGTTGTTGCTACAGGTGTGGTGGAAGAAGTACACCAAGCGGTTTCCGAAACTTAGTAGGCACTGGTGGCAAACGGTGGCGCTGCATGGGAGCCTGTATGTTTTTATGTGGGCAGTGCCAATAACTGGTTTTTTGCTGTCAAATTCGTTTAAAGCTAGCAATGTCAAGTTTTTTGGGATTCTTTTACCTGATATTTTTCCGCAGAATCAAGTGATGGTAGATGTGGGACGGGGTTTACATTTTTGGTTATCCTATACGTTCTTGGCTTTCGTAGTGCTGCATTCGATCGAGCAGTGGAAGGTAGTGCGAGCCAATTGGCGACGATTAGGGCAATTTCTGAAATCGAAGTTTAATCCGGCTTGAGTGGATTGTCACCCAAGGATTGGGAGAAAGACAATCGCTATGCCCTATGCCCCATGCCCTATTATCTTCCTTCAAAAGGGATTGAGCCAGAGAGTAATTTCTTGTTTTAATCGATCTAAGTCTCGATACACTTCTTGCCTCATCCACTGAGCGATCGCATCTAGGGGGGTAAAAACGCTGTTTGCTTCCCACTTGACATCTTGTCCTAGCGGCGTGAGATGGTTTCCAGGAAGAGTTTTAGCCGCAACCATACCCGGAAAGTTTTTTTGGAGCATCTCTGCTAAAGCTAAAGATTGGTCGATCGTATCGTTAGTAAATCTAACTAGTAAATTGCGTCTAATTTGATACCGCTTAGCAATCAAATCGATAGTTTCTAGCGGAGAGGGAGTAAATTCTTCTCCCCAAATCGGAGAAAATTGCTCTGCTAAAGGTACGGCATCGCGGGCAGCAAAATTGTTAAAGCACAAGAGCATATTGCCCGCTCGTTCTACTGGATAAAGACTCCCAATTAATAAATGGAGTTTGCACCCCATGCTGTGCCCCAATCCATAGGTGGGCAGATAGCGCCGCTTTATCAGTGCTTTGTCGCGCAGTTGTTCTAAGGTACTTTCAAAATCGCGCAATACCGATCGAGCGATCGCCGTATGATCGTAGGTGTTAACGAATGGGGTAGCGATCGCGATGTATCCTTGCTTGCCTAAATGTTCTAGTAACAAGCGATAAGTAACGTGCGGGACTGTGCCTAAGAAAGCACCTCCGAGAAAATGGATAATGCCTTTAGGGTGTTGGGGAATTAATGCCCAGTTACCAGAAATTTCTTGCCAATTCACTTGCAAACGTTCTAGATTAATTACGGTTCGTAGGGGCGCAATGCATTGCGCCCCTACCGCACAACAATATTGCTAGTCTAGCAACGGGCCGATCGAGGTAGCATGAATTGCTGGTTTTCGGCGGCAAAATCCCCGCGCACCATCAAGAAAGAATCGCCCTCAAAGATGTGAGGATGGGCTTGATATTCTACTTGCAGGCGATCGGGGCTAAAATAAATCTCTACTTCGTCAATTTGCCGCTCTATCCTTTGGACGATCGCATCTAGACTACAGATTTTGGGCGCTACAACATCGAACAGTTTGAGACGAGTGCGTTTTATCTCCAGAGAGGCGATCGCATCTAAATCTTCAGCATAATATAAAGGGTTAGTCGCTTCGTAAAAACACCAAACGGCTTTTTCTTTAACTACGCCCACGACTTGAGAAACCGATTCCCGCTCCCCTAACAGGCGATTCAACAACGATCGATCTCCGGCATTTTGTAGATCTAATAAGCGGAAGCTATTGATTTTAGAAGTAGAAGTAGGCTTAGCAATAAATGCGTGTTCTCGAACCACACGAAAGCCGAAAGGTGCGTATAATTGCGGTTGGTCTGTGGTTAAGATTAACGTTTGATAGAGATCGTCGCAATGAGAAAGAACTTCTGTCATTAGTTGACGATAGTACCCGCGACGGCGAAATTCTGGGTGAGTGCTGACCGCATGAATTCCGCCAACTATCATCTTTTTTCCCATTACCACTAGGGGGATTTCTAAAACTCCTACGTGGGCAATAACTTTTTCGCCTTCAACATAGACAAATGGAGTAGATGCAGCTTCCCAAGATACACCTAATGTAGCGATCGTATCTGCCAGAGAACTAATTCCAGGAAAGACGATTTCTAATAATTCAAATAGGCGATCGCTCAAAGTTGAGTCTTCAGCAAACGATCGCTTGAATTTATATTCACTCATGGCGTTATCAGACAATTATCGATGGCTAATCCGTTCGATCGAGATCGGTAATGAATTTATTTGTATTTTGGCGATCGGTGCTCCAAGCCCACCAAGCGCAGGTACAATGACACTGGTAAAACTCCTGCCATTTGCGCCGATTATCTTCATTAACAACTGGCGATCTTCGATTCAGCCAAACTCGTTCGGACTCGGCACTCGTCGCCCGACACTTGGGACAGCAGAATTCTTGAGCGTGAATAGCTGTAGAGGTCCATTCAGGAGGTATGGGAGCAAAAGCATCGATCATAGAAGTTTGGCAGTTTAGAAGTTTAGAATTAGGAACAAAGGTATATTAGCAATTAGCATAAATACTTACAGTTTCATTAATTACACGCCAGCTACAATGTTAATATTTACGGCGAAGAAGTTTGTAACCTTTTGTATGAATAGCGGGCGAACGTGGGTTAAAAGTCTCACTCTTGATGAGTGCAATGCTCAAAAATCCCTGTTAAAACCCATTGCTTCATAGATAGGGTGATTCTGAACTTCTGAACTTCTGTATTCTGTATTCTGTATTCCTTTCATGTCGATCGCTAGCAGTCAAGTGAAGCAGAAAGCCTTAGATTTAGGTTTCCATAAAGTGGGAATCGCTAATTTAGATGTCAAGGCTGAAGAATTAGCCGCACGACGGTTGAGCGCGTGGCTGGATCTAGGGTATCACGCCGATATGGGGTGGATGACAGAGGCCAAGCGGCAAGATATGCGCTTAATTATGCCGGAGGTGCGATCGGTAATTTGTGTGGCGCTTAATTATTACACTTCACACCAAAGACCGACAGGCCGAGAATACGCTAAAATTTCTCGTTACGCCTGGGGACGAGATTATCACAAGGTTTTGCACAAAAAACTGAAAAAACTATCCGATTGGCTGCAATCCCAACAAGAGGGCATTCAAACTCGTTATTATGCCGATACGGGGCCGATATCAGATAAAGTTTGGGCGCAGCGGGCCGGGATCGGTTGGATCGCTAAAAATGGTAATCTTATTACCAGAGAATATGGTTCTTGGGTGTTTTTAGGGGAAGTGCTAACTAACCTCGAATTGACACCAGATCTCCCTCATTTGCCGCATTGCGGTAGTTGCACCCGCTGCATCGAGGCGTGTCCGACTGGGGCCATCGCCCTACCGTTCGTGGTAGACGCTAATCGATGTCTGGCTTACCACACCATCGAGAATCGGGAGGAAACTTTACCAGAAGCGATCGCTTCTGGCCTGGAAGGATGGGTAGCTGGTTGCGATATCTGTCAGGATGTCTGTCCTTGGAACCAACGCTTTGCCGTTGCCACTGATGTCGCAGAGTTTCAACCTTACCAAGAAAATCTAGCCCCCGCGATCGCCGATTTAGCCGAAATTTCAGATGATGAATGGGATCGACGGTTTCGGGCCTCAGCCCTCAGACGGATTAAACCACCGATGCTACGACGAAATGCCAAAGCGAACCTGATGAATTATGAAAACCACAGAATTTTAGATTCAAAAATAACTAATAACAACTGACAACTGACAATTGACAACTGACTTTTAAATAAACCGATGAAGCTGAAAGTAATTATTTTTGATTTTGATGGCACGATCGCCAATACATTTGATACTCTAGCTAAGATAATCAATCGCTTAGCAACCGAGTTTGGTTATTTGCCTGCGAGTCCAGAAAAGATTGCTGAATTTAGAAATTCAACTGCCAGTCATATCGTGCAATCTTCTGGGGTATCAATATTTCAGCTACCGTTTATTATTAAAAAAGTTAAAAGAGAATTAAATCAAGAGATTCACCTTCTAAAGCCGATCGACGGCATTAAAGAAGTTTTAATAGATCTTCACGAGCAAGGATATCAGTTAGGAATTATTACCTCTAATTCAGCCGAAAATGTAGAAGCTTTTTTAAGTAGTAATAATCTCAAGTATTTGTTTAGTTTTTTGAGTTCTGGCACTACGCTTTTTGGCAAAAATAGAATAATTAATAAGTTTTTAAGACAACAAAATTTACGCCTAGAACAAGCTATATATGTAGGGGATGAAATTAGAGATATAGAGGCAGCTAAAAGAAGTAATATTAAAGTTATTGCTGTCAGTTGGGGATTCAATTCTAAGGAAATACTAGCCCAGCACGAGCCAGATTTTTTGATTGATGAACCCAAGCAACTCAGGGAAGCAATCGCTAGCTTGCAAGTGCAATTGCTGGGCAAAGAGAAGGGGCAGGAGTATGCGCCGAGCGCAGGCTGCGCCAACAGGAGTTCAGGAGTTCAGGAGTTTAGAAGTTTAGGAGTTTAGAAGTTTACGAGTTTAGAAGTTTACGAGTTTAGAAGGCAGGAGACAGTTAAATTATCTCCCCTCTCTGCCCTCTTCCTCCAAGGATTTTAAACGAGCAAATTGGGAGTTTGTCCGCCCAGTTCTCCTTCCAATTCGAGCAGTCGCTCGATTCTAGCGGCTGTGGGAGGATGAGTCGAAAACAAGCTACTCATAAACTGCCGAGAAAACGGATTGACAATTAACAGGGGTTCAAAAGCTGGGTTGCTCCCCATGGGGATTTGTTTGGCAGTGTTTTCTAGCCGCTGGAGGGCGCTAGCTAAGGCGCGAGGATTGCCAGTCAGTTTAGCCGCACCAGCATCAGCAGCAAATTCTCGCGTGCGCGAGATCCCCATTTGAATTACCGAGGCTGCTAGAGGGGCTAGGGTAATAGTCAAGAGCAAGCCCAGAGGGTTAGCAGAGCGATCGCTATTTCGGGAACCGCCGCCCCACCACAGGCTGTAACTCATCATCTGCGCCAAGAAAGAGATCGCCCCAGCAATAGTTGCAGCTACCGCTTGAGTTAAAGTATCGCGATTGCGGACGTGACTGAGTTCGTGAGCGATTACGCCTTCTAATTCATCTTCTGGCAATAGTTGGACTATCCCCTCTGTCACCGCTACGGCGGCGTGCTGCGGATCGCGCCCGGTGGCAAAAGCATTAGCCCCAGCGCTGGGGACGATGTAAAGTGCTGGCATCGGCAAATTAGCCCGCTGGCAGAGACGTTCTACCATGTTGTAAAGGCCAGGTGCTTGACTGGGATCGATCGGCTGAGCGCGATAAGCTGCTAGGGCAATCTTATCCGAGTAATACCAAGAACCAATGTTCGTCACGGCGGCTATTGCCACTCCTACCAATATCCCTGTAGAACCACCGATGAGGTAGTAGCTGATGGTAATTAGTAAGGCGCTTAACAAACCGAGGAGAGCAACAGTCTTAAACTGATTCATAATGTCGATCCTGCTCAAAATGGGTTTTTAATTGACGTAAGCGATCGTTTGTATTGTCAAAGCTAAATTTGTGTTTCTACTTCTAATCTAACTATTCGGTGGATGGTTCAGAGTTTAAACTTCATACTTTTTTAAAGCCAAGATGCTAAAAGATCCTCTAATTCGTTATCCGATCGCCATTAGTTTTGGTGCGATCGCAGGTGCTTTAAGTCGTTACTACCTAACTTTATGGTTCGCTCAACGCTTCGGTACGAGTTTTCCTTACGGCACTTTTTTTATCAACCTTACGGGTTGTCTGGCAATGGGCTTTTTTGTGACCTTAGTGAGCGATCGCTTGGTGAAAATTCCACCGGAGGTGGTATTGATGTTAACAACTGGTTTTTTGGGTGCTTATACTACTTTTTCCACCTACGGATTAGATAGTCTAATTTTGTTGCGCGTTAGCCTATCGCGTCCAGAGTCAATTAGTTATGCAATTTCTACAGTTTTTTATTGGGCAGGCAGTGCTATTTTAGGAATAATTTGCGTTCAACTGGGAGTTATTATAGGGCGACAGTTACTATGATTGATTTGATTTATTGATTAGCTATGATTTTTCTCTTGACTTAATTTTGATGATATAATTATTTAACCATCCAATCATAGTTTTCATTTCATCATTCAAATCATAGTCCTCGTTTCATCATTCAAATTGCAGTCATGTCTTTCATTAATCCTCAATATCCTAAAAGCGAACTAACAGGCAAGATTATCGGTTGTGCCATGGAAGTTCACAGTGTTCTAGGCAATGGTTTTCAAGAAGTAATTTATCAACGGGCCTTAGCAAAAGAAATGACATTGCAAGGTTTATCATTTTTGAGAGAACATGAAATCCCCATTTTTTATAAAGGAGAGCAAATCGGAACCAGACGGGTCGATTTTTTCGTTGAAGGCAAAGTCATGCTAGAAATCAAAGCAGTTATCCAGCAGGAAGACGCTCATCTAGCACAAGCAATTAATTACCTGGAAGCCTCTGGTTTAGATATTGGATTGCTAATTAATTTTGGCAACCCCAGCTTGCAGTTTAAAAGAGTAATGAAACCGAAAAGAAAATCTAACTATGATTTTAATGATTGAATGAAAGCTATGATGAGATAGTTGTGTCATCTTAATATTGCTCAAGCTAAATCATAGTCGATCGAAATCATAGTCAATCAAATAATCCAAAGAAATCATAGTCATGATTCCTGGAATAACCGTTATCACTCAAATTTATGAAAGCGCCAATTCGCTAGTTTATCGAGGTATTAGAGACTCAGATAAACAACCCGTAATCCTCAAAGTTTTAAAAACCGAGTATCCCAGTCCAGAAGAACTGATTAGATACAAACAGGAATACGAAATCGTTCGCACTTTAAATCTACCTGGTATCATCCAGGCTTACAGTTTAGAAAAATATCAAAGAACGCTAGTAATTATTTTAGAAGATGTAGGAGGACAATCTTTAAATATCTTGATGAAGAGTCGCCAGTTGACGCTGGAAGACTTTTTGTCGATCGCAATTCAAATTACTGATGGTTTAGGTCGAATTCATGCTGCTAATATTATTCATAAAGATATTAATCCATCTAACATTATTTTCAACCCTAACACCCAGCAAGTAAAAATTATCGATTTTGGGATTGCGAGTATATTACCTCGCGAAAACACTACTATTACTAACCCCAACGTTATTGAAGGAACGCTAGCTTATATTTCTCCAGAGCAAACTGGTAGAATGAATCGCGCTCTAGATTATCGAACCGATTTCTATTCATTGGGCGTAACTTTTTATGAATTATTGACTAATTGCCTACCTTTTCCAACTGATGATGTCATGGAGTTAGTACATTGTCATATTGCCAAACAGCCGCGATCGCCTCATGAAGTTAATTCAGCTATTTCCTTAGTAGTTTCAGATATGGTAATGAAGCTACTCGCTAAAAATGCTGAAGATAGATATCAAAGTGCTTGGGGAATAAAATCCGATCTAGAACAATGCTTAAATCGACTACAAAGTGAGGATAATATTTCTTCATTTCCGCTAGCTTGTCGAGATATTTCAGAGCGATTTCAAATTCCTCAAAAACTTTATGGTAGAGAAGCAGAAATCGAATTATTAGTAGCGATATTTAAGCGACTAACCAATACAGATAGTAAAGCAGGTAGAGAGCAACAAGAAGATATTAATTCAAAACTGTCTTCAATATCGCCTACTTCTAAAGTGGAGCGATCGCCTAACGAACTAATATTAGTATCCGGCTATTCTGGAGTAGGTAAATCAGTATTAGTGCGAGAGGTTTACCAACCCTTAACTCAACGACGCGGTTATTTTATTTCAGGTAAATTCGATCGATTTCAACGTAATATTCCCTATTCAGCAGCGATTGAGGCTTTTCAAGAGTTAGTCAAGCAACTGCTAACAGAAAGTGAATCTCAGCTTCAGCAATGGCGAGAAAAAATATTAAGTTCTATCGGTTACAACGGCCAAGTAATTGTTGATGTGATTCCAGAAGTAGAGCTAATTATTGGTAAGCAAACTCCAGTACCAGTCTTGTCACCAACTGAAGCTCAAAATCGCTTTAATTTAGTTTTTCAAAAGTTTATTAAAGTTTTTACTCGACCCGAACACCCACTCGTAATTTTTTTGGACGATCTTCAGTGGGCAGATGGGGCTTCGTTACAATTGATGCAGCTACTAATGACATCAACAGATACTAAATATCTATTTTTTATAGGTGCATATCGCGACAACGAAGTTAGTGCCGCTCATCCCTTAATGTTAGCTTTAGATGAAATTCAAAAATCGGGAACGATTGTTAATTTTATTCATCTGACTCCTTTAGATTTACCAACAGTCGATCGGTTAATCGCAGAAACTTTTGACTGTTCTTTAGAAAAGAGTAGAGGCTTAGCAGAATTAGTATTAGCTAAAACTGGCGGTAATCCTTTCTTTATCAATGAATTTTTGAAATCGCTATATACTGAAAAACTCTTAACTTTTGATTTTACTAACTTTATATCGTCTGGAGACAGAGAAGTAGATCGAGGTGGCTGGCAATGGAATTTACAGCAAATCCAGTCGCGAGAATTTACCGATAATGTGGTCGATCTGATGGTGAGTAAAATGCAAAAGCGATCGCCAGATACTCAACAGATATTGCAGCTAGCGGCTTGTATCGGTCATCAATTCGACCTACAAACATTAGCGATCGCTCGATCTCTACCTATGCGAGAAACCGCCAGCTTGTTACGGGAAGCGATCGCTGAAGGCCTAATCTTGCCCCTAAGTAATGCTTACAAACTTTTTCAAATAGAAAGTTCAGATGTAGGAATAAATGATTTTGCTTTTTCACTGCTTACTCCCGATTCCTGTGATTATAAATTTGCTCACGATCGCATTCAACAAGCAGCATACTCCCTGATTCCATCGCTGAAAAGGAGTGCTATTCACCAACAAATTGGACGATTGCTGCTGCAAAATACTCCACTTCAGGAGCGCGAGCAAAAAATATTCGATCTTGTCAATCAATTAAACTTAGGAATTGAATTATGTAATTCTCAATCCGAACGAGACGAACAAGCTCGATTGAACCTCGTAGCAGGTAGGAAAGCATTAGCTTCTGCTGCTTATGAATCAGCATTTAATTATTTCGATACTGGTATTCAACTATTAGGTAAAGATGGCTGGAAAAAGCAATACGAATTGATGCTAGATTTAGTAGTTTCAGCTACCGAATCCGCCTATTTATGCAGTCAATTTTCTGAAATGGAGAGACTTGCTACTATCGTTTTATCGCAAGCAAAAACGCTACTAGATAAAGTAAAAGTATATGAAGTTAAGCTCCAAGCTTATATGTCGCAAAATCAGCCGAAAGCAGCGATAAAAATGGCAATATCGGTGCTAAGGCAATTAGGGATCGATTTTCCAGAAGTACCGAGTAAATGGCAGATTTTACTAAGTTTATTTAGAACTAAAATTGCTTTGGCAGGGAAACACATCGAAGATTTAAGCGAACTTCCAGAGATGACGAATTTGGAAATTAAAGCCGCCATGGGTATTTTATTGAAAGTGCTTGTTGCTACTTATGTATCTTCTCCAGAATTATACTTGCTAATGGGTTTGAAAATGGTTGACTTGTTAGTCAAGTATGGCAATACTTATTTATCTGCTGCTGTCTATGTTAATTATGGTTTACTTTTATGCGGTGGACTAGGAAAGATCGAAGATGGGTATGAATTTGGTAAATTAGCGTTAAAGTTATCAGAAAACAGATCGCTTGATGATATCAAAGTTAGAGTACATCACATATTTAATGGCTTTATTAAACATTGGAAAGAACCAGGAAAAGAGACATTAAATCCTTATCGAGAAACCTATCGAATGGGGATCGAAACCGGAGAAGTAGAATGTGCTTGCTATAGTGCATTCATGTACTATGTATGTGCTTATTCAGTCGGTAGAGAACTATCTGTAATTGAAAAAGAAATAGCAACATATTGTGATACATTCAGTCAATTCAAGCAAGAAACAGCCTTAAATTACCTCAAGATTTTACGACAAAATTTATTAAATTTAATGGAAAAAACTGAAAATCCTGCTTTTTTAATTGGAGAAGTGTATAACGAAGATATTAGTCTGCCATTTCATCTTGAAGTTAACGATGCGTCCGCCATTTGTAATTTATATTTATATAAACTAATTCTTGGTTATTTATTTGAAGATTACGATCGCGCGATCGGTTTTGCCGATCGCGCTTCGGGTTATTTAACTGGTATAGCTGGAACGTTATACGTACCTTTATTCTACTTTTATGATTCTCTGGCGCGGCTAGCAATGTTCGATCGAGTTTCAAAGTCAGAACACAAAAAGTTACTAAAGCAAGTCGATTCTAACCAAAAGAAAATGAAAAAATGGGCAAATCTAGCTCCCATGAATCATTTGCATAAGTTTTATTTAGTAGCAGCCGAGCGAGCTAGAGTATTGGGTAAAGATAATCATGCTATAGAAGATTACGATCGCGCGATCGCTCTAGCCCACGAAAACGAATATATTCAAGAAGAAGCCCTAGCCTACGAACTAACAGCTAAGTTTTATCTAGCAAAAAATCGAGAACAAATTGCCCGTCAATATCTACTAGATGCCCGCTATGCCTATCAATGCTGGGGTGCAAAAGCTAAGGTTCAAGATTTAGAGAGGCAATATCCTCGATTGCTAACTCAAGAGCCAAAAGAACGCGATCGAATCGGTTTAATAACTGCAACTACTAATACCGATCGCCAAATGGCAAGCGCTTTAGATTTAAATAGCATTCTCAAAGCTTCTCAAACCATTTCGGGCGAAATCGTTCTCGATAAATTACTAGAGAAATTACTCAAAACAGTAATCGAGAACGCTGGGGCCCAAAAAGGCTATTTGATCCTAAATAAATCTGGCAACTGGGCGATTGAAGCGGCTGGTAATATCGATCGCGAACAGATTGCCGTTTTGGAATCTGTACCTATAGACTCAATAGATAGCGAACGCCAAACTACCTTACTGCCAGTAGCGATCGTTAATTATGTCATCCGTTCTCAAGAAAATGTAGTTTTAAACGATGCCACCGCCGAAGAGAAATTCATCCGCGATCCATATATAGTCGATTGTCAGCCTAAATCGGTACTTTGTACCCCCCTACTCCATCAAGGCAAACTCAGCGGCATCTTATATTTAGAAAATAATCTCACCACTTCGGCATTTACTCCCGATCGAGTCGAAGTTTTAAGCATTCTCTCCGCCCAAGCGGCAATTTCGATCGAAAACTCCCGTCTCTACAAACAGCTAGAAAACTACAGCCGCACCTTAGAAAATAAGGTAGAAGCGAGAACCCAAGAACTCCAAGAGAAAAATGCTCAACTTGCCACTACCTTAGAAACCCTCAAAGCTACCCAAAATCAGATTATTGCCCAAGAAAAGTTAGCCTCTTTAGGCGCTTTAGCCGCAGGTATCGCTCACGAAATCAAAAATCCGTTAAATTTTATTAACAATTTTGCCGAACTTTCTGTGGATTTAGCCCTAGAACTGCAAGCAGAGATCGAAAGCCATCAAGAGCGAATAGATGCTAACGACAGAGAAGCAATAGCCGAAATTATTGCAGATTTGAGTCATAACGCCCAGAAAATCAACGAACATGGCAAGCGAGCCGATAGTATCGTTCGGGGGATGCTAATGCACTCTCGCAGTCAACCAGGCGAACGACAATTAACAGACATCAACGCTTTGCTAGCAGAAGCGGTGAACTTGGCTTATCACGGGATGCGTGCCAAGCATCCATCGTTTTACCTCAACGTTGTCACCAACTACGACGACACCCTCTCGCGGATAAATGTCGTCTCGCAAGATCTCAGCCGCGTCTTTCTCAACATCATCAACAACGCCTGCGATGCCACCTATGAAAAAAGACAAACTAGCGATAAGGACTTTTTGCCTACACTGGCAGTTAGCACCCAAGATTTGGGCGAGCGCGTTCAAATTCGCATTCGCGACAACGGTACGGGCATCCCTTCAGAAATACTTGAGAAAATTTTTCATCCCTTTTTCACCACCAAGCCCACTGGCGAAGGAACTGGTTTAGGTTTATCGATCGGGCACGATATCATTGTTCAAGAACACCAAGGAGAGATCGACGTTAAAACACAATTAGGCAGCCATACAGAGTTTATCGTTACGTTACCCAAGGGTTAGTTGTTTTGGAAGTGTGGAGTGTGGAGTGTGGAGTATTAAGTGTGAAGAGAGTTTGGAGTTAATAATTCTCCCATCTCCCCATCTCCCCATCCCCCCATCTCCCCATCCCCCCATCTCCCCCGCCTTTCCCAGATTGCCAATCGCCAAATGCCAAACATGATGCCAGCTAAAATTCTGGTTGTAGATGATGAGCCTGATTTGGAAGCCTTAGTTTCTCAGAAATTTAGGCGCAAAATTCGGCAGGAAGAATTGCAATTCTTCTTCGCTCGTAATGGAATTTCAGCTTTGGAAAAACTGCAAGTTCAAGCAGATGTTGATATCGTTTTAACCGATATCAATATGCCTCAAATGGATGGGTTAACTTTGCTATCGAGGCTGAAAGAATTATATCCCACGATCGAGGTCATTGTGATTTCTGCCTACAACGATATGGAAAATATCAGAAGGGCGATGAATTATGGGGCTTTTGATTTCTTGACTAAGCCGCTCAGCTTAGAAGATTTAGAAGCAACAACCAACAAAACCATCGCCCACGTCCAGCAGATGAAAACAACTTTAGAGCAAGAACGAATAGCTAAAGAAGCGTTGCGCGTCAGCGAACAGAAACTAGTTCAGTTTCTTGAAGCCGTGCCAGTAGGTATTTTCACGATCGATGCTGATGGCAAGCCTTATTACGCCAATCAAAAAGCTCAAGAAATATTGGGTAAAGGTATCGTTACTGAAGTGGGAGGAGAGCAATTAAATGAAGTTTATCGAGCTTATTTAGCCGGAACGGAATTACTATATCCGATCGACAGACAACCGATTATGCGGGCGTTAAAGGGTGAAAGCGTCGCTGTTGACGATATGGAAATTCGCCAAAACGATCGGATTATTCCCTTGGAAGTGTCTGCAACTCCGATTTTTAACGAACGGGGAGAAATCGTTTATGCGATCGCAGCTTTTCAAGATATCACTCAACGCCGACAAGCCGAAACCGAGCGCCTAGAATTCGCTCAAGCTGAGGCACTACTTCAGCAAGACAATGAAAAGCTACAAGTTTTGGCTCACTACGATGGCTTGACTCACGTGGCAAATCGCCGTCGTTTTGATGAGGTTTTGCATGACGAGTGGAAGCGGCTGACTAGAGATCGAACTTCGTTGTCTTTAGTAATGTGCGATGTCGATTTTTTTAAGTCTTATAACGATATTTACGGCCATCAAGCTGGCGATGTTTGCTTGCAAGCAGTCGCTTTTGCTATTCAACAAGCGGCAAATCGTCCTGCCGATTTAGTGGCGCGTTATGGTGGCGAGGAATTTGCAATTCTGTTACCTCAAACCAATCTCATCGGTGCTTTGCGAGTAGCAGAGTTCGTGCAAGCAAATATTAGGGATTTACGGATTCAGCATGAAGGTTCCCAAGTAAGTGAATACGTCAGCGCCAGCTTGGGAGTTGCGAGTATCATGCCCACAGCCGATATCTCGCCATCAACTTTAGTAACTGTTGCTGACTTAGCTCTTTATAAGGCTAAAAAACAGGGTCGCGATCGCATTTGTCCGGCCAGAAAGGAAATCAACGATGCGATCTGAATAAAGTTCTCAAACATTGTCCTGTAGATACATCACTAAGACCAAGCGCGGAAGAAATTTTGCTGCTGCCAAGTAGCAATAGTGCGTTGTTCGATTTCAGCTATTTCTGACTCTGAAAGGGGTTGAAATGCTTGCGCCACTTTGACGTTAGATTCTAGTTGGGCGACAGTTTCGGCGGCAATAACGCAACAGTGAACCCCCGATTGCGAGAGAGTATATGAGAGCGCCTGGTGCATCCCGTCGAGTACGCCAGGTCGAAACAGCCGACCGTAAGCTGGTACTTTCATGGCAATTACACCTACCTGCTTTTCTCTAGCTACTGGTAGGAATGAGGTAATAAAAGGGCGGGGGTGGTGTTTGTCAGCAGCATTAATCGGCACGAGCGCAGTATCGAAGGGGTATCGCCGCAAACCTTCAGTAATAATCTCCGGTTCGCGATGTCCGGTAATTCCGCCAAATCGCACTATTTTTTGTTGTTTGGCTTGTTCTAAAGCGGCAATAGCCCCATCTCGACCAAAAATCGTCTCGATATCTGAATCAAACGAGACGTGGTGCAGTTGCCACAAGTCGAGATAATCTGTTCGCAAACGTTTGAGAGAACTTTCTAACTCTCGCCAAGCCCCATCGCGATCTCTAGCGGCTGTCTTGGTGGCCAGAAAAATCTGCTGGCGGTGGGGTGGCAACACTTGTCCTAAATAGTCTTCGCTCGGTCCGTAACTAGCAGCAGTATCGAAGTAGCGAATTCCTAACTCCAAAGCTTTTTCAATCATAGCTACAGCTTCCGGCTGGGCATTGTCCCACGACAGCGGCGTTTGTCCCGCACCGCCCAAACCTAAAATCGGCACTCGGACCCCAGTATTACCCAATAACCGTTCTGGCATGGTAAAAGTTACTGGTTGCTGGGTTTTGAGGGCAGAAGTTCGCTGGTGTTTGAATGCCGCACTGCCCACGATACCGCTAGCGACGGCCATACTTGCTGCGAGAAAAGTCCGCCGCGTTCTTTTTGGGATGAAACTCATCTTTGTCTCCTAAACCAGTTAAGAATCAACTAAGTTTGTGGGACAGCCAAGATGGCTATCCCACAAGAGGCTAGATGCCTGCTCCACTTTCACGCTCATAGCAACATTCTAAAGATTCATTCAAGTTATTGGCACGCCTTCAAAGCTGCAATATCTGCACTGACGATTTGGGGCAAATTTCTGGTAATTTTTTCCATATCCCAGTTCCACCAAGCAATTTCTAGCAAAATCTCAACTATTTCATCAGAAAAACGTTGTCTGATTACTTTGGCTGGATTACCTCCTACAATTGTGTAGGAGGCAACATCTTTAGTCACTACAGATTTAGCCGCAATAATTGCGCCATCACCAATTTTTACTCCCGGCATGATGACGGCTTCATATCCGATCCAAACATCATTAGCAATTTCTGTATCCCCCTTAAAAGGATATTCATCTGGTTGGGGAGCGATATGTTCCCAGCCCTGGCCAAAAATTTCAAAAGGATAGGTGGAAAATCCAGACATTTTATGATTTGCACCATTCATGATGAATTTTACACCTCTGGAAATGGCGCAGAATTTACCAATAATTAGCTTGTCACCAATAAAGGGAAAGTGATATAGCACGTTGCGATCGAAGTTCTCTGAATCTTCAGGATCGTCGTAATAGGTGTAATCTCCAATAATGATATTGGGGTTAGAGACAGTATTTTTAATAAAACAAATTTGGGGAAATCCTGACATGGGATGAGGATTATTAGGGTCGGGATATGGCATAGGAGATCTTCATCGATCGACACCTACCTACTATAGCGATGAGCGATCGCGTTCATACCAAATCCGGTTGCCCAAACCCCTTTTCCTCCAAAGGAGTCTCCGGCTCCCCTCTCCACCTCACCCTGCCCTCTCCTACAAGGAGAGGAGCAGGGGGTGAGGTCGATAAGGCAGGAGATGAAGGCATTTTTGGTATCGCGATCGAAAAACAGCCAAAATATAATCAGATCTCTCTTCAACCATCCTCAGATGAATTGCTGCCTCAATCCCAACTGTCGAAACCCCCAAAACCCACCTGGAACGAAATTTTGCCAAACTTGCGGCACTGCCATCAAACTCTTGAGAAATCGCTTTCAAATTATTCGCACCTTGGGGCAAGGAGGATTTGGCAGAACCTACCTCGCCCAAGACACCGACAGGCGCAACGCCAACTGCGTCGTCAAACAATTTGCCCCCGCGCTAGGAATGCAAAGCGATCCTGAAACCTTGAAAAAAGCCACCGAACTGTTTAATCAAGAAGCCGATCGCCTGTTGCAACTCGGAGATCATCCCCAAATTCCTACCCTATTTGCTTACTTTGAAGAAGACAATTATTTATACTTAGTTCAACAATTTATTCAAGGGCAAGACTTATTGCATGAATTAGAAGAACAAGGAACTTTTACTGAAACTAAAATTCGCGAACTACTGAATGACTTATTACCAGTTTTGCAGTTTATTCACGACCACAAGGTCATTCATCGTGACTTGAAACCCGAAAATATTATGCGCCGCCAAATTGATGGCAAGTTGGTGTTAATTGACTTTGGCGTTGCCAAACAGAAAGGTGGCAGCTTATTAACCCAACAAGGAACCACCGTAGGCACGCCAGGATATGCACCCATGGAACAAATGAATGGTGTTACCTATCCCGCTAGCGACTTGTATAGTTTAGCCGTTACTTGCATTCGGCTAATGACGGGATGTTTGCGAAATATGGATGGCTCAGATGAACTTTTCAACCATTTTGAAGGTGGTTGGGCATGGCGAGATAAATTGCTACCTGGAACAACTATTGGTGAGCCATTAGGACAAGTTTTAGATAAGCTGTTGCAAGACTATGTAAAGCAGCGTTATCAATCTGCTACCGAAGTATTAACTGCTCTCAATCAGCAGCCTATATCGCCGCCAAGTCAACCTGTTGCTCAACCTTTAGGGACAACAATTATTGTCAATCCGCCACCAAGTCAACCTGTTGCTCAACCTGTAACCCCAAGGATGGCTGTCAATCTGCCATCGAGTCCTGTTCAGCCAAACACTCCGACATTAGCACTACAAACTTTTGAATTTGAAGTGGCGACATTGAAAATTACGGGATATCAAGGATTTCTTAACAAGACTGCCGTCATTCAAAGTAATAAGAGTCGGAAACGAGCAGAATACTTTGCTGAAAATTTAGGTAGTGGTGTAATTCTAGAAATGGTGGCGATACCTGATGGCACGTTTATGATGGGTTTGCTGGATAGTGAAGAAGGATATAGTAGCGATGAAAGTCCACAGCATCGGGTAACTGTAGCACCGTTTTTTATGGGTAAATATCCCATCACTCAAGAACAATATGAATCTGTGATGGGGAAAAATCCATCTCGTTTTAAAGGGAAGAAACGACCTGTAGAAAATGTTTCCTGGCATCAGGCTAATGACTTTTGTCAAAAGCTATCGCAAAAGACAGGAAAAAAATATAGATTGCCCAGCGAAGCGGAATGGGAATATGCTTGTCGTGCCGGAACCACCACACCATTTCATTTTGGTGAAACAATCACCACAGATGTAGCAAACTACCACGGTAACTCTACTTATGGTTCTGCTTCAAAAGGAGTCTATCGCCAAGAAACAACCGATGTCGGTAGTTTTTCTGCCAACAATTTTGGGCTATACGATATGCACGGGAACGTGTGGGAATGGTGTGCAGATCCTTGGCATGAAAATTACAATGGCGCACCCACCGACGGAAGTATTTGGGAATCTGGAGGAGATAATACACGGCGGCCGCTGCGCGGTGGTTCTTGGTACGACCTTCCGTGGGACTGTCGTGGTGCGGCTCGCGTTAGGGGCCTTCCCGATGTCCGCTTCACCATCTACGGTTTTCGCGTTGTTCTTTCGGCGTGAGGACTCCCTTTCTCTTTGCCATATTGCCCTCACCCCCGGCCCCTCTCCTAGGCTTGGGAGAGGGGAGAAAGATGGGATTTTTCCTCTCAGGGGAGTGGAGCAAAATTGGGATTTCCCCGTTCCCTTGCTTTTTAAGGAGGTAAGGGGGTTAGGTCAGTCTCAACCCCTTACCCGCCTCAAACTTTGTTGGCGAATATCGTGTTCCAACTGAGCGGTAATCTTTTCAAGTTCCAGGTTAAATTCTTCCATTTCTATATGAGTGCGACGCAAATTATTTAAGAGTCTTTTAGCTGTTTCTGGATCGGGAATACGTGGTGGCTCAGTCATGACAGGTTCCATTCCAACCTAACTTCTTCTATACTACGCTCCCACGCGGGAATTCTGTTACTAGTTCGATTAATAGTTTGAGCTAATAGCTCTAGTATATCCACAGCAGCAATCGGTTGAGCTTCTGCAATCCGTAGCTGGAGATTGCTTAGTCTCGAAAACGAAGATTTAGCGTCTTCTGCCACTGTTTTGATATCCTCAAAAAATGGCACAGTCCGATCTGTCTCTCCGAAAATCTCAAACATCGTAAATTCCGTGGCTGTAGCTGCGTCAACAATCGCTAGCGATCGATCTTTGAGCCGATTGATGATTTCCGTAGTTTCTGGAGGTAGTTTTGCCATATTTAGTTGCGCGAATGTATCCCTATAAATTTTAGAGTTTGCCTACAACCCAACTTACATTTGTCTGTGGTTATTTTTGAAAAATGCTATAAGATTGCCCTCACCCCCGACCCCTCTCCCAGGCTTGGGAGAGGGGAGAAAGAAGCGGAAGAAGTTAGTAGGTGAGGGCTACGATCGAGGGTGCGATCGCTCACAATTAAAATAGTTAAAATGGCAAATTGCAGCTACACCAGCGCAGTCCGCATTCAGGATCTAAAACCAAAATGCCATAATTGGAGATGAATCTAGAAGATATTGTCAACAGAGTTATCATCGAGCCACGCAAGCTAACAGAAATGGAGTCGATCGACAATGCGAGAAACTAAGGAATACGATCGACTCTCACCCACGGCTGGGCAAATCATTTTGGAGCAGTTACCAGAACGGATGGGGCAGGCAGGAAAGCCTGCCTTTGAGGTTAATTTCTGGAGATGTCTATTGATTAACAAGAATTATTGGGGAAGTTGTTAACTCAAACTGTTCGGAAGTAAGAATGACATTCTCATAGTCGAAACCGCCAATCCATCTGTCATCAGAAATGGCTAAGTCTATGGCATACCCTTCAGGATTTTCATAACATTCTACTATTGTTCCCGGCGTTCCTTTAGGAATCATACGTTTACCGAAGTCTGTGTAAACATCGACTAAAGTGACGATCGAATCATAAATATTAGCTTTCATTTTCCATCTCCCTCGATTGAGGAAATTTTAGCCAATTGCTGATTAATCTTGGTTTAGTTTTACCGCGATCGATTTGCCATTTAGTAATTAGGTTTCCTTCTTTTCCATTTAATCCTCGAATGGTGACTTGAACCTCAAATCGAAGACCATAAATACTGGGTTCTTCTTGAGTAGCAAGTAGGTGAGGAAGTTTGGTACGCAACTGCTCAATAATATCTTCTGTAGCGATCTGGCGACCTTGAGGACTATTGACCTCATATCCAATTGCTGCGAATGCCATCCATTTTCCTTGATTATTAGGATTCTCAGGATTTAGGGAATATTGCTCAAATTTGCGAACATCGATTTCGGCTTCCTCTACATTGGGTAAAGTTTGACCGCCTTCCCACTCTGGGTCCATAAATTCTCGGCAGTACTTTCTACTAACTCCGCGTTTATTTGGGATAGTTGAGGGACAGAACCTATTTATAATGGTACGACAATCGAAGCAAGTACTGGCTATGGCAGACAACTGGAGAAGCAAAATTGTCACAGAGGGAGACGAGCGATCGCCTAGTCGGGCGATGTTATATCCTCTGGGGTTTACGGAAGCAGATTTTCAAGCGGGAAAAGCGATCGTCGGGATTGCTAACGGCTACAGCACGATTACTCCCTGCAATATGGGAATTAACCAACTGGCACTCAGGGCAGAAGCCGCCACTCGTCAAGCTGGGGCTATGCCTCAAATGTTCGGCACGATTACCGTCAGCGACGGTATTTCCATGGGTACGGAAGGGATGAAGTATTCCTTAGTATCGCGGGAAGTAATTGCCGATTCGATCGAAACTGCTTGCAACGCCCAAAGCATGGATGGAGTGCTGGCGATTGGCGGCTGCGACAAAAATATGCCAGGGGCCATGTTGGCGATCGCCCGGATGAATATTCCCGCGATTTTTGTCTATGGGGGAACGATTAAACCAGGACATCACGAGCAACGAGGCGACTTAACCGTAGTCAGCGTGTTTGAAGCTGTTGGCGAACGCAGCGCTGGGAGAATCGCACCAGAAGAATTGCAATCGATCGAACGTCAAGCTTGTCCCGGCGCGGGTTCCTGCGGTGGGATGTTCACGGCTAATACCATGTCTTCGGCCATTGAAGCTATGGGGATGAGTTTGCCTTATTCTTCTACCATGGCAGCCGAAGATACCGAAAAAGCAGAAAGTACCGAAAAGTCAGCTTTCGTGCTGGTGGAAGCCATTCGCCGTCGGCTGCTACCCAGGCAAATTTTGACTCGTCAGGCGTTTGAAAATGCCATCTCCGTCATTATGGCAGTAGGTGGTTCGACTAATGCCGTCTTACACCTATTAGCGATCGCCAACGCGGCTGGGGTAGAACTGTCTATAGACGACTTTGAAACCATTCGCGCCCGCGTTCCGGTTTTATGCGATCTCAAGCCCAGCGGCAAGTATGTCGCTACCGATTTACATCGAGTCGGCGGTATCCCTCAAGTTATGAAGATGCTGCTAGTCCACGATCGCTTGCACGGCGATGCTTTGACGATTACCGGACAAACGGTAGCTGAAGTTTTGGCAGACGTGCCAGACGAACCCCCGACGGGCCAAGATGTCATTCGTCCCTGGAACCACCCGCTTTATCCTCAAGGACACTTAGCCATCCTTAGAGGCAATCTGGCTACTGAAGGTGCCGTGGCTAAAATTACTGGAGTCAAGAAACCCCAAATTACGGGTCCGGCGAGACTGTTTGAATCGGAGGAATCCTGCTTGCGAGCTATTTTAGATGGCAAAATCCAAGCTGGAGATATCATCGTCATTCGCTACGAAGGCCCTAAAGGCGGGCCGGGAATGCGAGAAATGCTAGCCCCGACTTCAGCCATTATCGGCAAGGGATTGGGCGACTCGGTAGGACTGATTACTGACGGGCGGTTTTCCGGCGGAACTTACGGCATGGTAGTCGGCCACGTCGCCCCAGAAGCGGCGGTTGGCGGGGCGATCGCTCTAGTTGAAGAAGGCGATACCATTACCATTGACGCTCACTCTCGAAAACTGCATTTGCACGTAGACGATGAAGAACTCGCCCGCCGTCGCAGTGCTTGGCAACCCCCCAAACCCCGTTACACTAAAGGCGTTCTAGCCAAGTATGCTCATTTGGTATCTTCTAGCAGTTTGGGCGCTGTCACCGATTTAAATTTAGGTTAGAGCGATACCAAATTGCTTAGCAAAGCCAGGGAAAGCCCTCACCCGCCTCCGGATTCCCTCTCCTTGCTCCCCCCTCAAATAACAGAAACTTCCATTCCCCTCTCCCGTGGGAGAGGGGTTGGGAGTGAGGGCAGCAATGGATGGTATGAGAACCGGATTTGATATGACTGGCGATCGAATCGACATAAGATATTGCAGACACAAAAAAAGTGGCTCTGCTAATTACAGAACCACTTTCACCGAGGTAAAGAATTCTATGCGTTATTCCGCTATTTTAGCGCACAGTGCCTTCCCAGCCAGTGACATCAATTGGCTTCATTAAATACAGGCGCAAGAATTGCCAGCCATTAGAGATATATGCAGGCAACTTCTGGAATAATTGCAGGAATTTAGGAGTGTTGGAGTTAGCGATCGCGCTAATTTTTTCGTTATTCTTGACGCAAGTTTCTAGGCGATCGTAGAATTGGGGATTCTCTACATCTAGCATCACCGGAAATACCCGCGCCGCAGTTTCGTTGGTCTTTTCGATCACGTACTTATCGTAGTTGCGAGCATCTAGGCCGATAGAGGCATAGAAATCTTTTCGCTGGATGTCGTTGAGATACATAGTAACGAACACCGACAGCAAGAAGAACCGACACCACAATTTGGCTTTCCAATCGTTTAAGGTGTCTGGTTGCGCTCTCATCATCGCATCGAAGAAGTCACCGTGGCGGTTTTCATCCTGACACCAGTTTTCAAAGAACCGGAAAATCGGATAGATCCGGTGTTCGGGATGGGCTTCTAAATGCCGATAGATCGTGATGTAGCGCCAGTAGCCGATCTTCTCCGATAGGTAGGTCGCATAGAAGATGAACTTGGGTTTAAAGAAGGTGTATTTTTTGTTCTTAGTCAGAAATCCCAAATCTAAGCAGATATCGAAGTCTGACATCGCCTTATTCAGGAAACCAGAATGGCGGGCTTCATCCCGCGACATTAAGGTAAAACACTCCGACAACAGGGGATTTTTGTTTTTTAACCGCCGTCCTAGTTCCTTGTAAAGTAAAAAGCCAGAAAATTCTGCCGTGCAGGAACGCTCTAAAAACTCGACGAATAACCTGCGAGTTTTGCCGTCGATGCCATCCCAAGACTGCTCGAATTCGGCATCCCGGACGAAGTGATGCCGATTGTAGTCAGCCCGAAACTCTTCGAGGATGGCTTTCAACTCATCTTCGTTAGGCGAGATGTCCATCTTCTCCATGGCATCAAAGTCTGTCGTATAAAACCTTGGTGTCAGGATGGTGTCTTTAGCTGGGACTTTAATTCCAGGTCTGATCTCTTCAAAGTTTGGTTTCTTGAGCGAATCTACCATAGTTGGTTTTGCTGTTGGTAATGACGGTAGCTACAGAAGTGTTGTTATAAAGCGTTCAAAACTGCTTATTGTGGCTGTGTTTCAGTTTATCAATATCTTGAGGGGCAGAAGCGATCGATTGAGTTAAGAGTTACTACGCGATATCAAGTTTTGTGACAAATGCCGATCGCGCTCGTAACGTAACAAAGCTTCATATATGAGGAGGCGTTAGCACCCCAATCTCTGAAAAAAATTTCTACGATCGAGATCGGGCAACGTTCATAATTTATGGGTTTATGGCAACTTCTCCAAACGACAAAGCAATTGAGGCTCAATCGACGAACAACGTCGGCACTAGCTACTTGCTTTGGCTGGCTTGCTTGCTGCAAATTCACGGGCTGCACCGCTTTTACAACAAGCAGTACGTTACGGGAGTTTTGTGGTTGTTTACTTTTGGGTTGTTTTGGATGGGGCAGTTCGCCGATCTGTTCTTAATGTCAAGAATGGTAGAAGACCATAACCAAAAGATGAGGGCAAAATTGGGTTTATCGCCCCTAGCGATCCCGCTGCCTCCTGATGGGGCGATAGCGATGACGGCTAGACCCCTGACGGCCGATGAGTTGATGGTCAAACTCGTCAAAGCTGCTGCTAAAAGAGGTGGCAAAATATCTGTCACTCAAGCAGTGATGGATACTGGAGTTAGTTTCGCTGAAGTTGAAGCCACTTTAAAGCAAATGGTTAAAAGCAGATACGTTGAGGTAGACAACCACCCAGAAACGGGCGTTATCATCTACGATTTCATCGAACTTTAGAATCGATGAAATCGTTATGAATAATAAGAAGGAGAACTAATGACGTTGGAAGAAATGCAGCAAACTATAGAAGCAATGCTGCAAGTACAAAGAAACTTACAGGAAAGACAATTGCAATTTTTCGAGGCCCAGATAAGACAATCAAACGAAATTGAAGCCTTAAAAGAGAATTCAGAACGGCAGCAAAGAAATATTGAAAGGTTGATTCAATTAGCAGCTAGTCAGCAAGTAGATCTATTTCGTACTGAAGACTTATTAGACCAATTAGAGCAAAGAGTTAGAAAATTAGAAGATACCTGAATTTACGTCAGTTCGACAGCAAACTCGCCCTCACCCCCTAGCCCCCTCCCTAATTCTGAGAGAGGGGAACTAGAAGAAAGAGCGAGATTTGAAGCCCCTCTCCCAAGCCTGGGAGAGGGGTTGGGGTGAGGGCAAAGTCTTCGTCGAATTCACGTTTTGGTTAATTCCTTCCCAGCCACTTTTGCCCGTTCAAGCGTTGCACTACACCGAACACCAATAGATCCAGTGTCACCTTGCGTTCGTCGATCAAGAATGGTTCGATCGTGCTGGGTTGACCGCGATTTTCAGCATAAGAAAATCCTCTTTGTCCTTGAATATCTTCTTGGGGGAAGTAGAGGTTGAATTGACGGGAACCCCGATTCCAGTTGCCGATGACTTGCCAGCAATCGGGATCTCGATCGAAACCAGCTACTGGGATCTTTTGCTTTTCCAGTTTGAGAAATAAATCTTCAATACCCTGAGTTGCTAGCGCCTTTTGCAGGGTGGGCAAGTAGTCTTGCTGAATAAACTCGCTAAAAGGTTTATCTTCAACGGCTGGGGCTTTCTCTTTTTTGGGTGCTTTAGCAGCAGGCTTTTTCGCAGCTTTTTCTTCTCCGGCTTCAGCCGGGGTTGCTGGTTGCTCTTCCGCAGGATTTTGGTTGGTTTCTTCCGCCATTATCTTCTATGAGGGAATAGAGAATTAATGAGGCATGATGGTTGGGTTTGTTGGGTTTCGCTGGCCCTCAACCCAACCTACAGCGATTGCACTGTCTGAGGTATGTCGATCCACTAGCCTGGATTAGCCACCAGCTACGGCTGGGACAATACTCACTTGGTCCCCATCTTTGAGTGCAGTTTGCACGCCTTCGAGGAAGCGAATGTCTTCATCGTTGACGTAGAGATTCAAAAATCGCCGAGGTTTGCCTTCTTCGTCGCACAGCCGTCCCTTAATTCCAGGACAGCTTTGTTCCATCGAATCGATTAATTCTGCAATGCTGGTGGCATCGCATTCTAGGGTAGCGCGATCGCTAGTAAATTTTTGCAGAGTAGTGGGAATTAGAACTTTTACAGCCATGTTTGGGGGAGATGGGAAGATGGGGAGATGGGGAGATGGGGTGAGGGGGTGAGGGTAACTCCACACTCGACACTCCATCTCTACATTCTGAACTCCTGAACTTCTGAACTTCTGAACTTCTTATTTAAACTAGCACTTGTTGCCAATCTAGGCGTTCTAGGGTGCGGGAACGTTCTAAAGCGCGTTCAAAGCTTTCTAGTTTGGCTTCGATCGTTAAGGGTTCGCCGATGTATCCCTGCACTGCTTCTTGAGTCTTCAAGCCGTTACCTGTAATGTAGGCGACGGTAGTTTCGTCCGGATCGATTTTACCTGCTTCTACCAGCTTTTTCAGCACGGCGATCGTCGTGCCGCCAGCAGTTTCAGTAAATATCCCTTCGGTTTCTGCCAGCAACTTGATCCCGTCGACGATTTCCGCATCGCTGACCGATTCGATGTTGCCGCCTGTCTTTCTGGCGATTTCTAGGGCGTAAACGCCGTCGGCAGGATTGCCGATAGCGATCGATTTAGCAATGGTATTGGGCTTGACTGGGGCGATAAAGTCGCGGTCTTCTCGGAAGGCTTGAGCGATGGGGGAACAACCGTCAGCTTGCGCTCCGCTGAAGCGCACATCCTTATCTTCAACCAATCCCACTTTGATGAATTCTTGGAAGCCTTTGTGAATTTTTGTAAATAAGGAGCCAGACGCTAAAGGCGCAACGATATGGTCTGGTAATTTCCACCCTAGCTGTTCGATGACTTCGTAGCCGAGGGTTTTTGAACCTTCGGAGTAGTAGGGACGCAAGTTAATGTTGACGAATCCCCAGCCGTAGGTGTTTGCTACTTCGCAACACAGGCGGTTTACCTGGTCGTAGTTGCCTTGCACTGCCATCACCGTCGGACTGTAGATCAACGTTCCCAAGACTTTGCCTGCTTCTAGATCTGAAGGGATGAAGACGCAACAATCCAATCCTGCATGAGCCGCGATCGCAGCCGTCGAGTTAGCCAGATTCCCCGTACTGGCGCAAGAGACTGTCGAGAACCCCAATTCTTTAGCTCTAGTTAAAGCCACAGATACCACTCGATCTTTAAAACTGAGGGTAGGCATATTGACCGCATCATTCTTGATGTAGAGATTTTTCAGACCGAGACGACGGGCCAAACGATTTGCTCGCACTAAGGGAGTCATCCCCGTTCCCACATCGATCGGGGTTTGGGTGCTAACTGGCAAGAAGGAGCGATAGCGCCAGATAGAATTCGGTCCGGCTTGAATGCTTTCGCGGGTGACTTGACGGCGCAAAGCGTTGTAATCGTAAGAGACTTCCAGAGGGCCAAAACAGAATTCGCAAACGTGGATGGCTTGAGGTTCGTATTCGGCACCGCATTCTTTACACTTCAGAGCGGTGAATGTTGCCTGGGTGGCGAGTTCTGGGGATTGGATTGTCTGGGTCATAGTCTCAGTAGGGGAATGTGCGTCAACTAATTGAGGTCGATGGTAACACGGGCAAAAATACTCGTCAAACATATCCGACTAATTTTATCGGGATTGATTTGGCTCGGCAAAGGAGTCGCACAAAGGTAGTACGATCGAACAGCAATCAGATCTGAGGAACTTGGGAATGCGATGTATGGTTGTTAGTCGAGCGGGGCAGGTCTTAGCTAGGGGTAGCCTCGTAATTCACAAAAGCGATAGTGGCGAATTGCGCTTAGATTTGCAAACCGATGGCGGACGACTAATTCCAGGGGGAATCATCGATGACGATGGAGATATGACCTCAGCGAGCCGGGAGTTATTCAATCAGTTTTTTGCCGTGTGGGGGATGAGCAATCTGACTTTGACTGTCAATATTAAATGACCAAAACAATTCGCAATTCGCAATTCACAATTCGCAAATGTTACTGTCAGAGTTCAGCTATTTGCTAGGATCGAATTTTGGTCTTCCCCCTTTGGCTGGCTTATGACTATCCTCCGATCGAATTGCCAAACTCTTTACGAAGCTGACTATTGGCAATGGATAGAAACTACCTTAGATAAATTACGGAGTCAGGACTATGAAAATGTCGATTGGGAAAATCTAATCGAGGAAATTGAGGATATGGGGAGAAGGGAACGTCAGAGCCTCAAGAGTAATCTGATAGTCGTTCTACTCCATTTACTCAAGTGGCAGTTTCAGCCAGAGAGTCGAAGCGGTAGTTGGGAAGGTAGCATTGTCGAACATCGCAGGCGGATTAGAGATGCGATCGAAGATTCTCCCAGTCTCAAGCCATATCTAGAAACCATTTTCGATCGCTCTTATGAGGATGCAGTCAAACAAGCCAAAGCCGAAACTGGATTGCCTTTAGAAACTTTTCCCGAACGGTGTTCTTACGAGTTAGCAGAGGTAGTAAATGATGACTTTTTGCCAGAGTAATTGTTTAAGTACCTAAGCAGAATAAACGATCTATGGCTATGCCCTATGCCCTATACCCCATGCCCAGACTCGAACTTTATCATCAATTTTGCCTACCTACTTACAAAGTTTTTAAAGCCTCTACTAGCTGCTGAATGTGAGCTAACTTGTGAGTTGCCATTACCGAAAAGCGAATTCTGCTGGTAGTAACTGTAGGCGGACGAATTGCTGGAGCAAAAATCCCCGCAGTTTGGAGTTGTTGCCCCACCTTTAAAGCTTCGGCTGGTGTCTCCATTGGCAAGCAGAGAATCGGAGAATTAGAAGGCAAAAATTGGCGGTGAGGTAGCTGGTAGGCAATTAGTTGCTTGAGAGCATTGACGTTTTGCCAGAGTTGGGAGCGGCGTTCTGGATCTTGTCGGGCAACCTTGACAGCGGCTAAGGCTGCGGCTGTATCTGCGGGTGAAAGCGCAGTAGTGTAAATCCAGGTAGGGGCGCGATTGCGGAGGAAGTCGATTAAGGTTTTAGTGCCAGCAACGTATCCCCCCAAACTGCCTAAAGCTTTGCTGAGAGTGCCGACTTGAATTAAAGGTCGTCCGGTGCAGCCAAAATGTTCTACCCCACCAGCACCAGTTGTGCCTAAAACGCCAGTAGCGTGAGCTTCATCGACTAGCAGCATACAGTCAAACTCTGCTGCCAAATCTAGCAGTGCTGGTAATGGGCAAAGATCGCCATCCATGCTGAAAACGCTATCGGTAACAATTAAGCAGCGGCGGTAGGCTTGTCGGTGTTGGTATAGATGTTGGTGTAAATCTTCAACATTGCAGTGAGCGTATTCGATCGCTGTGGCACCGCTGAGGGTAGTTCCGCTCTTGAGGCTAGAATGATTGTTGATATCCGCCAAAATCAGATCGCGCTTGCCAACGATCGCAGCTATTGTGCCTGCGTTAGCTAAATACCCAGAACTAAATACTAGTGCGTCTTCCGTTTGTTTCCAATGAGCGATCGCTGTTTCTAATTTTCGGTGCAGTTCCCGATGTCCCGTCAGCAATCTCGAACCAGTGCTACCAGTGCCAAATTCCTGGATAGCTGCCATGGCGGCTTGCATTAAGCGATCGTCTCCAGCCAATCCTAGATAATCGTTACTGGCGAAATTGATGAGCGAGCGCCCTTCTACCGTTACTTTAGCCCCAGGAGAGCTTTGAATCGTTTGGACGGAACGATACCAGTCAGCTTGTTTAATCGTATCTAAGGATTTTTTTAGCCAAGCATAGGGATTGGTTGACATAGCAAACAATAATATGGGCGAAATAAGTTTTGTATTCTATATTGATGATGCTTTTGACATTCGCAAAGATCCAGGATATCAAATCAAGTCAAAAGTCAACGCTTCGACAAGCTCAGCGTCCAGACAAAAGGCAAAAACTTTTCCACTTCTTGAGGGAGGCTTGTATCCGCTTGTTTTTGGTCATTACCATCATTTCCACGTACTAGTTGGTAGAGGGGCGATTCGGTAAGATGCGAGTATCTGACAAGATACAAATACTATCACTACAGGGTACAGTTAGCGTTACAAAAATGAAAACCTACCTACTTAGTAGGAGCGCGAGATACTGCTGGAGTTGTTAACGATGGTGAAAGAGAGGATGAAATTGCTGGAGTCGAGCCAAATTTCAGACAATAAATTAACATCTACAATTGCTAAATTCGATTGGCAATTAATCGGCCAAGTTTTGGTAATGAAGATGGCGGTCTTGATTTTGGGAGGATTGAGCTATCAAATATTTCTAAATCTTCCCCTCAATGAAATTGGAGATTGGCTTTCTATTTGGAATCGCTGGGATACACCTCGATATTTAAATCTCGCTCAGTATGGCTATCAAACCACTGGCGAAGATCGAGTTAATATTGCCTTTTATCCTCTATTTCCCTGGTTGATTCGGCTGGGAACGTTATTTACTCAAAATTACCTTCTCAGTGCTTTAATTGTCTCAGGAATCGCTGCGATCGCGGCTGCTATTCTGCTAGAAAAGTTAGTTAGACTCGATTTTTCCAAAAATTTAGCCCGCTATACAGTTTGGTTTTTTCTGATTTTTCCTACCAGTTATTTTCTGCATATTGCCTATACAGAAAGTCTATTTTTAGCTTTAACTTTTGGTTGTTTGCTGTCAGCCCGTCGAGAGCGCTGGGCGCTAGCAGGAATTTTAGGGGCATTCGCTAGCATGACGAGAATTAATGGCACGATCTTACTTCCTACTCTGTTAGTTGAAGCTGGCCATCAATACTGGATAACCAAGCGATTCGATAAACGATGGCTGTGGATCGGGTTTGTCCCTTTAGGTTTTGGGATCTATCTGCTTTGTAATTTCTTTGTTACTGGCAATCCCTTCGGATTCTTAACCCATCAGCACGAGTTCTGGCACAAATCTGGGGCGTTGCCCTGGAGCGGGATTAAATCTACTATTGCCCGCCTCTGGGAAGCTTCTCCTACTTATCGGCAAATGGTTGGTATCCAGGAATTGTTCTTTATTGGTTTGGGTTTAGCTGGAACGATTTGGAGTTGGCTGAGACTCAGACCAGCTTATAGCGTCTGGATGACCGGAAATTGGCTATTATTTACTAGCACGTCATTTATTTTGAGCGTTCCTCGTTATACCTTAGTTTTGTTTCCCCTTTATATTCTGTTTGCTTGCCAAGCTCAAAATCGTTTTTGGTTCACTGTTATCAATGTTTGGTCTTTACTATTTTTTTCGTTGTTTGTCAGTTTGTTCGCTCAGGGTAAATGGGCTTTTTAAGAAGAATTGAGGAGTTTAGTCGTAGGGGCGCAAAGCATTGCGCCCGTACACGAGTTTAGAAGGAGAATAGTGTTGAGAAAGCTTTATTTTTTAGTACCTGGAACTGGAGGTAAATTTGCTTGTGGAGGTCTGTGGGCAGAGTTAAAAACACTCAATTTAGTTCGGCAAGTTTGTGAAGCAGAAGTTGTAACTTATCGCCAACGAGAATCAAATACGCTTTTTCTCGACGATCTGCTCGATCGCCCAACCCGCGATGATGCTATTTTTGTTATTAGCTGGGGATTTCATATTCCTAAATTAGCTGCTAAATTGAAGTCATATAATGTCATTTATCACGCTCACAGTGCTGGTTATGGATTTCAGATTCCCGCTAGAATTCCGATTATTACAGTTAGTCGCAATACGATGGGATATTGGGGACAAATAGCCCCGAATTCACTAATTTATTATTTACCCAATCAAATCTCTGATGAATTTCAAGATTTAAACTTAGAACGAGATATTGACGTTTTAGTTCAAGCGCGGAAATCTTCGCATTATTTAATTAAAGAATTAATTCCAGTTTTGCAAAAACAGTGTAATGTTTTTGTGGTAAATTCTTATGTTGAAGATTTAGTTAAGCTATTTAATCGAGCTAAGGTCTATCTCTACGATTCAGCAGAATATTGGGCAATTCAACGAGTAAGCGAAGGTTTTGGCTTGCAACCGTTAGAAGCTATGGCTTGTGGTTGTCAGGTATTTTCTAGTATCAACGGCGGCTTATCTGATTATCTAGATCCTGGATTTAATTGCCATAAGATTGCCGGATACTCTCAAGAATACGATCGCGATCGCATTCTCAAAACAATTAAAGAGCCGCCCTCATTCGCTTTATCAGAAAGCTTTTTAGCCGAGTATAGAACGGCAAATATCATTCAACGTTTAAAGATTATTTTGCCGGAAATTGACGACTTCTTCGATCGACAAAAACATCACCGAAATTCTATTCCCAACTTAACCAAAATGCGGCTGACAAAACTAGCAATCCAAAGGCTAATTACTAAGATAAAGTCAAAAATAGCCTCTAGCAATTGAAGGCGATCGAAATAATTGCCAATCGATCGTTTGCCAAGTCATCACGCTCGCTACTTACGGACGATCGATCGATGACACTGGAAGAATTCGATCCTAAATCTTATTTATTCTTTAGTCCGCGCAGGCGGACTTTGGTTTTGTAGCTGCGGTTTCAACCGCCAAGCTTCTGGGAATCGCTTAAGAAGCGACTTCATCGGTAGCTACGGGCAACTGACAGCAATTGACATCATCAATACAAACTTTACCCCACTGCAAAGCCCAGCGCACCAAGGCCACCCGGTTTCCCGTCTTAGTTTTATCGAGGATATTACTAATATGGTTGTCAACAGTACGTTTGCTGATCGCCAGTTGTTGGGCGATTTGCTCGTTGGTTAAACCAGAGGTGACTAACTCAATAATTTGCAGTTCTCGATCTGAGAGCGGCGATGGAGTTTGAGACTTACCGCTAGCCATAATTTATTTTCCCTTAGTATATTTACTTATTACCTACTTTCAATTCTAACGAACGCAGGAGAATCTGAACCCAATTAATTTAATTGCCAGGGAACGAGTTCTCATCGTTTGTCTAGCTTGCCTAAACCTGGCATTCCCAGCCCAATTAAACTTTTAAGGTAGGTTTTAATCTCCAGTCGTGGAGAACATCTTATCCTAAGTTGCTTTAGTTGACATCTACTGTCGCAGACTAGCAATTGGTAGCGGTTAAAATTAATATTTTCTTTATTATTAGATGGCTCTAGTGCAGTCAATTAGATTTTAAGCGATCGCCATTTGGTGGGATCGGATAAGATATCGATCTAAAGCTGATGGCGGAGGCAAAGATGTCAGAATTCTTAGATTTTCTCAAAAATAAATTTGCTTATGTAGCGATTGGAGAATTCAAGCCTGGTAAGTTTGCTGAAGCGAAAGAACTTTTTACCCAGGCAGTAGCTACCTATCACGAAGGCTTTCAAGGGGCTTACTTGCTACAAGAACCAGCAAGCGATAGGGGTATAGCAATAATTTTTTGGGAAAGTATAGAGAATATGGAGGCCAATCAGAACGAGATCGTCCAAGAAATTTTCAAACACATGAATCCTTTATTCGTACACGCACCGAATACTTCTTTCTACGAAGTTGTCAGCGAAATCCCATCGACTGAAGGGTGAGGGGGAGATGGGGAGGCAGGGGGAGCAGGGGAGCAATTAGTAACTCCTGACTCCTGACTCCTGACTCCTGACTTCTGACTTCTGACTTCTGACTTCTGACTTCTGACTCCTGACTTCTGACTTCTGACTTCTGACTTCTTTAGCGGCTGCCAAGCTGAGGTTTTCTTGGGGAGAAAACTGGTTGCGCTGCGTTAGGGTTGGCTAAAACCGCGATCGCTCTGGCATATTGAGGATCGTTGGGCGTAGCAATCCAAGTGGGATTGGCTGCTAGCTGGCGCAACTGGTCGGCAGTTAAGTCGAGCTTGACATCTGGAGTCACGCCCTTGTGACTGATATCGGTGCCGTTGGGGGTGTAATAGTGAGCGACGGTGACGGCCAAACCAGAGCCATCAGAAAGCTCGTGAACCGACTGCACCAAGGCTTTGCCATAAGTTTGACTGCCAACGATCGTGGCTCGTCGATTATCTTTGAGCGCCCCGCTGAGGATTTCGCTGGCGCTGGCAGAGTTGCCATCGACCAAAATTGCTAAAGGTAGTTTGGTAATAGCAGTGCGATTGGCTTTTAACTCGTCATTGCTGCCGCGCCTGTCTACGATTTTAACGATCGCGCCGTTATCTAGCCACATCCTAGCGATGTCAACGCTAGCCACTAATAGCCCTCCAGGATTTCCCCGCAGATCTAAGATGAAGCCATTAACCTTTTCGTTGCTCAGCTTAGCGATCGCTCGTTTCATTTGCTCGGCCGAGTGAGCGGTAAACTCATCTAAGCGAATGTAACCTACTCGAATTTTGCCTTCATTTTTCACCAAGTAACGCACTGATGATAGTTCGATCTGAGCGCGAGTCAACGTGAGATCGAATGCTCCTTGGCCTTCTCTCTCTAATTTCAAGCTGACTTTCGTTCCGGCTTCGCCTCGAATTAACTCCGATGCTTGCTCGACGGTCATTCCTTTAGTCGGCTTGCCATCTATTGCTACCAGTGCGTCTCCAGATTTCACGCCAGCTTTAGACGCTGGAGAGTTTTCAATCGGTTCGACTACCACCAGACTTCGATCTTCCTCTTTGATTCCCAGCCGAATGCCAATGCCAGAGATTTCGCCCTCAGTTTGGCTGGTTAGGGCTTTATAGTCTTGAGGAGTCATAAACCGCGTGAACGGATCTCCCAATTTTTTTAAAGCTTCTTTGATGGCAGCATAAGCTTCTTCGCGAGAGGAGTAGTTTCTACTCAATAGTTCTTGCCTGGTTGCTTGCCAATTAACCTGATTGAAACTACCGTCTACATAGTCGCGGTTGACAATTTGCCAAACTTCATCGACTACTGCTTTAGGGCTATCTTGCAGGGCAGCGCGAGCGCCACCTTGTACTAGAGGAGCAGATAAAAACAAAGCACTAGTGGCAGCAACAGCCGAACCTAAGATGACTTTTGAGAGTATCGGTAACTTTTTGAGGTTTTCTTTCATATATGGGGCAATAACGAGTTTTAGATCCCTACAGCGATCGAGGAGAGATATAACTTCCGGGTGAGGCAAACTGACTTCACTATTGATACTAATCCACTTTCACTTTTTTGGTCGGGTAATAAATTAGCTCTGCGCCAGATCGGGCATCGTACATGAGGTTTTGGCGACTATTTTCCAGTATCTATACCTTTCGATCGAATACCGTGTCTCTGGCGATCGAGTTGGCGCTCTAACAATGAGTATTATTACTAGAGCTTAGCTTGAGTACGGCGAGCGGGCTAATTTTATCTTTTCATATTAATAAATTGGACTCAAAACCCCATAGATCGGTCAGATCGCCACAAAACTTTACATTAAATCGAGATAATTTTCCTCAAAAACGCACTTAACAAATCGTGTCAGCGAGATCGAGATTTTTTTCCGGCGATTTCTAGATAATAATTATGCTAGCGATCGCCAACCAAAAATTGTTAAGTTAGCGACAAATAATTCTTTTCTCAACCAGTAAGATTGAGGGTTTTAACTAATACGAAATTTCAGTCGAGCCAGCGGACGAGCACAGCGGTACTCAAACTTAACGAGCCAAACGTCGATCGAGCGATAAGAGGAAATTTCTGACGAGGATCGCCATCGAGCTAAAATACTGTCAAAATAAGATTGTTGGCTTTGAGTTTGCGTCGATCCTCGACTAAAAATAACCTATTTCAAGCCATCTGACCGTTGGAAGTCGATCGGCCTGCTCGATCTGGCAAAATTCTATCTCAAGATTCATCAAAATCGAGTTAATCTGTTAAGTAACCAGATCTATGTATAACTTTTAAGGTAGTAAATTCTCCCCCTCAAGTGCATCTGCTCTCAAGATAGTTTCACCTCCCGATAAGGGAAAACTATGGCCTAGATTATGATTCTGCTCGATGCCGCGACCAATTATATGAGCAATCGCGAGCTTAATGCTCTTCCGAGACAAATTTTAATCGTTGATGATTCGCCAGAGAACCGCCGCTTACTACAAGGTGCCCTCACCGAACAAGGCTATGAAGTTAGATGTGCCAAAAATGGCAAAACAGCCCTAGTTGCAGCGCAAGCCCAGGTGCCAGATTTAATTTTGCTAGATCTCAAACTGCCAGACATTGATGGCTATGAGGTTTGCCAGCAATTGAAAGCTTTACCTGCTACTAGTGAAGTGCCAGTAATTTTTTTGAGCGCTTTAAAAGATTTAACTGAAAAAGTGAAAGCGTTTGAGGTGGGAGCAGTAGACTACATTACTAAACCTTTTGAAGTAGCAGAAGTTTTAGTGCGGGTGAAAAGTCAAATTGCCCTGCAAACTACCAAATCAGAAATTTCGCGGTTGAACGCTCAGCTAGAAGAGCGAGTCAGGCAGCGCACGTTCGAGTTAGAAGCAGCTAACCATCAACTGAAACGAGAAATTGCTGACAGGCAACAAGCCCAACAATGGATGCAGGAGAGCGAGGAAAGACTCGAAAGTATCCTCAATTCTCTCGAAGATGTGGTTTGGTCTATTTGTCCGTTTACCTTCGAGTTACTCTATCTCAATAACTCTGCTGAAGGACTTTATCAAAGATCGATTTCAGAATTTTTCCGCCATCCCAACCTGCGTTTAGAAGTAGTTCATCCAGAAGATCGGCCGCTAATCGATCGCTCTTTAGACCAGTTATTAGAGAAAGGCAGCTTAGAGTTAGAGTATAGAATCTTAAGGCCGGATGGCGAAGTCAGGTGGGTGATCGATCGCTCGCGGGTCATCTGCGACCCAAATGGCGTACCCGTAAGATTAGATGGGATCGTTGGCGACGTTACCGAACGCAGGCTAGTTCAGGAACAAATTCTTTACGATGCCCTGCACGATAATCTTACCAATCTGCCCAATCGCAACTTATTTATCGAATATGTCGATCGAGCTTTGCAACAGGCGGAGAAGCACAAAGAATATTTGTTTGCTTTGCTATTTATCGATCTCGATCGATTCAAAATCATTAACGACAGTCTAGGGCACGAAGTCGGCGATCGATTGCTGATCGAGTTTACCGATTTATTAAAACGATGCTTGCAACCTACAGATGTCATCGCTCGTTTGGGCGGAGACGAATTTATCGTTTTGCTAGACGATATCGACGACATTACCAGCGCCATTACCATTTCCGAGCGCATCCAAAGGGAACTGCTCTTGCCGTTTTCTCTTCAGGGACACACGGTGGTCACTAGCGCCAGCATTGGCATCGTTCTCAACTCTAGCGAGTACGAGCAAGCGACCGAAATGCTCAGAGATGCCGATATTGCCATGTATCGCGCTAAGGAGATGGGCAAAGCTCGTTATGCGATTTTCGACCAAAGAATGTACGCCCAGACGCTCAAACTCCTGAAGTTAGAGAGCGATCTCAGGCAAGCTTTAGACTACCAGGAATTTTTACTCCACTACCAACCGATTATCTCATTGATAACTGGCCAGCTAACTGGCTTTGAAGCTTTGATCCGCTGGCAACATCACAAACGCGGTCTAGTCTCTCCAGGAGAATTCATTCCCATTGCTGAAGACACGGGGTTAATCGTTCCTTTAGGAGAATGGGTAATGCGCGAGGCTTGCCGTCAAATGCGGGCTTGGCAACTGAAATTCCCTGCTACTCCATCGTTAAAGATCAGCGTCAACCTGGCTAGCAAACAACTCAGAGAACCTAATTTCATCAAGCAACTAGATTCGATCTTGGAAGAAACTGGTTTAGAAGGTAGTTGTCTAAGATTAGAAATTACCGAAACGATGCTGATGGATAATTTTAAAGATACGCTCGATGTTTTATTTTCGATTAGAGAGAGAAATATTCAGTTGAGCATCGACGATTTCGGTCAGGGTTATTCATCTTTGAGCTATATCCATCGGTTTCCAGTAGATATCTTGAAGATCGATCGCGCTTTTGTCAGCCGGATGAACTGCGATCGCGAAAACTTTGAAATCGTCCGTACCATTACTACCCTGGCTCATACTTTAGGCATGGCAGTCGTGGCTGAGGGAGTGGAAACAGCCGAACAATTCCAGCAATTGCAAACTTTGGGATGTGAATTCGGTCAGGGATACTTTTTCGCTAGACCTTTGGACGTGCAATCGGCTACTGCTATTATTCCCGGTCAGATCGAACAGATCGACTGATTTGAGGAAAGCCTGCCTTCTGGTGGGATAGCCCTCTGGGCTATCCCACCAGAATTACCCAATTTTTTTACTTCTATTGGCAGACGATTGGAGTAAAAGCCAACATTGTTGTAAATAATTTTTTCTCGATTTGGTTAAATTTGGTCAATGTTGCGATACACTTTTACCATTTTGTAGCGTCTATCCCAGCTACCGCCTATGGTGTTCATCAAGCGAGTGGAATTATCGCACTTCAAATCTTTTGGCGGCACGACCCAAGTTCCCCTGCTGCCGGGGTTTACTGTGGTTTCAGGTCCCAATGGTTCCGGCAAGTCAAATATTTTAGATGCCTTGCTCTTCGCCCTCGGACTTTCTAGTTCTAAGGGAATGCGTGCCGAACGCCTGCCCGATTTAGTCAATCACAACCGCGATCGCCGAGGTACTGTAGAAGCTAGCGTCACGGTGACTTTTGACGTGTCGGATGTTAGGAGTTTAGAGGTAGAGACGTTGAATGCAACGTCTGTACAGGAGTTTAGGAGTTCAGGAGTTCAGAATTTAGAAAATGTAGAGACGCGAGATCTCGCGTCTCTAGCTCTGGCAAGTTCTGAATTCAGCCCAGAAGTGGAAATTATTCAAAATGGATATCACGAACATTCTGGCAATGGTAATGGGAATGGGAACGGTCACAGCAACGGTCACAGCAACGGTCATAGTAACGGCAACGGTAACGGTAATGGTAATGGGAACGGCAAGCCGAAAACCAGTTTAGAATGGAGCGTTACCCGCAAGCTGCGCGTCACTCAACAAGGCACTTATACCTCTAATTACTACATGAACGGGGAGGCTTGCACCCTTACCGAACTGCACGAACAACTCAACCAATTGCGAATTTATCCCGAAGGCTACAACGTCGTGCTGCAAGGGGATGTCACTAGCATCATTTCGATGAACTCGCGAGAGAGGCGAGAAATTATTGACGAACTGGCAGGAGTGGCAGCTTTCGATCGCAAGATCGTGCAAGCGAAGAAAACTTTAGAAGAGGTTAAGGAACAAGAAGACCGCTGCCGCATTATCGAGAACGAACTGATCGTCCAACGCGATCGCCTGTCACAAGATCGCCTCAAAGCCGAAAAATACCAAAAGCTACGGGCGGAATTCCAGGAAAAGGAACTACAAGAAGCTCTGATGAAGTGGCGCTACCTCCAACAGCAGGAGTGGCAACTGAGGGAACAGATCGAAGCAGGCGATCGCACGGCTGCCGATCGATCTAGTCAATTGACTAACCTGACAGCCACGATCGAGCAAACTAGCAAGAATCTAGAAGAGTTGAACGCTCGCGTTAAAGCTTTGGGTGAAGAGGAACTTTTAGCGGTGCAATCTCATCTAGCCGATCGCGAAGCCGAACTGCGATTGCTGCAAAAGCAAAAGCAGGATATAGAAAACGCAGTAAATTATACTACTCAAACTTTACAACAAACGCAATTATCCCGTCAACAACACCAGCAAACTTTAGAACGACTGACTCAAGAACGAGAACGGGTTGGGGCAGAAATTGCCGTTTTGACGCAAGAACGAGATGCTGCCAGACAAGAATTGGAACAGAGTCGAGAAGAAGGTAATGCGATCGCCGCGGCTTCTGAAGCTTGGGTGCAACAACAAGCCGCCCTCAGCCGCCAGATCGAAACTTTGCTACAAGATATCGAACCGAAACGCACCGAGCAAGCGCAACTGAGAGAACGCTACAGCCAGCTAAGACAAAAAATCGACGAACAAAGCCAATTATTGCAAGTTTCCGAACCAGATTTGGCTGCCAAGCAAGTTTATGTCAGCGACTTAGAAGGACAACTAGCCGGATTTACTCAAAGAATTCAGGAATTAGAACGGTCTTTAGCTGCTGCCGAAAAAGAATTGGTGGTGCAACAAGAAACCCAAAAACGACTGCTAGCAGAGCAACGAGACAAACAACGCCAACTAGATAAGTTAGAAGCTCAAGCTCAAGCCCAACAAGAAGCCCAAGGGACGTTTGCTACCAAGATCGTCTTGCAAACTGGCATACCTGGGGTTTGCGGATTGGTAGCCCAACTAGGTAGAGTCGAACCTCGCTATCAATTGGCCCTAGAAACGGCAGCGGGGGGCAGATTGGCCAACTTAATCGTCGAAGATGATGGGGTAGCTGCCGCCGCGATCGAATTGCTGAAACAAAAACGGGCTGGCAGGGCCACATTCTTGCCTTTAAACAAAATTCAGCCCCCCCGCTTCACCCCCACAGAGACTTTGCGGTATGCCAATGGGTTCATTGACTGGGCGATTAACCTGATTGAATGCGAACCTCGATATCGCCAAGTTTTTGCTTACGTATTTGGCAGTACCGTCGTGTTTGAAAACCTCCAAGCCGCTCGCGCTCATTTAGGGCAACATCGGATGGTGACTCTCGATGGCGAACTGTTAGAAAGCAGCGGGGCGATGACAGGCGGAAGTACCAGCGATCGCTCGTCTTTACATTTTGGTAAAGCTGAAACGGCCGAATCGATCGAAATTAAGAATTTGAGAGCGCGGCTGCAAGAAATCGATAATATCTTAGAACGCTGCGATCGAGAAATTAATACTTTTACTGCTAGAACCAAACGCCTGACTGAAGAACTGACAGAAGAAAGGGCGATGGCAAGAGAAATTGAACTGCGATTGGAACAACTGAAAAAAGAGATTTATAGCATTGGCGAACAACAAGAACAAGTGCGATCGCAACTAGCAAAAAACAACCAAGAAATAGAAATTGCCGAAGCCAGACTGAAAACTTTAGAGCTAGATTTGCCAGAGAAAGAAGTACAACTTCAAGAGTGTAGAAAAACTCTAGCCGAACTAGAAAAAACGCAAACTAACGAACAATGGCAGCAAATTCAACAAAAAATTAAAGATCGGCAAGTAGAATTCGATCGACGATCTGTTTCATTGCGGGCGGCTGAAGACCGTTTTAAAGATATAGAAAATCAACAACAACGCTCGATCGAAAAAATTCAAGAATGCCAACAACAACTAGAAGCTTATGAAGGGCAACAAAATCAACAACAAACCCAGCTAGCGGAAGTTAGGAGTCAGGAGTCAGGAGTCAGGAGTCAGATTGCTGAAAGTCAGGATAAATTGAGACAGTTGGAAGAGAAATTAGGAGAAGAGAAAAAAGAACGCGATCGCACCGAACAAGCAGTGCGAGAACAACGCTTGCAGCAACAACAACTAGAGTGGGAATTGCAAAAGCTCCAAGAAACTCAAGCAACTCGCCGCCAAGAACTAGAAGGAATCCAAACCGAACTGCAAGCGCATCAAATAGAATTGCCCGATCCACTGCCGCCCTTACCAGAAAAAATCGAGATGCGAGATCTCGCGTCTCTGCAAGAACAAATGCGATCGCTGCAAAAACGCCTGCAAGCCATGGAACCCGTTAATATGCTGGCTTTAGAGGAATACGATCGCACCACCACCAGATTGGCAGAACTATCGGAGAAATTAGGTACTATCGCTGCCGAACGTACCGAATTGCTACTGCGGATTGAAAATTTCACTACCTTAAGGTTCCAAGCTTTTAAAGAAGCCTTTGATGCCGTCAATCAAAACTTTCAAACCATCTTTGCCGAACTTTCTGATGGCGACGGCTACCTGCAACTAGAAGATGCCGAAGATCCGTTTAACGGCGGATTGAACTTAGTCGCGCACCCTAAAGGCAAACCAGTACAGAGACTAGCTTCCATGTCAGGAGGAGAAAAATCTTTAACTGCCTTAAGTTTTATTTTTGCGCTGCAACGCTACCGCCCGTCGCCCTTCTACGCTTTTGATGAAGTCGATATGTTTTTAGACGGGGCAAACGTAGAGCGATTAGCTAGAATGATCGAAAAACAAGCACGACAAGCTCAATTTATTGTTGTCAGTCTCAGACGACCCATGATCGAATCTTCCGAACGCACTATTGGTGTCACTCAAGCTAGAGGGGCATACACCCAAGTTTTAGGACTTAAATTACAGCCAGCAAAAGCTTCTGTACGATCGAGCACATAAACTTGTTTTTAACGTAACTGTTTCTTCTTTTTGACTTTTGACTTTTGACTTTTGGCTTGGTTTGACAGTCCTCAATTAAGATTATAATTACACCCACTTAACTAAAAATGACATCTGAAAACATCCGTTACCGCTCCGATATCGTCAACACTCAAGTAATTGCTAACGATAGCGCCAAACGCCTGGGAGTGATCAAGGATATCTTAATAGACATAGATCGCCGGGAAGTTGTAGCGTTTGGTTTGCGAGACAACCTGCTTTCGCTATCGGGCATGGCGCGATATATGTTTATCGACACTATCCGGCAATGGGGGGATGTGATCTTAGTCGATAACGAAGATGCGATCGAAGATATCGATGCAGAGGCTTATAGCAGCTTAATTAGTTATGAAGTCATTACCGAAACTGGCGAGCCGTTAGGTAGAGTTCGAGGCTTTAAGTTTAATACTGAAGATGGCAAACTTTCTTCTTTAATTATCGCTTCCTTCGGGCTGCCGCAAATTCCCGACCAAGTAATCAGCACCTACGAACTCCCTGTAGAAGAAATCGTCAGCAGCGGCCCCAACCGCCTGATCGTTTTTGAAGGCTCGGAAGAACGCCTCAACCAACTAACTGTAGGCGTACTGGAACGATTGGGACTGGGGAGAGCGCCTTGGGAACGGGATGAGGAAGATGGTTACTTGACTCCTCAAGTGCGCCCGGAAAATCAACTAGGAACTGGATTGCCAGTCAGAGCTACTCAAACTGCATCTCAAGTACGTCAGACTCAAGTGGCGGCGCAAGATTCTTGGAACGAAGACGATTACGAAGAACAACCGCTGCAACCTTTACCGCAAAGACAGCCAACCGCTTCTTATTACGAAGAGGAAGAAGATAACTGGAGCGAAGCCACCGATACCACGACTCGCAAAAAATATCAGCAAGCGTATGTCGAGCCTGAGTATGAGGACAATCGGGAGCCAACTTATAGCCCAACACCAAGTAACTACGATTACAAGAACGCAGATGACGATCTGCAAAGCGATGTCTGGGAGCAAGATACTAATAAGCCGCTTGAAATTCCTCAACGCATCAAACAGCCAGAATATGAAGAGACAGAGTAGGAGAGCGCCAGAGAAATTGCAAGCCAGTGGATTTCTCTTTTTTTACTGAAATTAGCGAGAAATTAGGTCTGATACCAAATCCGGTTCTCATACCATCCATTGCTGCCCTCACCCCCAACCCCTCTCCCGTGGGAGAGGGGAGCCGGAGGCTCCTTGGGGGAAAGACGGTTTTGGAAACCGGATTTGGTATGAATTGGCAAGAAATCGGCGAGATCGAAGAAGAAGCGATCGCTTCCCATAAAATTCATCTCATACCATTTTGCTAAATACCTGCTACACACGAATTTCTTGTAGGGGCGCAATGCATTGCGCCCCTACCCAGGATGTGTTGCAACAAAAGCGATCGCGCGACTAAAGACAGCGGTATCCGTTTTCGCCTCAAAATTGCTTACATCATTGTGCCAGCATAGACGGCCCGATCGCCTAATTGGTCTTCAATCCGCAACAAGCGATTGTATTTAGCTACCCGTTCGCTGCGACAGAGAGAGCCAGTTTTGATCTGTCCGGCGCGAGTGGCAACGGCTAAATCAGCGATCGTGGTATCTTCGGTTTCGCCAGAACGGTGAGAGATAATCGATCGAAAACGATGGCGATCCGCTAAGTCGATCGTTTCTAGAGTTTCCGTCAGAGAACCGATTTGATTGAGTTTGATCAAAATCGAGTTCCCTGCCTTCGACTCAATCCCTCTTTGCAAGCGGGTTTCGTTGGTAACGAACAAATCGTCGCCGACTAACTGTACTTTGTCCCCTAACTTTTGAGTTAAGAGTTTCCAACTTTCCCAATCCTCTTCGTGCAGCCCGTCTTCGATCGAGATAATCGGGTATTTACTCGCCAAACTAGCCAAATAGTCGATCGTTTCGGCTGGAGAGTGAGACGCGCCTTCATAGACGTATTGCCCATCTTTGTAAAACTCGCTCGCCGCCACATCTAAGGCTAAGGCTACCTGTTCTCCTGGCTTGTATCCAGCTTTTTCGATCGCTGCCATTAAGAATTCCAAAGCTGCTTGATTTGACTCTAAATTAGGCGCAAACCCACCTTCATCGCCCACGCCCGTTAGCAAGCCTTTTTCATCTAATACTTGGCTGAGAGTGGCAAATACTTCGGCTCCCCAGCGCAATGCTTCCCGAAACGAGGTGGCCCCGATGGGGACGATCATGAATTCCTGAAAATCGATGTTGTTAGCGGCGTGAGCGCCACCGTTAATCACATTCATCAACGGTACTGGCAGCAGATTAGCTAAAGAACCACCCAAATACCGATAAAGGGGTAGTTTCAAAGCTGCGGCTCCCGCTTTGGCAGTGGCGAGGGAAACTGCAAGGATGGCGTTTGCTCCCAACTTGGATTTATTCGGCGAACCATCTAACTCGATCGCTGTGCCGTCGATTAGAGCTTGGTTGAGAGCATCTAGCCCCAACAGTTCTGGAGCGATCGTTTCTTTAATGTTTTGCACCGCTTTGAGAACGCCTTTGCCACCATAACGGCTTTTATCCCCATCGCGCAGTTCGTGAGCTTCAAAAGTGCCTGTGGAAGCCCCGCTGGGAACCTGAGCTACTCCTACGGCTCCGCTTTTCAGATAAACTTCTGCTTCTACTGTCGGACGGCCGCGAGAATCGAGTATTTCCCGTGCCTGAATGTCGTCAATGGCAGTATCCGGCATATTCCTCATTCTTGTTGTTTCACCTTCTCAAAGTGACTTTTCAGCCCGCTTGCTAGAATACGTCCTGAATGGAAATTATGGTGTCAGATCTTACAAAGAATTTGGGATTGATAACGATGCGAATGTTACATACGATGCTGCGAGTCGGCAACCTCGAAGAGTCTTTGAACTTTTATTGCCGCGTCTTGGGCATGAAACTCTTGCGGCAAAAGGATTATCCTGATGGGAAATTTACCCTGGCTTTTGTCGGTTATGGTGATGAGTCAGACCATACGGTTTTAGAGCTAACTTACAACTGGGGGGTAGAAGAATATAATCTTGGAGATGCTTACGGTCATATTGCGATCGGGGTTGATGATATTTACGCTACTTGCGAAGAAATTAAGGCGCGTGGGGGTAAGGTAGTGCGCGAACCGGGGCCGATGAAGCACGGTTCGACGGTGATTGCTTTCGTTCAAGATCCCAGCGGGTACAAAGTGGAGTTGATTCAGTCGGGAACTCAAGGAGCGGCTCAAAAATCGGCAACTACTGGCGTGGCAAGCTTAAAATAGTGCATTAAAGTAGGGTGCGTTAGACGGCGATAATTTTAGCTCACACTTGAATTTAACAATCCGTCGTAACGCACCATTTTAGGTTTAAGCTGACGAGGTGTTACGAGGAAACAATCTGCTCCGATCGATCCGAACGCTCATACTCCCACGCCCGCAGCTCCTCTAGCACCTCCCTCAAGGTAGTTTTTTACTCTCTTATGCCAGAACCTCAAATTATCCTGATTGAAAATTTTATCGAAAAGCCCAACGAATTGTTTGTTGCTATTCGAGATACTATTATCTGGGATGAAAGAATCAAAGCCAGAAAAACGGCTAGTTTTGGAGTTGCTTACAATTATTCAGGTATCACTTATCCTCAAACAGAAATGTTAAGCGAATTAGTTCCTGTTTGCAAAAAAATAGAAACATATATAGGATTTATGCCTAATAATTGTTTGATAAACTATTACTTAGATGGCAACTCTTCAATGGGATACTATTCTGACTCTTCTGAAGAGCTAAAACCAGGAACAAGTGTAGTTATTATTTCGCTTGGGGCTGAAAGATATATTTCTTATCGCAGCAAAGCAGACCAGGAAATCAAATATAAATATCTTTTGAAAAATGGCAGCCTTCTTGCCATGGATAAAGAAGTTCAGGATGAGTGGATGCACGCTATTCCAAAAGAGGTTAGTACAGAACAAAGAATTAGCTTGACTTTTAGATACATAATTAAGTAATTTTTATAGTTTTGATAAGAGGTAAACTATGACTGTTGCGATCGCCAAACCTATAACTCTAGAGGAGTTTCTGGAACTGCCAGAAACCAAGCCAGCCTCAGAATTCCTCGACGGACAAATCAACCAAAAGCCTATGCCCCAAGGAGAACACAGCCTACTACAACTTAAGCTTTGCCAAAACATCAATCGAGTTACTGAACCTAAACAGGTAGCGATCGCCTTCCCAGAGTTAAGATGTGTTTTTGGTGGTGCAGCGATCGTTCCCGATGTGTCAGTATTTCGTTGGGAACGCATTCCCCGTCAGCCATCCGGTAGAATTGCCAACCGCTTTGAAATTCATCCCAATTGGGCGATTGAAATCCTCTCTCCCGAACAAAAGTATAAAAAAGTTTTAGCCAACTTGCTGCACTGCGCCGAACATGGCACAGAGTTAGGCTGGTTGCTAGATCCAGAAGACGAAAGCATTTTAGCTGTATTTGACGATCGCCGCGTCCAAAACTTTAAGAATAGCGATCGTCTGCCAATCCTCAATGGAATCGAACTAGAACTAACTGTTCGACAAGTTTTTAGCTGGTTGAACTTATAAAGCCAGTTATTTAGTGGTGCTAAATATGGATAAACTGAGCAATTCTAATTATGGAGTAATCGAAGGATTTTTCGGTCTAACCTGGACTTGGGAGACGCGAAAAGATTACGCTAATTTCCTTAAAAATAATGGATATAGTTACTACATATATGCTCCTAAAGCTGACGACTTTTTGCGCAAGAATTGGCAGCAAAATTGGTCTGCTTCAGAATTTGAGTCATTAAAGGAAGTTGGGGATACTTATCATCGATCGGGTTTGCAATGGGGAATTGGATTGAGTCCTTTTGAGATTTATAAAGACTACAATGATGAAGCGATCGCCTCGTTAAAACAAAAGATTTTGTCCTTAAATGACTTAAATATAGATATTTTAGCCATTCTATTCGACGACATGAGAGGAGACTTTTATAAACTGGCGAAAATCCAGACAGAAGTTATCCAAAGAGTCATGGATCTAAGCACGGCTAAAGTTTTTATTATGTGTCCTACTTACTACACAGATAATCGGATTCTCGATCGTCTGTTTGGAGAACGCCCTCAAGATTATTTAGAAACGCTGGGCAAAACTTTAGATCCCCAAGTAAATATTTTCTGGACTGGCCCTGATGTTTGCTCTAAATCTTATCCAGAATCTCACTTAAAAGAAGTGGCTCAAAGATTGGGCAGAAAACCATTTATTTGGGATAACTACCCAGTCAACGACGGAGCTAGGATGAGTAAATTTCTGCACCTTCGCGCTTTTGAAAATCGCCCGTCATCAATGGCAGAATTAACTGTCGGTCATGCAGTGAATCCGATGAATCAGGCTTATCTGTCGCAAATTCCCCTAATGACGCTAAATTTGAGCTACCAACAGGGCGATCGCTATTCTCCAACTGCTGCTTTCATCGAAGCTGTCAAAACCTTGTGTCCAGAAGCATTAGCTAATTGCTTGCTAGAGGATTTGCCGCTGTTTCAAGATGAAGGACTCGATCGCATCAATTCCGAGTCAAAAGCACAGCTAATCGACAAATATACGGCTTTCAATAACCCGTACAGCCAAGAAATTATCGGTTGGTTGCAAGGAGAATATCCCGTACCTTCAGAATGCTTAACTGGTTGATTGAAGTTCAAATTTAAAAATTCTCCGCCCTCTTCGCGCTCTTCGCCCTCCTCGCCCTCTCCCCTTCACTTGATGAATGGCAACAGATCGAATTCTTGACGGATATCTAAAAGCGATCGATCGAGCAGAGGTTCAAATTCTAGAAAAGGTAATCTTTTGCTGCGATTGCGAGTTTTGAACCAAATAGAAATTAGTTCTGGAATCAATGGCGGCAGGTTTCTCAGAATTGCTCCATAAAGCCAAAGTACGCCCTTTTCTCTAATCATATCTTCATACATCACATCTACTGCTGGCGTTCTCCTCATTTCACGGAATCTTTGAAACGTACAGTCGCTCGTCCACCAAAACAGCGGCAGAATCTTTAGCTCGTCATACATTCCTGTATCGCAGCCATAAATGACATGACCGACATCATGAGCCAGTAAAATTTTGCCGAATTCTGGAGGTTGCGTGTCAGCAGGGGTCACATGAGGATTAAAGGCGTAGTATTCTGCTAAACCTACTCGCACTGCTTGAGTGCTGTTTTTATCCATGTAGTCGGGGCGTTGAGTCGTCATAGTATTTACGATACGTAATAGTATCGTAAATTATAATCGAAATTTATGAACCATGCCGATCGTAAAAAGTCACCTGGAAGACCTAGAAGCACCCAATCTCATCAAGCAATGCTACAAGCCACATTAGAACTGCTAGGAGAAGTGGGTTTTGAGGCGATGAGTATAGAAGCTATTGCTTCTCGTGCTGGGGTAGGAAAAACAACCATCTATCGACGTTACAGCAGTAAAGAAGAATTGGTAGCTGATGCCATTGAAAGTATGCGGGAAGAGGTGTTAATTCCCGATACGGGAAACCTTTGGGGCGATATTGAGGCGTTAATTGAGAATGCTGCCAAAATCACCCTCAGTCCGTTGGGACGACAAACTGTGGCCACGATCGTTAGCAGTGCCTCCAGCAATTCCGGGTTTGCCCGGATTTATCGGACAAAATATTTAGAACCTCGACGAAAAGCGTTTGCTGTTGTCATCGAACGAGCCAAAGTGAGGAACGAGGTGCAGGCAGATATAGATCCCAGTTTGATTTTCGACACTATGAGTGGCATCATGCTTTATGCCTTGCTGTTTCAACCAACATCGGAATCTTGGACGGTATACGTGCGTCGCGCCCTCAGTCTGCTGTTTAGAGAAGTTTCGCGCTAAGTTAAAAAGGTTAGGGCTTTTATCTGGATGCTCCCAAATTTTTCTTATGAACGTAGATTTAGAATCGGGATTGAAAATACCATTGCTGGGTCTGAAAGCAGACCAATTTCGTCATCCCCTGGATTTAGAAGCCACCACAGCCTTGAAGCAACTACCGGGACTCGATATGGTAGTGCGCAATTTGCTCGGACCTGTCGCGGAACAGTTCTTTTACCTCAACAATATTGCCGCTAGCGTCTTAGTCGGGCCTCAACAGTTGCCGCATATCCATCAACTGCTGGTAGAGGCCTGCAAAATTCTGGATCTGGAAGTACCGCAGCTATACGTCCATCAGCATCCAGTTCCTAACGCTTACACTTTTGCGATGCGAGGGAAGCAACCTTTTATTGTCTTGCATACCTCTTTAATCGATTTGCTCACCCCAGGAGAAATTCAAGCGGTCATCGCTCACGAATTGGGCCATCTCAAGTGCGATCACGGAGTTTACTTAACTCTGGCCAATATTATGGTGTTAGCCGCCGGACAGCTACCCGGTTGGGGTGCGTCGATCGCTCAAGCGTTACAAACCCAGATGTTAGAATGGTTGCGCTGTGCCGAGTTTACTTGCGATCGCGCGGCTTTGCTAGCTACTCAAGATCCCAAATTGGCGATTTCGGTGTTGATGAAATTAGCAGGCGGTTCTCCAACTCTAGCCCCGCAACTCAACGTCGATGCTTTTCTGGCCCAGGCTAGAGCCTATGAAGATGTCAGCAATACTCAGCTAGGCGAAATGCTCAAATCGGCCCAAACTGCCAATTTGACTCACCCAGTTCCCGTCATTAGAGCCAAAGAAATCGATCGCTGGGCTAGCAGTCAAGATTATCAATCTCTGCTGCAACAACATTCGATGTTGTATAATCAGAAAGCTAAACCCCAGGGCGGGTGGCGAAACTGGTAGACGCACTAGACTCAAAATCTAGCGATCTTGCGATCGTGAGAGTTCGATTCTCTCCTCGCCCATACTGTAGCAAGAAAACAGCTACGTCCATACATCTCTACCTTGCAAGGGCAAAGTAGTTTAAACTGGGCGATCGAAGATCGGCTATCCCCCCCATGCGTTTTTGTAACCGATTGTAAAATCGATGTAAAGATAGTTAAAATTTCTGAGGCGCTAATGGAACTCGATCGAATCGAAACCTACCTAGACAGTCCTAATCCTCAAGAGCGGATGAGAGCGATCGTGAACTTGAGAGAGTATACGCCAGAAGTAGTAGTTCCCTTGCTCAAGCGGCGGATGTATGACAAAGAATTTCTGATTCGCTCCTTTGTCGCCATGGGTTTGGGGTACAAGCAGACAGAAGAAGGCTTTGAGATGTTAGTGCAACTGATCGAATCTGACAGCGACTATAACGTCAGAGCCGAAGCCGCCAATTCCATCTCTAAATACGGCGATAAAGGACTGCCCTATTTGTTTGAACTGTTCGTCCAAGACTCCCACTGGCTGGTAAGACAGAGCATTTTTGCCGCGATGGAAGATATAGATTGCCCTGAAATTCTCTGTCAAATGTGTATGCTAGGAATTCAAGGAGACGATCCTGTAGTCAGACTAGCGGCGATCGCCAACTTGCGCAAACTACACGGAACTTCTCAAGCCGATAATGCTCTAGAAATTCTGCTTTCGCTGGCTACTGCTCCAGTGGCAGAAATTCGAGCGGAAGTAGCAAAAACCTTGAGATCCTTTGACAATCCCCAAGCTCAAGCGGCTTTGGTAGAGTTGCGTCACGATCTAGATTATCGAGTGGTAGCAGCCACCTTAGAAGGATTGCTGTAACAGGACTTATCCCACAGACACCACATATAGTAGGGGCGCACTGCATTCATTGGTGTCAACTTAGAGCTAAAGCCACTGTTACACTATGAATTTCAGCTACAACCGCCAGGGGTTCAAAACCCCTGGCTACATTTTAATGGACTAAGGAACTAAATTTTCCCAAAGTCATTGAGTCCTCTTATGAAGGTTAAGAATTAAATTCGGTAATTGTGGGGCGGGCCTCTTGTGGGACAGCCCAGAGGGCTATCCCACAAGAATTACCCAATTATTTTTTTTACTTCCATTAGAGGACTTTAACTTTGAGACAGGGGTTCAAAACCCCTGTCGAGGTAAGCTTTTGACCGTTAAGTTGACGCGCATGAATGCATTGCGCCCCTACCTTTTTTCATCAGACATCTGCCAACAATTCTTGTGGGGTAGTCATCCAGTCTGCCCGTGAGCTTAATTTCTGGAGATGTCTATTGCGCTCCTACAAGGGTTAATAATTTGTGCCCTCTTTTCTTCGTCCAATCAGTTGAGAATTAATTGCAGTAATTTTGACAAAGGTTCTTAAATACCTTATAGTCAAAGATAGCTATTAGATACCCTGTTAATTAACAAATAGCATCTTATCTATTTCCGATCGATCTCCAGATAGGGAATAGAGTCTTTTCAATCTGAAAACATAGTTAAGAAAAATTCTTAAAGATTTTAAACTGGAGAAGCGCGTGAAACGTCGGAAAATTTTGTCCCTGTTAGGGCTAGCAACAGTTAGCGGTTCGCTGGCGATCGCTTGTAGCAACGGTAACAATACTAACACTTCAGCCGCACCGCCCACAAACAGCGGTTCCTCGGCCAAAGAGTTGGTAGTTTACTCCGGTCGGAACGAGAAACTAATCGGCCCGCTGATCCAACAGTTTGAGAAGGAAACAGGAGTCAAAGTTAAAGTCCGCTATGGAGATACGGCCGAACTGGCAGCCGCCCTGCAAGAAGAAGGCAAAAATAGCCCCGCTGACTTGTTCTTTGGGCAAGATGCAGGGGCACTAGGAGCAGTTCAAAAAGCTGGATTAGCAGCACCGTTACCCGCTTCGCTTCTAAACCAAGTGGACGAACGTTTTCGTTCTCCAGCAGGTAATTGGGTAGGAATATCCGGTCGCGCCCGCACCGCTGATTACAATACTAAGCTGGTCAAACCCGCCGATTTACCCAATTCGGTTTTTGGTTTTACCGATCCTAAATGGAAAGGCAAAATTGGCTGGGCACCCACTAATGGCTCGTTTCAATCTTTTGTAACCGCCCTCAGAGTATCTCAGGGAGAAGAGAAAGCCAAACAATGGCTAGCAGGAATTAAAGCCAACAACGTCAAAACTTATGGCAACAACGTCCAAATTTTGGATGCTTTATCTAAGGGAGAAATTGCGGTCGGATTTATCAATCATTACTACTTAGAAAAGTCCAAACAAGAAAACCCGCAAATTCCCGTGGCGCATCACTACTTTAATGATGTCGGCTCGATAATTAATGTTGCTGGAATAGCAATTCTTAACAGTGCCAAACAGCCGGAAACCGCTCAAAAATTTGTCGAATTCATGCTATCTCAAGAGGGGCAAGAATACTTTGCTACTAAGACTTTTGAGTATCCCTTAACTAAAGGCGTGCCGACTGCTAGTAAGTTGAAGAGTTTAGAGGAAATTAAAAGTCCGAAAGTCGATTTGAGCGATTTGAACGATTTGCAAGGCACTTTAAAACTATTGGAAGAAACGGGAGTGCTGTAGAAAGTCAAAAGTCAAAAATCAAAAGTCAAAAGGGGAACATTAAAGCTGCTAGAAAAGTAGGGGTGCTGTGAAGCTTGAAAACTGATTTAGACGTAAAAAGATCGTTTCAAAAGGACAAAAAAATCCAAACGGCTAGCGGGAAAGATCGCGCTCGATCGCTAGTCTTACGTTTATTTCAGGCGATAAAAAACGCTCGTCCGCCCCTATTGCTATCGATGCTGGCAACAGTGGTAGCGATCGCTATTACTTTACCCCTAATCTATCTAGTCGTTCGTACCCTTGGTGCTAGCGGGGAAGAACTGGTTAAATTCATAACCCGTCCCCGCACTCTCCAGGTGCTATTTAATAGTGCCGCCTTAGCTGCGATCGTCACTACCTGTTCGGCCTTAATAGCTGTTCCCCTAGCCTGGTTGACGGTGCGGACAGATTTACCAGGACGAAAATTTTGGCTGGTGGCTACGACTTTACCCCTAGCAGTTCCCAGTTATGTCGGTAGTTTTACCCTAATTGCCGCTTTCGGTCCGCGAGGTAGCCTGTTACAAATGCTGCTAGAACCTCTAGGAGTGCAAGAATTACCCTCGATTTACGGTTTGCCAGGAACGGTATTGGCCATGACGCTATTTACCTATCCATATCTGTTGTTGAGCGTCCGTTCTGGACTGCAAGGAATCGATCCGAGTTTAGAAGAAGCGGCTTGCTGCTTGGGACGAAGCCCCAGAGCGACTTTTTTTCAGGTGGTTCTGCCTCAGTTGCGCCCTTCTTTAGTAGCTGGAGGTTTGCTAGTGGCGTTATACGCCCTGCGAGATTTTGGTACGCCCTCGCTGATGCAATTCGATGCTTTCACCAGGGTGATTTTTTTACAGTACAAAACTAGTTTCGATCGCCATGCAGCGGCGGCTTCGGCCTTGATGTTAGTAGGGCTGATTGCAGTCATCTTGTGGCTAGAACAAAAAGCTAGGTCGCGGGCGGCTTACTACAGTCGGGGTTCTGCTGGGGGGCGATGCGTCAAGCTCGCCAAACTAGGTGCTTGGAAGTGGTTGGCATTGGGTTTTTGTATTGCCCTAGTCGGTTTGAGTTTAGTCTTGCCCATCGGGATTACGATCTTCTGGCTGATCCGGGGTTTAACTACCAGCGCCACCTTTCCTAACTTGCTCTCAGCCGTCATGAATTCAATGGGAGCATCAACTCTAGCAGCAGTAGTCGCTACCTTATTTGCCTTGCCAGTAGCAATTTTAGCGGTGCGCTTTCCCAGTCGCCTCACGGCAATAGTCGAACGCATGACCTACATCGGTTTTGGTTTACCTGGAATTGCGATCGCTCTGTCGTTAGTTTTCTTTGGAGCCAACTACCTGCCCTGGCTCTATCAAACTCTGCCCATGCTGATTTTTGCCTACTTAGTATTGTTTCTGCCCCAATCTGTCGGCACGGTGCGGAGTTCTTTATTGCAAGTCAATCCCCAACTAGAAGAATCAGCCCGCTTGCTCGGTAGAAATCAATGGCAAATTCTCAAAGAAATCACCCTCCCCCTAGTGCGCCCTGGCATTTTGTCCGGGATTGCGCTGATATTTCTCACCGCGATCAAAGAACTACCAGCTACCCTCCTGCTCGCTCCCATCGGGTTTGAAACTCTGGCTACCCAAATTTGGCAAGCTACTGAAAACGTCTCGTTTGCCGAAGCCGCCGCTGGTTCTTTGGCAATGCTTTCAGTTTGTTTTGGCTCCACTTTATTTTTGCTCCTGCAAGAACGACATCAAAAGGTTGGGTAGGGCAAAGCATTTGGCAAACGAAGACTGGTTCAAACAATTAAGTTATCGCCCAAATGCTTTCCCCCTACAGAATTCGATGGGATGCCCGATGCCCGATGCCCCATGCCCCATGCCCAATTACCAAGGACAAATGACACCAACTCCGATTCTGCGTTTAGAAAGTGTAACCAAGCAATTTGCTGCAACTCAACTGCCAGCGGTGGCAGATGCAACACTAACTTTGAATCGAGGGGATATCTTGGGATTGCTAGGGCCGTCTGGCTGCGGTAAAACTACGCTTTTGAGACTGATTGCAGGATTCGAGCGATCGCAAACTGGAAGCATCGAGATCGGGGGCCAAGTAGTTGCCAGTGCTAAGTGTTGGATACCGCCAGAACAGCGGCAGTTAGGGATGGTATTTCAAGACTATGCTCTTTTTCCGCATCTGACGGTCGCAGAAAATATTGCCTTTGGGTTGCCAAATTTAGAGAAAAAACAACGCCGACAACGAACCCAAGAAGCGATCGCACTAGTTAGATTGGGAGGGCTAGAACACCGCTATCCTTACGAAATTTCTGGCGGACAGCAGCAGCGGGTGGCTTTAGCCAGGGCGCTTGCACCGCAACCAGCAATGGTGCTGTTAGACGAACCTCTGAGCAATTTAGACCAGCAAGTGCGCTTGAGGCTGCGGGAGGAATTGCGAGAAATTTTGAAAAAAACCGGAATATCAGCCGTTTTTGTCACTCACGACCAAGAAGAAGCCCTAGCCATCTGCGATCGAGTCGCGGTGATGCGACAAGGGCGGATCGAACAAATCGGCACGCCAGAAGAAATTTACACTCAACCCGTTTCGCGGTTTGTCGCTGAATTCGTCACCCAAGCGAACTTCTTGCCCGCGCGGTGCATCCAGTCGGGAATTTGGGAAACCGAAATCGGCGCTTTTACTTTAAGTTCGGAAAATATCGCCGTGGAAAAGGGAGAATTAATGATCCGCGAGGAAGACTTGATTCTCCAAGCCGATCCGAGTGCGGAAGTAGTAATTCGCGATCGTCAATTCCTCGGACGCGAGTACCGCTACTGCTTGCAAACTCCCTCTGGCAGAGAACTTCACGCCCGCACCCCTAAAGTCCCAGCCTTGCCTGTAGGTACGCCAGTGCAATTGTTTGTCTTAGATGGAGCGATTAGGGTGTTTTAAGGTAGGAGTTCAGGAGTTCAGAATTTCAGGAGTTCAGAAGTTGAAGAAGTATCAAGTGTCAAGTGTGGAATGAAGAATTCTCTCCCCATCTCCCCATCTCCCCATCTCCCCATCTCCCCATCTCCCCATCTCCCCCTCTCCTCACTCTTCGCTCTCTTTCCCCTCTCCCCGCTGGCCGATTTGGTTTAATAGCGAGAGAATGCGATCGCCTCTTTCTAGCGATCGATCTTCGAGAAACACTACTTCTGGGGTGCGACGCAACCTAATTCTTTGACCGAGTTCGCTACGAACGTACCCGGTTGCCGATTTTAACCCAGCCATGGTTTCGGTTCTGGCTTCATCGGTGCCGTAGATGCTAACGAAGATTTTGGCGTGTTGCAAATCTCCCGATACGGCTACATCGGTAACGCTGACCATACCCGTGCCGACGCGATCGTCTTTGATCCCGTGGAGTAACATTTGACTGACTTCGCGTTTAATTAGTTCGGCAACGCGAGAGACTCGACGACTTGTAGCCATAGGAGTTTACCTCTTTCGATGGAGGTAGAGATCGTAACTCTACCCAAATGCTAAATTACTGGGCGATCGCGCAGCGCGTACTCCGCACGTATCGCTAAGCGCCTTAAGGCGCATTCAATCCCAACATGGCTTGCAAGGTGAGAGCTATAAAGCTGATACTAGCTACCAAAAAAACTACCATGGCGATCGCCGTGGTCGGGCGTTTCCACAAAGGAGCCGACCACCCGAATAAGGCAAAGAATACTCCCGCAATCACGATTAACAAGAAGCGGGGATAGCGAGAGATGGTACTCCAAAGGTCTTTCATAATTCTAGGGCAGTCTGCATAAGCTACAGTCAATAGTAACCGATCGAGTCAGAATTCCGCCGCGATCGCTCAAGACAATTCGCAATTGCCAATTCGCAATTCGCAGTTTCGATCGATGCTTGCTCTAAACCCACTACCGATTTCTGCCTCATCGGTAAGAAATCGTTATGTGACATGGCAGATATAAGTTCTTGCAGAAACCTTCAACTGAAAATCTTTGTTTAAATTATAAGAAAACGAGCTATCCCGTTCTTGTATCCGACTAGCAAGAAAACTTCATCGCCTTCTAACGAAGCGTCAGTAGTTACTGTGTAACCCATTTCAATTAATGCTAAGAAAGGAATCCAAGGGTTCGGAAGATCGTTCAATTCAGGGTCTAGATGCCAGCAATAGCCAGCAGCGATCGATGCTATCAAAGAATGTCTAATTCCTGCGCCTGCAAAATCTGCATCTGCGAAGAGTTTATCTAACAAATCCCCATATTCCAAAGAATCGCTTCCTGCTGCCTGGGCAAAGCCATGAGCTTCGTCTTCATTTAGATTTTGCCTTGCCATAATGCGAGGTATGACATAACGCATTTTTTCAATATGTTCTTCAATTAAAGAAAATGCTTCACTGGTAATAACTGCTCGATCGCGCCATGAGATCGAGTTGAGACATTGGATTAGTCGATCGCGATGAATCATAGTTGCAGAAGTGAAATCGCAGTCAAAAAAAGGCGATTGCCTGCCAAAAACAAGCTAGATAATATTAGCAGATCGCTTTCAATAGTTGCTATAATTAGTTAAGGAAAAAGATGATTTTCAACGCTTTAGGGGAATTATATTATGTGTGGCAGATTCACCCAAAGTCATGATAGTGAAGCGATCGCCCAAGCCTTTGACTTGAAGGACGTTCCTGAATTGAGTCCCCGCTATAATGTTGCTCCTACCCAAATGGTGGGAACGGTTATCAAGCCTGAAGAATCAGAAAAAAGACAGTTCAAAATGCTTTATTGGGGCTTGATTCCCAGTTGGTCGAAAGATAAGAAAATGGGCGCTAAATTAATTAATGCTAGAGCCGAAACAGTAGCAGAAAAACCCTCTTTTCGATCGGCTTTCAAGCGACGGCGTTGTTTGGTGGTAGCTGATGGATTTTACGAGTGGCAGCACTTGGCAGGTAAAAAGCAACCATTTTATATTCATTTGCCAGACAAACAGCCTTTTGGCTTGGCTGGGTTGTGGGAACATTGGGAAAGTGCAGAAGGCGAAATAATAGAATCCTGTACGATTATCACCACAGCGGCTAACGATCTGATGCAACCGATTCACGATCGAATGCCAGTAATTCTCCATCCGCAAGACTACGATTTGTGGCTCGATCCAGGGGTACAAAAGCCAGAATTGCTACAGCCCCTATTGAGCGCTTATCCAGCCGAGCAGATGGCAGCTTATCCCGTGAGAACATTGGTAAATAAGACAACTCACGACAGCCCGGAGTTAATCGAAACAGCAGCATAAAAAGAAGGCCATTCATGAATTGTGGGATAGCCGTCTAGGCTTGTCATGAGTGTAGGTCAGTGAAGCCGTTGGATTTACTGCGAATTGCGAATTGGCAATTGCGAATTGTTGCGGTCACTGTTGCACCCAAACCGACACCGAACCGCCTCGACAGCGGAAGTTTCCCCAACCCCACTCGTTGGTGTAAACCGGGTCTTTAATCTGCTCCATCAGATCGATAAATTTGGCATTGGGCTTACCGACTTCCATCCATTTAAAGCCTTCTGGCCCGTCGCTCATAATTACTGCCATAGCCTGGGGATGTTCGTCATTACCCAATCGCGTCCACCCGATCGTATTCCAATGGTCTAAATAATCGTACTGAAGACCGTAGCCATAGTTTTGGCGGGCATAAAGCAATTTATCGATCGCCCAACGATGGCAAGGTAGAGAAATATTATAGCGATTGCCATCCCGTCCCCAATCTTCATATTCGGCACCGTAGTAGTCGGGATAAAAAACGCAGGGATAACCTTGTTGGCGCAACAAAATGATGGCATAGGCTAAGGGCTTAAACCAGGCTTCGACTACAGATTCTAGGGCTTGTAAGGGTTGAGAATCGTGGTTTTCGACAAAAGTAACGGCGTGGAGCGATCGCTGTTGCATCAGCGTTCCGTCTAAGATTTGCCGCATATCGTAGTTGCCACCCGCACGACTGGCGTAATGAAAGTTGTAATGCAACGGTACGTCAAAAACCGCCATTCTGCTGCCGACGACATCGATATACCAATGCAAGTCGTTAATTTTTGGTATCCAGTATTCGCCGACTACGAACAAATCTTTGCCGACAAATCGTTCCATTTCATCCAGCCAGCGGGGAAAGAACCAAGCTGAAATGTGTTTGATGGCATCGAGCCGAAAACCATCTACCCCCGTGGTTTCGAGATACCACTTACCCCACTCGGTAATTTCATTGCGCACCCGTTCGTTTTGGAAGTCGAGATCGCACCCCATCAGGTAGGCAAAATTGCCCTTTTCTAAGGCGACGTAATCGTCAAACAGTTTGCCTTCTACCAAATAAACCGTACTGCGATCGCCCTGGTTATACTCGTTATAATCCACTGCATCGAAATCCCACCAGTGCCATTCAAAAGTTGAATATTTACCCTGACGACCGGGAAAATGGAAATGGGTGTAGCTTTTAATCTCTTGTAAGCTGCCTTTGGGAGTTAAGCGATCGTCTTGAGGATAAGGAGTCGCTTTGAAAGTCTCAGCACCATCGCCACCGATTCTGTGGTTGAGTACCGTATCGGCATAAACTTCAATTCCTGCCGAATGCAGGGCGGCGATCGCGGCTAGATACTCCTCTTTAGTCCCATATTTAGTTCTTATTGTCCCTTTTTGATCGAATTCCCCCAAATCGAACAGATCGTAAACTCCATAACCCACATCGCTTCGGCCGCCAACTCCTTTGTAAGCTGGGGGCAGCCACAGGGCAGTAAAACCAGCATCAGCCAATTCTGTAGCGCGATTTTTGACTTCATCCCATAGATGCCCGCGATCGGGCGTATACCAATGGAAATATTGCATCATCGTGCCATTGAGTTGTGCCATGCCGAGCCTCTACGGTAATTGCGAACTGTTAATTGCTTAATTGCAAAAACTAGCAGCCTCAACCAATAATACTGGCAAAAAAGACACCTACTCCTCGATCGATCGCTTGCTTGCCGGACTCATCCCTATTCCCCACGCTGTTCGATCCAGTTTGGATGTTGAGTATTATTATCTATCATAAAAAATTACGAATCGCAACATTTTGAAAATATGTGTTACATTTATTTACATAAGTTCATAAGCAGAAATTGCAAGAATCCTATGAATATCCGCCAGCAGTTACCGCTAGAACAGCAGTTTGAGCTTCAAGTCTTTGAAGGTCAGGTTCGAGAGCTTTCTCAGCAAGAGGCCCAGGAGTTGCTGATTCATTTGCGAGAAACCATGCTATTTCAGACCACGACTTTCCGCGAACTTCTCAAGGAAGCATGGGGGATTGGAAAAGATGTCGATCTTCCTCTCGGCTTGCTCTCTGAAGGTTAATCTTCGATCGATTTAGATGTCATTATGTCTGCACGACAACTCATACCGTTTTGCTGGCATACCTGCCACACCCAAATTACCTGTAGGGGCACAATGCATTGCGCCCCTACCCAAGACGTGTTACTTTACCCAGGCGGTTTTAACCGCAGCCTTGGCAAATAAAGTCTGCCTGCGCGGACTCAAGCATAAATAGTATTTTCACAACTTCTGTCAAGATGCGATGTCTCGCATCTTTACCACTGCTGTAGTTCTCAAACTGGTGTAGGTTGTTCCAGGATCAATTTAGAACGCTTAACTGTCTCTGGAACTGGAATTGGGTAGTCGCCTGTAAAACACGCCGAACAGAAACTATTGGGATCTTCACCCGTAGCTTCGAGCATTCCTTTCCAACTGAGAAAACCTAGAGAGTCAACTTCAATTAATTTGGCAATTTCATCGACAGATTTAGTCGCTGCAATTAACTGATCTTGGTTGTCAGTGTCGATGCCGTAGAAACAAGGGTGAGTGACTGGGGGCGAAGAAACTCGCATATGCACTTCAGTTGCGCCTGCATCCCGCAAGGCTTTGACAATTTTGCGACTGGTAGTTCCCCGGACGATCGAATCGTCAACAATGATTACCCGTTTTCCCGCTAGTACGTCCTTCAACGGATTGAGCTTCATTTTAATTCCAGCCTCGCGCATCGATTGAGTTGGCTGGATGAACGTGCGTCCGACATAGCGATTTTTGATCAAACCCTCAGCATAGGAAATCCCCGATGCTTGAGAATAACCGATAGCCGCTGGCACTCCAGAATCGGGAACGCCAATGACGATATCGGCTGGGGTGGGAAATTCTTTAGCTAGTTGGTGTCCCAGTCGCATCCGATAGGTGTAGAGCGATTCTTCGTTCATGACGCTATCGGGTCTGGCAAAGTAAATCATTTCAAAAATACAAAGCTTCCGCTGCGGTTCTTTAGTCCAATGGAACGAAGCTAAACCTTCTTCGGTAATCCATACCAACTCGCCTGGTTCGACATCTCGCAAATATTCAGCCCCAATGATATCTAAACCGCAAGTTTCCGAAGCTAAAACGTAACGTTGGGGTTTATTACCCAAAGTGCCGATTACCAAAGGTCTGATTCCATTGGGATCGCGCACTCCCATTAATCCGGCTGGAGTGCCGATTACTAAGCTAAAGGCTCCTTGACAGCGGTTGAAAGCCCGAATCGCTCCTTCAAGCCAAGGTTGACCGCCATTTACTTCTTCGGCTATTGCCCAAGCAATTAGCTCCGAATCGGTCGTGGTGACTAGATCGAAATTGCGATCGAGCAATTCTTCCCGCAGTTGAGCGGTATTGACTAAATTACCGTTGTGTGCTAAAGCCAAAGTGCCCAAGCGAGTATCTACCACCGCTGGCTGGGCGTTGCTGACGCGGCTGGAACCTGTAGTCGAGTAACGGTTGTGGCCGACGGCTAAACTTCCTGGCAAGCGATCGAGGATAGTTTCGTTAAACACCTGAGAAACTAACCCCATATTTTTATGAACGCGAACCTTGTCGCCCTCAAACGTAGCGATGCCCGCTGATTCCTGACCTCTGTGCTGTAAGGCATATAAACCGAAGTAGGCCAGCTTGGCCGCATTTTCCTCTGGTGCATAGATGCCAAAAACACCGCAAGCTTCTTCTGGCTTATCCGATCGTACTGCTCGATCGATTGTCGGTTCCTCATCAGCCAAAAACAGAGAGTTGGGGATCATGCTACCGAGTTGCTCCTAATGCGGGGATATTGAGTCTGGAAAAGAGGGTAAAGACGCGAGATCTCGCCTGTGTCAATTTGGGGATGCCGCTAGATCTAAAGAAAGTCGATCGAACAGCATCGAGCTTTAGAAAATTTGATTCAACTTAACATTTCCTTAACACTACTAATACTAAAGTAACTCACTAGAGCGGCAAAATCGCACCCGATCGTAAGTAATTAGGCTTATGAAGTGCGGGAAGTAGCGGCTAAATAGCTATCTGTCTGGAAATCGAGTTGAGATATCGATCGCTTATATCTGTCATCCTAACGTTTAAAACCGATATCCCGTCAGCGGTTAGCAGTTGCAGGTTGCCATTCGCCTCGCCAACTAAACCGAGCTTTTGCCAATCTTCACCTAGTTGTGTATTTAAATAAGATTCCCAAACTTCTGCTAGATCTCTCGCTACCGAGACAAAAATTCTGCCACCACCTTCGCCAAATAGCAACAAATCCCAGCGGTGAGGCGATGTGGAAGCTAACCCTAAATCGATCTCGGCTCCCAATCCACTGCTGATACACGATTCTGCCAGAGCCACCGCCAATCCGCCCTCAGAGCTATCGTGAGCCGATCGCACCCAACCTTGGCGAATCCCTTCCCGACAAGCAACTTGGACGCGGCGATCCCGATCGAAATCGACGGTTGGGGGTTTACCCGCAACTAGTTCGTGAATCGTCGCTAGATATTCCGAACCGCCTAGAGACGCGAGATCTCGCGTCTCTACATCAGTTAATGGTTGTCCCAGAAGATAGATGACATCTCCGGTTTTCTGCCAGCCTTGAGAGCAAACTCGTTTGAGATCGGGAATTAATCCCACCATGCCGATTACAGGCGTGGGGTGAATGGGCTGAGGATTGCCACTAGCATCTAGGGTTTCGTTGTAAAGAGACACATTACCGCCAGTAACGGGCGTGCCGAACTCCTCACAGGCTTCAGCAATTCCCCGGCAGGCTAGGGCCAGTTGCCAGTAGCCTACAGGTTTTTCTGGGCTGCCGAAATTGAGGTTATCAGTGACAGCTAAAGGTTCGGCCCCGACGCAACTCAAATTACGTGCAGCTTCGGCCACCACTGCTTTGGCCCCTTCATAAGGGTCGAGGTAGACGTAACGAGAATTACAATCAACCGTAGCGGCCACCCCTGTCGCCATTTCCGCACCTTGTAGAGACGTTGCATGCAACGTCTCTACAACATTCTGGGGACGCAACCGCACTACGGCAGCATCGGCATCGCCAGGGAGAATAGCAGTGTTATTTTGTACCTGATGGTCGTATTGCCGATAAATCCAACGTTTAGAAGCAATAGTTGGTGCAGCCAACAAAGTTAGTAAAATATCGTTCCAATTTTGAAATTGTCCTTGGATTTCTATGCCATTTACCGTACAGGGAGGCAATTTCTCTGGTGTCCATTCCCAGGCTTGACGGGCATACTCTGGCGGTTCTGCTAGCAACTCTCGATGATAGATCGGGGTGTCGTCAGCTAAAGCTGTAGCCGGAATCTCTGCTGCTACTTGCCCTTGAAACAGAATTCGGACAATCGGCTCGGCAATTACTTTACCAGCCACCACTGCTTGCAGTCCCCAGCGGTGAAAAATATCGATTAATTCTCGATCGCGTCCCGGTTGAGCCACGAACAGCATCCGTTCTTGAGATTCAGACAGCAGGTATTCGTAGGGCACCATTCCCGTTTCCCGCACCGGAATTTTGCCTAAATCCAGTTCGATGCCTACGCCGCCTTTTGCTGCCATTTCTGAGGTAGAACAGGTAATCCCGGCGGCTCCCATATCTTGGGCGGCTACTACAGCACCAGTTTTGAATGCTTCCAAGCAAGCTTCAATTAGCGACTTTTCGAGGAATGGATCGCCCACTTGCACCGCAGGACGATCTTTTTCCGATTCATCGCTGAGTTCGGCGCTGGCAAAGCTAGCCCCTCCCATGCCATCGCGTCCCGTAGTCGAACCGACATAAAGTACCGGATTGCCAATTCCTGCTGCTCCAGATTTAACGATTTCTGGGGTTTCCATCAATCCCAGTGCCATGACGTTAACTAAAGGATTGTCAGAATAAGCTCGATCGAAGTAGACTTCGCCGCCCACTGTGGGCACTCCAACGCAATTATGGGTAACGATGCCCGAAGTAGTGACAAAAAGATGAGAGTTGTCTACCTCAACATCATAAACATCGCATTCATCAACGGTATTGGTTTCTATACTTTTTATCTTGACAAGCACCACCTGCTTTGCGTGCTGGGTAAAACGGGGAAAAGAATGTTTAGTGCCGTTATAACACCCCAAAGCAGTTGCTAGTTCAACAGTACGTTCTTCAGAAAAAACGTTGGCTAAAGCCGTCAGTCCAGCAAAGTTAATAACTTCTAGCTGCCATAGCGGTAGCCGCGTATGTTTGCGACCCTCAATTTGTCCTTCTGCTGGCGGACGCTCGTAAATATATGGGATTGCCCCCTGATTTTGGATCAGCACTAAGGCTTGCTCGAACAACTTATGACTAGTGGTGGCAAAGGTAATCTTGGCATGGTTGCCATGAGTTTTTGTAGTCATGGAACCATCGCCTCTGAGTAAACCCTTTAAAGCTTCGCGCTGTAAGTGACGATTCCATTGAAAAACAAATGCTGGAAATGCCTTATTACTCGCTCCAGTGCCGCACTGCCAAACCTCTTGCAACATATAACCAAACAGCCAAGAGGTAGCATAAACAGCGATCGTAGAAATGCGTCTCTCGACACAGGGGCGGAGTCCCAGACTTTTAAGCCCATCTACTACGTCATTAACATACTCAAGTTCGTCTAGGGCAAAGGTGAAAATGATTTTATAGGTGTTGCCATTTTGAGAAACGCATCCCTCGGAGAGGTAATAGCCAAGCAATCGAGCAAACACCTCATTTGGCTGGATAAGTCCATTCATATAGTTAGCTTTTCCCCGACGAAACAGCCGAACTTCGTGGCGCTCAACGCCTAACAGAGGCTCTAAACTGAGAAAATGCGCCAGAGGCAATCTGTGCTTTTTCAAGTAGCTATGTCGTTTCCCCACAGATGGTTCCAGCAACGATAGCGCCGTGCGGACAACATCTGTAGGTTGCCAGTCTGGTGGTAATTCGACATGGACATTTTTGCCACTAGGGGCTTGAGGATTTAAACTAGCGATTAAATCTAGGGCGGTAACGCCATCTTGACTCTCAGGTGTCGCAGGCCAGGAAGCCAGAATTGGCACTTCATCCCTAGTCGTTAAGGCTTGGGCAACACAGATGTCCCATTGACCGTTTCTACAGAGCAGCGTGGGATGATCTGGCGTGACGGTTAAGGTTCGACCGAGAGCAGTGCGGACAGTTATTAGGGTACGGGCGCGGCGTTTGAATAGGCGACGCACTGGTTGCCAGCAACTTTTATGGCTATCTGGTTCTAGAGAGAGGGTTTCAACTGTGCTAGAGGGATCTAACTCTAGAGTCGTGCAATTAGCAGGCAACCGGGATTCGACAAAATTGCCAATAGTGTCAAAATGTACGCCCGTGCGATCGCGCCAGATAAAAGTTTCGTTGCTTGCTAAACAATTACCATAGTGGGAAATTCCTGCTACTACGCCGTTAAATAACCTTTGAGTTCGAGGATCTGCTAAAGAACCAAAGCGCAGAGAGTTCAGCAAAGCGATCGGACGCGCTCCCATGGTAAAGATATCCCGTAGGATGCCTCCTACTCCTGTAGCTGCACCTTGAAACGGTTCGATCGCGGAAGGGTGATTGTGAGATTCGATTTTAAATGCCAGCCGCAGTCCATCGCCTAAATCCACCACGCCAGCATTTTCTCCCGGCCCGACTAAGATGCGATCGCCTGCGGTAGGAAATTGTTTGAGTAGGGGACGGGAGTTCTTATAGCAGCAATGTTCCGACCACATGACCCCAAACATCCCCAGTTCGGCTTTGTTCGGATGGCGACCTAATCGCCTGACGATTTCCTCATATTCTTCTGGTTTAATTCCTTCATTAGCAATTTCTTCTAAAGAAAATGGAGACGCAGCGTTATCAGACATAGGGGAAGGCGAGAGGGCGAGAGGGCGGAGATGGGGAAATGGGGAGATGGGGAGATGGGGGGCAGGGGAAAAAATTAACAACTGACTCCTGACTCCTCTACAGACGTTGTATGCAACGTCTCTACCTCCTGAACTTCTGAACTTCTATTTTAGTGATGAATATCCAAATTAAAGATATAGCGTCCTAGTGGCAGTGTTGCCGACCACAGTTCGTATTCGACTCGCAGGCGTTCGGGCATGGGATAACCTTCTAGGGTGAGGCTGCGGGTGTAGTTTCGCAGACGCAAGGGTTCGTTGATTTGCAATGACTCGCTATGCAGCCAATAGCGACTAGTGCCATAAATCCCTTTTTCCCACAGGTGACGGTAACTCAGTTTGCCGTTTTCTTGTACCGTTAGGATTGCCCGATAAGGAGATAGTTCTAGCCATAGCAGCCGAAAATTCCCCTCTTTGGGTTGGCTGGCAACTGATGAAGCGATCGCTTCAGTTTCGACAATTGCAGGTTCGGTCAACAGCAGGTGAAATACCTGCTTGTCTTTTTGATAGAGAGTGGCAGCGGTTTCGATCTCGGACCAAATTGGCAGATCGGTAGAAACTAAAGATAGAGATACTGGACGACGGTGATGCGTCAGCATGAAACCCCACAATAACGATGAGGACATCATCTCAGCATAGCTCTTGAGGACAAATCTTGGCGATCGCAAACCTTAGAAAAATCAGAAATTTTGCTTGAGGGGTTGCCAAAGGCGATGGGCGATCGCTATGATTATTAATGGCTTAAAGCTACCCACTTTCCTCAGTAGCTCAGTGGTAGAGCGGTCGGCTGTTAACCGATTGGTCGCAAGTTCGAATCTTGCCTGGGGAGTTGAACGACAAGAATGTAATAGTTCAGGAGTTCAGGAGTTCAGAATAATTCCTAACTGCTACATGACCGAAAGAGAGCAAGGTAACAACTTCATGTCCTCCTTTGATCTGGTTCTAATTGCAGACCGATCGCAGTTGTTGGCATATTAGTTTTTCTGACTATAGTTAACAGGACTTATGCCACCTTCATTTTAACGATCGCCTTCAGCTTTATCTGTAGCTTAGCGAGGCAAGATATATTAAAGATAGAGGTCTTTAGTCTCATTACATCCCGAACAAATTCAGGTCGATCGCTTCTAAAATGGCAGTTAATCCCCAACAGTTGAGTCAATGGAAAGAACAAGGGCGAAAGATTGTGGCGCTCACGGGTTGGGATTACGCGATCGCCCAAATCTTAGATCTGGCTGGAGTCGATATCGTCTTAGTGGGCGATTCTCTGGCGATGGTGACGTTAGGGTATGAAACTACCGTGCCGATTACCTTAGAAGAAATGCTGCACCATGCCAAAGCGGTTCGTCGAGGGGTAAAAAAAGCTTTGGTAGTAGTAGATTTGCCGTTTTTGAGCTACCAAGAAAGCCCCCAACAGGCGATCCATTCGGCGGGTTTAATGTTGAAAGAAACTGGAGTGCAAGCCGTTAAGTTAGAAGGCGGATATCCAGAAATGGCAGAAACCGTCAGGCGGTTAGTCCAAGTGGGAATTCCGGTGATGGGCCATGTCGGTTTGACACCCCAATCGGTACATCAACTAGGTTATCGACAGCAGGGAAAAACGCCAGCGGCTAGCGAGAGGATAGTATCAGAAGCGATCGCTCTCGAACAAGCTGGGGCCTTTGCGATCGTCTTAGAACACATTCCATCGGCTTTAGCTGCCCAGATTTCCCAAAAACTCACCATCCCGACAATTGGCATTGGCGCAGGGCCGGATTGCGACGGACAGGTGCTCGTTACCGCTGATGTTTTAGGACTCTCAGAACGACAGCCGCCGTTTGCCAAATCTTACGTCAATTTGCGAGAGATTGTTACCCAAGCCGTGCAAGATTTTGGTAGCGAAGTCAGAGGGCAGCGATTTCCTGAAGAGAAAATTTGAGACGGTTATGTTGTACAAACGCAGCAGGAACGATAGTGAATCCATCTCTTTCGATCGAGCTAACGTAATTATCCATTAACATTCAACATACAGCCAACTTGACAGGTGAATTTCATACTTTAACTCAACTCAGAGTGAGTGAAGTTGTGTTAATTAATTCTGCCCCGCACTTACAAGAATCGCTTCTCAAAATAGATCCGCTCTATTCCACGCCAGGACTGTCGTTTAATTTCAATGTAGCCATTCCTGACATATAATCCCTGCGCTGCCACTTGGATTGAATTGGTATGAAGTGTTAACAGTTTATAACCTGACTTTACAGCCTGCGATTCCAAGTATTCCAGTAATTGTTGACCGTAACCCAGTCGCTGAAAATCTGGATCGACATATATCCGCCGGATCTCCGCCTCTTGTTCTGAAACATATTTGAAGGCTCCCATCGCGATCGCTTGTTTACCCAAGCAACCGACAATAAACGCGCCCTTACTTTCTTGATAGAAGCTAGGAATATTCCGTAAATCATCATCCCACTTGCCTTCTCCTCGACGAACTCCAACTCGTTCGAGGCCGAGATTATACAAGTGCCAAATGGATCGATCGTCTTCTTTTTGATAGTTGCGCAATAATAGCGGTGATTCTGTATCGTCGGGATATTTGGAAATAATTTCTTCAAATCGAAATCCCATTCCCTGTCCTGACTTTTGAGGTTGCCACCCTTTTGACAAGGCGTGCAATATTACTTTTCTAACTAACCCAGGTGAAATAATAGTTCCATGCTCGACTAAAGCACCCACCTTGTTTGCCGGAAACTCTGCACGCTCGACGATGATTCCTAGACCTGGTTCGTCGTCTGGTGACACGAGCCAGCGATACGAGATCCCATCAACAGTTATTTGCCTTGTACCTTTTCTGGGAATTGTCATAGCTAGTAATTCTGGCACAATAGCTAGGGAGTTGAAAGCTATTAACTAACTCCCCTTGTTGTTCTCAGATAAATTTGTCAGACGTTTTGCTAAAAGACAATCCTCAAAACTGAACGCCTCTTCATCCAGGAAGCTAGCGATCGCCATTTCAATGGTTGCTTCTAGAGAACACTCCAGTTCAACTGCTTTTTCCTGGAGAGCAGTTTTGACATAATCGGGCAAGTAGTCTAGAAGTCGATCGATTGCTTCAGGAGGAAGGTGTTGAACCGTAAGTGTTGAATTCATGTTTCTCTAGGGATTTTGACGTTATAAGGCGGATTGGTAGCGAACTATCATTTCGCTCTTTAAAATCCCTTCAGGTGGTGTACTCAGCGTTAATCTTCAGGCAGTCAGAATTCAGGTTGCAACCCCAGGCTTTAGATAACCTTTAGACAGTATGAATTCACTGCCGAAACCCGTTGAATGGATTGCCAGTTCGCTTGACGACCTGAAAGACTTTCCTGACGAAGTTCAACAAGCTGTGGGGTACGCACTATACCGAGCGCAATGTGGCGAAAAGCATCCAAGTGTAAAGCCACTCAGGAGCTTCAAGGGAGCATCAGTGCTGGAAGTCGTTCAAGACTTCGATCGAGACACATATCGAGCGGTATATACAATTAAGTTTGAGGAGGTTGTATACGTTCTCCATGTGTTCCAGAAAAAGTCTAAGCGCGGGATTGAGACTTCCAAGCAGGATATTGAACTGATTGAGAAGCGACTGAAACGGGCGAAAGAACATTACGAGCAATATTACAAAAACCAGTCAGAGGAGGATAAGCATGAGTGAGGAAATCAAGGTTCAATCTAGCAGTGGGAATGTTTTTGCCGATCTAGGACTTGCTAATGCTGATGAGTTGTTGATTAAAGCAGAACTTGTCCGACAAATTAGTAACTTAATTGATGCCAAAAATCTAACTCAGACTGAAGCTGCAAAGCTTCTTGGCATCGATCGACCTCAAATTTCTGCGCTCTTAAATGGCCAACTCTCTGGTTTTTCAACTGAACGGCTGTTTAGATTCCTAAATGCTCTTGGCAGTGATGTAGAAATTCGGGTCATCCTGAAACCTCAACTGGAATTTAAGGCTCAGACGAGAGTTGTCAGTGCTTGAACCAGCAAATTTAAAGCTGTCATAATTGCTTGGGTCAGTTTTTCAGCTTCGCTGCCAGATACGGGTTGAGAAACGATATGGAGTGGATACTTGATGGGATTAGTCGATCGCGATCGCCAGTATAACAACTCGATGTATAGAACCGATTTGAGATCTTTTAGCGATCGACGAAAGTTGCTAAATATTTGTTGCCAATCTAACGTTCCTGGTCAGCGGCGGCAGATTACTTTTGCATCACCACCAAGATCTCTCAACCGTCCGCTGCACTAGGGTTGTTATGCGGCGGCTTGCCGTCTCTTCAAGTTATAAACACAACTTCGTGCAAAGTTTTCTGGTACTCGTTATCTGCCAAATCAAGCATCTCAGCAAAGAGGGGTGAAAAGGGTCGGTTTTCATCCATCGCTGTATATTCCTCCAGCGATCGCCAATGCCCAAAATTAATACAACGCCAACCGTCTAAACTACGATGAGCATGAGTCGAAATCAACCCTGCTTGCCCTGACACCATTACTAGCGCCTCACGAAATAACTCTATGAATCGAGCTTGATTTTCGGGTTGCTTCATCTTAAAGATGCCAAAATTGATTAGTCCATTCATACCTGACGAAAGCTGCAATGCACTATCTTCTGGCTCTTCAGCAAAGATCTCAAACAGATGAACATCAGGAACAGCAAAATCTGTGAAGGGTTGAGTAGCTACATAAGATTCTTGATTCGCCCATTGTGTATAGCTTGTTACTCTTAACCCATCGCGGCTACGAAGCACTGTGCCAGACACAACTCCTGTATTGTGCTTGAGAACAGACTCAATGTTTTGAATAACCTTTTCGACTAAGTTTGCTTGATTGTCAGGCTCAACTGGAAAGATAGCAAACTCAGCCAATAAGCCATTAGCTTTACTCACGACAGGCATCTTAGACCTCCAAGACTGCTGTTTTCATGAAGCATTCTGACACAAAAATCAATAACACTCAACGATGTCTCAACCAGCAATTTGAGCCGCATAACTATATATTATACCGCACCTTGCTTGATAAAACTCCTATTTGGGGTATTATGTCGCATATCTGCGGTATAACTCCCGATAACTGGGGTATTATCCGGTAATCTTACGGTATAACTCCCCAAATTGGTGGGGTTATCCAGCAAAAATACGGTATAACTCCCCAACCGATCGCGCTGTAATCTCTAATAGATAACAATCGGATTTTTGTCATAACTCAACCGCTTCGGTTAATCGATCGCCTTCACAAAACAATTAGGCTCCAAAGTGACATTTAAGTTGTGTATTCGGCATTAATCTTCACGTAGTCATAACTTAGGTCGCAACCCCAAGCCTTACCCGTACCGGAACCATTGCCAATACTAACCGTGATCGCCACTGTATTGTCCGTAAAATCAGCCGGGGATGCCGGACGGCTGAAGGCTGTTGGTTGACCGGACTCGACAGACATTAACTCATTGCTAGTATTAGTAGCGATCGTCTCTTTAGTTGGGCTGGCAGATTGCTGTTTCAGATAAGCACTAGCAGCAGCGCGATCGAACGGCAAAGGTTGACCGTTTTCCATCAGTAAAAAGTCGCCTAGCTGAATTCGCAAATTTTCCTGCTCGAAAAAGACTCCCGCACGACCCGCAGCGGCGGCAATTCTGCCCCAGTTGGGATCGCGGCCAAAAATTGCCGACTTGACTAAAGAAGAACCAGCAATGGTTTTGGCAACTTGACAGGCAGCTTTTTCATCAGTCGCGCCCGTAACTTCCACTTCGATTAAACAAGTTGCACCCTCGCCATCGCGGGCTATAGCTTTGGCTAAATACTGGCAAACAGCCGTCAGCATCGACTCTAATTTTTCTGCTTCCGGCCCCATTTCGGTAATCGCCGGGGTGCGAGACTCGCCGTTAGCCAGAGCAATCAAGCTATCGTTGGTACTGGTATCGCCATCGACCGTAATTTGATTGAAACTGCGATCGGCCGCTCGACTGAGCATTTGTTGCCAGAGGGCAGGAGAAACGGCAGCATCGCAGGTGACAAATGCTAGCAGGGTTGCCATATGGGGGTGAATCATCCCCGAACCCTTAGCCATGCCGCCGATACGAACCGGGCGATCGTCGATCGTTGTCTCTAAAGCGATCGATTTGGTGACTAAATCGGTAGTGACGATCGCTTGGGCAGCGGACTCGCCCCCAGTAGGCGATAAAGCCGCCACTACTTGGGGAATACCCGCTCGCAAGGCATCCATCTCGATCCGCCGTCCGATGACTCCAGTAGAGGCTAGCAGCACTAGATCGGAAGAGACGTTCAAAGTTTGCGCCACTAACATCGCACTTTCGAGCGCGTCCAGCCAGCCTTGGCTGCCTGTAGCCGCATTTGCTTGTCCGGCATTGCAGAGGATAGCGCGGGCACCGTGCTTCGCAAGCAGGCGCTGGCGACAATAATCTACGCAAGCAGCCCGCACTTGACTGGTAGTGAAGACCCCAGCGGCGATCGCTTCTGTATCCGAGACGATTAATGCTAGATCTGGCAGTCCTGAAGGTTTTAACCCTGCTACTATCCCTGCCGCGCGATACCCCTTGGGAGCCGTGATTCCACCTGAAACTTGCTGCCAGTCTGCCATCTTTTTCCCCTACAGCCTACAGTTCACTACTATAGCAGGAGCGAGCTTTAGGGGAAGAGGGGGGGATGGGGAGATGGGGAGAGAGGCCGAAGAGTGAGGAGATGGGGAGCAGGGGAGCAGAGGGGAAAATTAACAACTGACAACTGACAACTCAACACTCCACACTCAACACTCAACACTTCCCTAAAGCAATCCCATGAAATGCAAAGGGCCGCGGCCGCTGATTAATTCTATGAGCAAAGCGATAAAACCAATCATTGCCAGCCGTCCGTTCCAGACTTCTGCGGCTGTGGTCATGCCCCATTCCCACCGCTCTTGCGGGTACATCTTCACCATCTTCTTCATCTGTGGAACTTGAGATAGTTTCAGATTTGGAGAATTGAGCGCTCTAGTGACTAGATCTGCCAAACCGCTGATAAATAGGGGATGAGTGTTGAGGGCTGGGACGCGGCGGAAGTCGTGAATGCCAGATTCTTCAGCTAACTCTCGGTACTCAATATCGATTTCTTGTAAGGTTTCGATGTGTTCTGAGACAAAGCTGATCGGTACCACTAGCAAATCCTTGACATCTTTGGCAGCTAGTTCGGTAATGGCTTCTTCGGTGTAGGGTTTGAGCCATTCTACCGGGCCGACGCGGCTTTGATAGGCCAGGGTGTAGGGATTCGATCGATTCAGCGTCCGCATAATCAGGCGGGTGCATTCTTCGATTTCTTTTTGGTAGGGATCGCCAGCTTCTTCCACATAACTGAGGGGCACGCCGTGGGCGCTAAAAAAGATATTAACTTTACTGGGATCGGGGAAAGTATCTAGTTCTTGGGCGATTAGCTGTGCCATCGCTTCCAGATATCCCGGTTGCTGATACCAAGAAGGAATGACGGTATATTCGATATTTGAGAGTTTGGGGTCTTCTTGCCAAAGTTTTTCTAGAAGACGAAAGCTAGAACCGCTGGTGCTGATGGAAAATTGCGGGTAAAGGGGCAAAATTACTAACTTTTCAATGCCATCGCGCTCGATCCGGGCGATCGCTTCTTCGGTAAATGGATGCCAATAGCGCATCCCGATATAGATCTGAGCTTCTTGCCCGCGATCGCTCAATTGTTCTTGTAGGGCTTGAGCTTGGGCTTCGGTAATCGGCCGCAGCGGGGAACCGCCGCCAATTTGCTCGTAGTTCTTTTGAGATTTTTTCGCTCGCATGGTAGAAATCATCCACGCCAACGGTTTTTGCATCCACGGAAATGGCAGACGAATGATCTCAGGGTCGGAAAATAGGTTAAATAGAAAAGGACGTACATCTTCTATTTCATCTGGTCCGCCCAGATTCAGTAGTAAAACCCCAACACGACCCATAGCTGCTACAGATCCCTTTATTTTTCAGATTTGTTACCTATTTTAACAATCATATAGTTTTAATGGTTGAAGTTTGCAACTAGAGATACATAAAATCGCGATCCTCATTTAACGTAAGTCAACGGACACATCATGACTGGGCCATCCAACGATCGCCAGCGCGAACATCAAGCTAACGAGCGCACCTTCTTAGCGTGGCTGCGTACCTCTGTAGCCTTGATTGGTTTTGGATTTGCCATCGCTCGTTTTGGTCTATTTCTGCAACAGCTTAGAGTAGCCATTACTCAGCAAGAAATGCCCGTAAACCCGATTTTTAATTCAGAAAACCTGGGTGTAAGTTTAGTGATTTTTGGGATTGCCACTATCGCTCTCGCTGCTTGGCGATACGATCGAGTCTTCTGGCAAATCGAACGAGGAGATTACCGACCGAATCGCTTCGCCGTCTGGATAATGACGGTAGTGGTAATTACTCTAGGCATATTGAGCGTGCCCTTGTTGTTAGTTCGCGATCGAGATCCCTTAACTCCAACCTCGCCTCCCAAACCTCTGAAATCCGATCGGTAGAGACTTCCATTTGGGACTACACAGAGTATAGGGCAAGGCACAAGAGAAAAATAGAAATCACCTAGTACCTTTGCCCTTTACCCTTACAAGGTCATTTTTTGTTCAAAAAAAGAACCGATTTCAACTAGTACCACATACCGTGACGACCGATTTGATAATCGTTCATTTCTTCGTAGCGATTGATATCTACGCCGTCGGGACCACCGATGCCATTACTTGATGTCGATGTCGATTGGGTTTGGCGAGTGCCATCCACCGACCTCGGCGCTGACAAGCCGTGACGACCGATTTGATAATCGTTCATCGCTGGGTAATAATTGATATCTCTGCTGCCACTCGTGCTATCGTCTGTTGTTGCTTGTGCTAGTCGATAGTCGTTTGCGGCTGTGGTGTTGGCGGTTGCAGGTAAAGCTAAGGACAAAGTTGCTAAACCAGCTACGAGCAATCCCTTGCCAACAAGATTAGAAAGTTTTAGAAGTTTCATTTTTTCCCTCCGACGATTGCGATGCTGTTTGATTTCGACGTTTATTAGACCTCTCCAGAAATTAAACTCAACGGTAGGCATCCTACCTACCTCACAAGCATAATTGTGGGAGATGTCTATTGAATTTGCGCGTTGAAAAACGCCGCGATTCCGTTATATCTTCAGCCTATCGTAGGGAGATCGAACACCTGTATGTCATGAGAAGGAAATCTTGCTTACGTCTTGAGGAAGATGCGATCGCATCTGTAAATCTCAAATCCAATTCTTGTGGGATAGCCATCCCGGCTATCCTACGGCAGGCTTTTCTGCCTGACTACCAGAAATTTCATCAACGATTTAGTTCCGCTATATGAGCCGCTGAATTGATTTGGCGGTAGAAAGCAACCGGGGGTTTTGAATAGTGGCAATGTCGATCTTTAAATAAAGACTAATGGCTTATCTTTTAAAGGTGCAAAAGCTTTCGAGTCAAATCGATACAAACTAGCAGGACGGCCCGCTCCACGAGAAACTTTAATGCCTGTATCGCATAAAAAACCTAGCTTGAGCAAGCGGGATCGAAAGTTAGAATAATCGGAAAAATTTTCGCCTAAAACAGTAGTATATAGTTGGTATAAATCGTTCAAAGTAAAGACTTCTGGTAAAACTTCAAAAGCGATCGGACTATACTCTAATTTGTTACGCAAGCGCTGATATCCATACTGTAAAATTCTCTCGTGATCGAAAGCCAGCTTGGGAATATCTTCGATCGGATACCAAGCAACGTCGCCAGTGGTTTGATAAATTAACTCCGCTTCAGCAAATCTCACCAAAGCAAAGTAACTAACTGATAAATAACGCACTCCATAACTCGTCGCATCTTCTCTCGGATCTCGTCCAGGCCCGCCAAAGGTATATAACTGTTCTAAATATAAGTTTTCTACTCTAATTTTCTCAGCGAGAATCCGATAGGCAGCGTCTTCCAATGATTCTCCTTGACGGACTAAAGTTCCAGGCAAAGACCGCTGACCTAGAAAAGGTTCGTCCTGACGCTTGACTAACAAAATTAACAAGCGATTTCGCTCGGTATCGACCGAAAAGATCGCATTATCAACTCCGACTTTAAAATCAGCTAATGGTTGCTTTAACGAACCTGGGATATTTCTGTGGCCGCGTTCTGGCATAGGTACAAGCGTTCTCGATTAATGTATGCCTCAACTGTTGGCGTTAAAGCGTGAGGATCTCTTTGTTCCCGATAAGCAGTAGAGGAAACTGATGGTGCGGATAAAGAAGCGATCGCTACCTTAGCACCCATTTGTTCCAACTGCTGTATCCCCGTTGGATCTATTGGCGATCCAGGTCGCGGAACAACGAGCAACTGCACTTGCTGCAACAAATCTCTGGCTCGATACCAACGAGGCAACTGATTTACCAAGTCGGAACCAATGACGAGCGTAAATTGTGCTGAGGCCCAAATTGTTTTGGCTTTTTGCAGCGTATCTATGGTTCTGGGACTGCTCAATTCTGAGTACACCCTCAGATTATGCCTGGGGGGTTCGATCTCTTCAATTAACAACCTCAACATCGCTTCTCGATGAAACAAAGGAGTTTGATGCGATTTCAACGGATTGTCGGATGCCCAAACTACTACTCGATCGTAATTCTCTGACAGCCAATTCATAATTGCTTGATGTCCCGCAGTTGGCGGATCGGCACTGGTTCCAAATAAGGCAATCCTCGCTCCGCTCGGAGTGTGAAGTGTTGAGTGTTGAGTGTTGAGTTTCAAGCGTTCATCGTTCATTGTTTTTTGACTTCTCCCTCACTCCTTCTCGGTTTGTGCGGTTAGCTCCAATAACGCCTGAGAGATTTCTACAACTGGCGGGGTGGGATTATCTAAATGACGGGTGGCAGCAGGTAAGCTAGCGACAGAGGCATCGGTGCGTTTTCTAATTTCATCTAGGGTAGATGGTGGTTGTACTCTTTGACCTTGTTTGAGTATCAACTGAAGTAGGGGTTTTTCCTCTATAGTTGCTTCTGAAGTTGCTCTCATCTCCCCATCTCCCCATCTCCCCATCTCCCTCTCTCCTGCAAGTCCTAAGCGATCGATCTGCATCTGAGTTCCTGCAAACCGCCGCCAGATTTGCTTGCGCCCCGGATAGGTGGCTTTACTGTGCGATCGCTTCATGGTTGGCATCCCATCGATTTCTACTAGTTTATACACCCCATTGACGGGTGTTCCCGTTACCAAGCGCGTACCGATACCGTAGCCGTCGATCTCGGCCCCAGCCGCTTTGAGTCGGGCAATTTCCCCCTCGTCTAAATCCCCGCTGGCAAAGATCGAAACCCCTGGTAGCAGCTTGCAAACTTGTTGGGATAGCGTCACTAAGTCACCCGAATCGATCCGCACGCCAGATAGTTCCATTTCTCCCGATTTTACTCGTGCGGCTAAATGTTCGGCAGCCGCGATCGAATCGTAAGTATCGATTAATAGGGGTGCGCCAGGAAAATATCGATGAAAAGCAGCAAAGGCCTCGGCTTCGCTCCCCTCTGTAGCTTTGAGCGCCATCACTAACGCATGAGCCATAGTGCCGCTGGGTTGGCGACCTAGTTTTAAAGCTGCTAGGACGTTGGAAGTAGCATCGAATCCGGCTGCTAGGGCTGCCCGTGCTGCCCATAAAGAGGCTTGAGGACTAAAAGCTCGTCTGGTGCCGAATTCTAACAGCGTAGTTTCAGATCCGGCGATATCTCGCAATCTGGCCGCCCTGGTGGCAATTAAAGTTTGGTAGTTGATGGCGTTCAATAAATAAGTTTCTACTAACTGCGCTTGCCATAGCGGTGCTTCTACGCGCAAGATCGGCTCGTGGGGAAAAATTGCCGTTCCCTCTGGCACTGCCCACACATCTCCTGTAAAGCTGCCACTCTCTAGTAACGACCAAAACCTGGTAGGGGCGCTGGCAAAAATGCCTGTGGCCTGCAAAGCCGCGATTTGAGAGGAACTGAAACGCAGTTTTTGCAGGTAATCCAAGACTTGTTCTAGCCCCATGGCAATTAAGTAGCCAAAACCTGCTGGCAAGCGGCGAACGAACATCTCAAAACTGGCTGTTCTCTCTTCCAAACCCTCACCGACGTAACAAGCTGCCATTGTTAGTTGGTACAGATCGGTTAACAGGCTATATTCCTCGGAATGCAACGTCAGTTCGAGATCTTCTTGATGTGCTTCGCGATCGAACGTGTTGGAGTCAAGATTCATATTTTAGGGATGTAGCCAGAGGAGTTTACTTAATTATAGTAATTTTTACCAAAATGTCGAGCAGTGTAAATACCCAGCGCGATCGTCTGGAATCCGGCTGGGCTAGCCCTCACCTCCAACCCCTCTCCCAAGGGAGCTAGCGTGTATACACATCTGTGGGAAAACTTGGAGGCCCTGCATTAGATCCCCCCTAGCCCCCCTTAAAAAGGGGGGGGAGTTGCGTCGAGGTTCCCTCGTCATGTAGCTTGCGCCAAGGAGGGGGAAGCTCTCAAAGTCCCCCTTTTTAAGGGGGATTTAGGGGGATCGAGATGTCAAACAGCATAACCGATAACTTATGTATACACCGTAGCCCAAGGGAGAGGGGAGCCGGAGGCTCCTTTGAGGTCAAGAGGGTTTTGTAAACAGGATTTGGTATGATGCGAGATTTACAAACATGGTTTCGTTGCCCCTTTATTCCCTCTTGCCTGAACTGCCATGGGCCTCATCTTTCTGAAGGCAGAATAGTGCGTTGGTGTAGGTGGTAGCGATGACCGTAGCTGAGAACGTGAACGCGCAGATTGTGAATGCTAATCGGATCGGTGGCTGCGATTCGATCGTGGTTGGTGTAAGAAACATCGGCCGGATCGACGATCGTGATCGTTCCTTTGCCTATAGCCTGCAAAACTCCATCGCGCTCGAATAAAGCGCAAGTATCTTCGTCAATGCCAATCCCCAGCTTGTCGGGATGAGCGGCTACAGCGCTCATCAGTCGGCTCATGCGATTGCGATTGTGAAAATGCTGATCGACAATCACTTCCGGAATAATTCCTAACCCTGTCGCCATATCTACTAAAGAACGATTGGGACACTCTCCACTCCCGCCGCCAGCAATCATGAGATCGCCCATCACCGCTGCCCCCGCACTAGTGCCAGCGAGGGTAATTTCACCAGCTTTGACTCGGCGGCGAACTTTTTCCATTAAAGGGGTATCGGCTAACAATCCCCAAAGTCGCAGTTGATCGCCACCTGTGAGAAACACCCCAGTACACTCTCGCACGAACTCCTGTAATTCCTCGTTTTCGCAGTGTTCCCGTTCTCGAATATCCAAAACTTTGACCGTCTGAGCGCCTAGTTCCTGAAAAATCTGGCTGTAGCGATCGCCTATAGCTGCTGGCTCTCGCGAAGCTGACGGGACAATGGCAATTCGAGCGTCAGTTGCTCCAGAACGATAAACAAACGTTTGTAAGATCTCTCGCCCGTGGACTTTATCTTCAGCGCCGCCAATGACCAAAATGGCAGTTTTAGTAGATTGGGGCATTCTAATTCTGAGTGATTGAGATTCTAGATTGAGCATCATATCATTGGTGGGCACTAGTTCTGGCAACAGCACGCGGTGGGGAAGGTAAGCGATTCTGCCAATCGACCTTACCAGGTCAGCAAAGCATTCCCCTATATGGATAATGCCAGATACACTTAACAATTTTTAGAAAAAATTTAACATATTTGAGACTAATTTTAGATCTCAGCCCCCGAAACCCTGTCCGATCTATAAGATTGGGACTGCTGACCTCTGCCAAGACGATCGCGAGGAAGTGTTAAAATTGCTGTTAATTGACAATTCGCAATTCGCAATTCGCAATTCGCAATGTTCGTAATGCCAGCATTCAATTGGATAATTGGCCATTAGTGGGTTCAGAGTCAACACTGATGGTAATTGCGAATCGGTTTCACTTTAGAAGGCGGGCGATTCTCTTTCAGAGACGCTCCGCGATCGAAATCTTCTGGATGCCTCGATCGATATATCCCAGTTTTCCGAGAAATTAGCGATCTCAACCAGTGCGATTCGACATTATTACCCTATTTCCAGATTTCTTTAATTCTCCTTTGAGTTCGGGATTATTGGGGAAGGCTTTAGCCAAGCAGATTGCGATCGCAAATTTAGTTAATCCTCGCGACTTTGCTACCGACAAACATCGACGAGTCGATGACGAACCCTATGGTGGCGGCGTGGGAATGTTAATGAAACCAGAACCGATCTTTGCGGCTGTGGAATCGCTACCCATTTGTCCTAGACGGGAGGTAATTTTGATGACTCCTCAAGGACAAACGCTCAAACAGCCCTTATTGAAGGAGTTAGCTACTAATTACGAGCAATTAGTAGTTATCTGCGGGCATTATGAAGGCGTGGACGAGCGGGTGCTAAATTTAGTTACTCGCGAAGTTTCTTTAGGAGATTTCGTGTTAACTTGTGGAGAAATTCCCGCTTTAGCCTTAATTAATGGCGTGGTGCGGCTGCTGCCAGGAACGGTGGGAAAAGAAGAGTCTTTGAAAGCCGAGAGTTTTGAAACCGATTTATTAGATTATCCTCAATACACTCGTCCGGCTGAGTTTCGCGGTTGGAAAGTACCCGAAGTGTTGCTGTCAGGAAATCATGCCGCCATCGATCGCTGGCGCAGAGAACAACAAATTCAAAGAACCCGCGATCGCCGTCCCGATTTGTTGAGTTAGGCAAGTAAAATATGGCAATTCTACGACTGGAAAATGGCACTGCTTTAGAGCGCCTCAACGATATTGCTGGCGAGTTAGCTGCTTTAAACGTCCAGATCGATCGCCAGAGTATAGGGGAAGAACCCCAATTGCACGAATTGCTGACTAAAGAGAGTTTGAGCGAAGCTGAGAAGGAACGAGTGCTGGTGGCTCTAGATGGCTATTTTCAGCAACTCCAGCAGACAGCGGGATATAAATCTAGAGATTTGCTGGTGCTGCATCCTCAAGTTCCCAATTTAGATGAGTTGCTATCTAAGTTCGATCGCATCCACACTCATGCTGATGACGAGGTGCGCTACGTCATTGCTGGCGAGGGAGTTTTTGGGTTTGTGCGTCCAGATGGCTCTCAAGTGGAACTGACAGTTCAAGCTGAAGAGTACATCAATGTGCCAGCGGGTACGGAACACTGGTTTCATTTAACCCCTACTCGCCGGATGAAAGCCGTGCGCTACTTCAGCGGTACTGAAGGTTGGGTTCCCCAATATACGGGAAGAGAAATTCACTTTTCAGGAGTTAGTGGCGATCGAATAACCTCTTAATCGTGCCATTGCAGCTAGGCGATCGCTTCGATAAAACTCACTCTTAGGTTTAACTACGCCCTAAAATAGAATAGTAAATCCTTCTTGTCTAAAATGTTTATCGTGAGTTAAAACTTCATCGATCGATAATTGACGCATAGTTATCATAGAAATACAATCTGTTAAGCTATACCCTTTATCGAGTCTTTGTTTGTATAAAGATAATCCTGCCATAAAAGATTCCCGGTTTTGAGGGATAACTCGAACCATCTTATTAATCATAATGTCATCGATTCGGTGAACTGCATTTTGCCGCATCTGATGATTGTAAGATGAGTAAAAATTGAGAAATTCTATTAAGACTTCATCGGTTGTCACGATGCGAGTTTCAATTAAGGTTCGATTAAAAGATTTAACAGTTTGATAATTTTCATCTTTGGGATTCAGTAAAGCTATCCAATAAAAAGTATCAGCAAACAAGACTCTCATAATTATTGTTTTGGACTACCGTAAAGATAACGATCGTGTTGGGTAGAGCCATCAGTTGGTAAGTCAGTTAAAATTTCATCCGGTAAATTATCAGAGACTTCTTCAAAAATCTCCCAAATTGGGCGATCGCTTTGTTCTGATGTTGCTATAGAGGGGTCGTTTTGAGGATTTTGACTTAGATTAGTTTCTACTCGCACTGGATTTTTGCGCGATTTGATAAATAAGAGAAAATCTAAGACTTCCTCTAAAACTGAATCACAAGTTTGTTGAATTTCTTGAGTTAATTTGTCTCGTACTGTCATGGGTGAAAGGCTCCTTTTATTATCATCGATCGATAAATTAATCTTAGAGTTTTTTTCAAGCTTTTTCGACGTTGACAACAAACTTCTACTTCGATCGCTGCTAACAATTCATCCATTTCTAAGCTTATAAAATCTAATTGTCGTCCGAGTTTCTTTAAATTTTCTAGTCTTTTTTTTCTTGTTTGTTCGTCGGGAATTCTCAGTGATTAAGTCATGTATCTATCCTTTGATAGCCTTGATAAATGACTTGTGGTATAGCCGTCTCGGCTGTCCCAGTGGGCAGGCTGGAAGCCTACCCCACAAGATTTTTTAGACTCCCTATATTTTTGTTGATATCATCTTAATTTTCTGCTTCTATTCTACCTATCCAACCCAAATCCTACCTTTAAACTTACGATCGAAGCCGCGATCGCCTGGGATTCAAGTCATTGAGCAAGTTACAATAGTTGGCAAAAAGAGCCGCGATCGCTCGATGCTAACCCTAGATCGTAGATGTGAGCGCAATGGGAAAAAAAGGATTCGGTCAATCTGAACCGCCAACGCGACAAGCAAAGAAGTTTTTGCTAGCGTTCATGCGCTGCATGGCTGAAACTCAGGAAGATCGAGATCGAGTTCATAACTTTTTCAAGTCTCACCAGGCGCAATTGAATGAATCTTTGCTAGAAGCATTGCCGCTGGTAGTACAGAAGTTAACACCAGAACGAGAAGAGATTGCACCGTTTTTGCTAACCTTTGGAAATTCGATCCAGCAGTTTCCTTTGGGCGATCGAATGCTAAACCTAGAGTTGAGCATCGCTGCCTATCAAGAGTGCTTAAAGATCTACACTCGCGAGAATTTCCCTCAAGACTGGGCAGGAGTGCAAAATAACCTGGGAATTGCTTATCATGCTCGCATCAAGGGAGAACGGGCAGAGAACCTGGAACGGTCGATCGGTTTCCACCAACAAGCCCTGCAAGTATACACTCGCGAGCATTTCCCGGAAAAATGGGCGAGAGCGCAAAATAACTTGGGCAATGCTTATGGCGATCGCATCGAAGGAGAGCGATCGGAGAACCTAGAACGGTCGATTGTTGCCTACCAACAAGCCATGCAAGTATATACCCGCGAGCATTTCCTGAAAAAATGGGCGATGGCGCAAAATAACCTGGGCAATACTTATCGCGAGCGCATCAAAGGAGACAGGGGGGAGAACCTAGAACAGTCGATTGTTGCCTACCAACAAGCCCTGCAAGTATATACTCGCGAGCATTTCCCGGAAAAATGGGCGGGATCGCAAAATAACCTGGGCATTGCTTATCGCGAGCGCATCAAAGGAGAGCGGGCGGAGAACCTGGAACGGGCGATTGCTGCCTACCAACAAGCCCTGCAAGTACGCACTCGCGAGCATTTTCCCCAAGATTGGGCGATGACGCAAAATAACCTGGGAACTGCTTATGGCGAGCGCATCAAAGGAGAGCGAGGGGAGAATCTGGAACAGGCGATCGCTTTCTACCAACAAGCTGCGAAAGTCTTTTCGCGCGATGCCTTTCCCCAACAGTGGGCAAAGAATCAAAGCGATCTAGCGGAGACGTTGATGAAACGAGCCTCCCTGACAAATAAGATCGACGACCTAGATAGCGCCATTACCCTGCTGAAGGCTTCGCTAGAAGTTGCAGCTAGTGGTACTCCCTACTTCATTGACTCCCAATATCGCTTGGGCAATGCCTTCTCTCGTTACTATGAATACACGCAGAATCCCGCAGATCTCCAGCAGGCTCTACAGGCTTATAAGATCGCTCTCGAAGCGATCGATCCAGAACACTATGACAGAAAGCAGATCTGGCAAGCCCTACCCACCACCCAATCGATCTTGGGCAGCCGTTTGGTGCGAGATGGTCGCTGGCAAGAAGGACTACAGCTTTTACTCAACAGCATCAACCAACTGAGTCGCGGTGACGATTTCTACGCTCACGCCAATGCCTTGTTTCAAACCGGAAAGGCCCACGAATTTCTGTCCGATTGGGACAACGCCCGCCTCTACTATCGGGATGCTCTGCGGCTGTACGAACATCTGAAGGACGAACTGGGTATAGCCCAAAGCCGGGCCGGATTGGGAGGCGTGCTGGTATCTCAGGGATATCTAGAAAAAGGGCTGGCGGAACTGGCCAAAGCCCAGGAGATCTATCAGCACTTGCAAAAGCCAAACAAAGCGGCTGAACTCGATCGACTCTACCAGTTAGCAAAACGGGCATGGGAACAGCAACTTAGTAACGAGGTTTATGTATAGACCTGTCTTGAAAATCTCCTATTTTTATCCTTGGTTGTGAACGTAGTTCATGCTCGTCTCTTGCGTGAATCAAAATTTCAGATTTATAACGCAGATGAACCACAGATAAACGCAGATAAACGCAGATGCTTTTGATGATTAATCGACTTTTGCAAGACATATTATGACTACAGCCGACGATATTTTTGACCGATCTGCTAATAATATTCGTCGATTAGGTCTGAAGGAAATTCCCTTTACCGAAAGCCCTATCGCTCTGAACTCCGAAACTCTAAGGTGTGTTTTTACTGGACGAGAAGGGGAACTGGAAAAAGCGTTCAACCAGTTCCAAAGTCGCGATCGCCGCCGGATTTTGGTTTACGGTCGGATAGGGATTGGCAAAAGTGCCTTTTTACTAGAAGTGCTGTCGGTGTTGCGCCGCAAGCGCCCGAAAATGTTAACTGCCTATATCTCTTTGCCTTCCGATCTGGATCTGGCAACTACAGCCTTGATTGCTGTAGCGCGAGAAATGCCAGACGACGATTGGGCCCTGCGCCAACTTCACCAGATGGGCATTCCCACCACGAAGCCCATGAAGGAACGCACCACCGAAGCCTCAGCAACTATGGGCTTTGGTGCTAAATTGAGCGAGAAAGACTTGCCAATGACTAAAGCTCAGTATGCTACCGTCAGCCTGGAAACGCTGCTAGAGCGAGCAAGCGAGAAATATCCTGAAGGTGTAGTCATTGCGATCGACGATCTAGACAAGCAAAACCCTAGTGTAGTGCGGCAAATGATGCACGATGCCCAAGGCATACTTAAGGGACGAGCGTGGTTTTTGCTTACAGGTCATCCAACGGGCATCACAGGAGACTTGCTGACTAGCGAACGGGGCTTGTTCGACCTGCAACTGGAGTTGAAAGAACTCGATCGAGAAACCACCTATCGGATGTTAATCAACTACCTCAACACGGCTCGAATAGATAACGAGTGTAAAGATCTGCAAGATCCCCGTTCCGTGCTACCTTTCGTGCCAGAAGCGGCAAGGCGTTTTTGTCAAGTTTCTCTGGGCAAGCCTCGTTTGTTCAATCGATTGGGTAATACCGTCCTCTCAAGGGCCGCCGAACTTCAGGAACAGTTAATTACTCAGACCGTGCTAGAAGAATGCTTAAAAGTGGCTGCCCCAACCCTCCTCCAACGAGCCGCATTGAACGTCCAAGAGGAGCGCGTTCGCATTTTATTGCAACAACGGGGGAGTTTATCTGATGACACGATAACGATGGCAGATTTAGAACCGCTAGGCTTTCGCAGTTTTGTTGATATCGTCCCAATTTTAGAAAGATTGGAAGAGGCAGATCTGGCCCATCAATTAGATCGGGGCGATGCTAAGGTATTTGCCCCCATTCCCCTACCACCTGCGGACGATGAAGTGCTGCCAGAATAGAATAACCCGATCGATCTCATACTAAATCCGGTTATGAAAAGCACGAATCCAGCCCTCACCCCCGTCCCCTCTCCCAAGCTTGGGAGAGGGGTGCCGAAGGCTCCTTTGAGGGCCAACCAACTTTGGCTAAGCGGATTTCGTATTGCCTCAACCAATAGCAACCTTTTGTAAAGTAGTGACAAAATCTGGATAGGAGATAGCAGCCGCTTCCGCCCCATTAATAGTAGTAGTACCAGTAGCATTGAGGGCCGCGATCGCTAAACTCATGGCAATGCGATGATCGGTGCAACTATCAACTTCAGCCCCAACTAAAGGCGTACCGCCAGTAATTTCTAAACCATCGGGTAACTCTGTAACTTTTGCCCCCATTTTATTTAATTGTGTTGCCATCACAGCTAGGCGATCGCTTTCTTTCACTCGCAATTCGGCAGCATCTCGAATTACTGTAGTTCCCTTGGCAAATACCGCCGCCACTGCCAAAATCGGGATTTCATCGATTAGGCGCGGGATGATATCGCCCCCAATTTGACACGCTTGCAAGCTGCCGTGTCGCACCCGCAAATCTGCCACTGGTTCGCCAGCTACTAGGCGCTGATTTTCTAAAGTAATGTCAGCCCCCATCATCTCTAACGCTTCTAAAATCCCCGTGCGAGTGGGATTCACCCCCACGTTTTCGATTGTTAGTTCCGCACCAGTAACTACAGCCCCAGCAACCAACCAAAAAGCTGCCGAACTGATATCCCCTGGAACGATAACGGGTTGTCCTTGCAACTTCGCCCCACCAGAAATCGTCACGCTGTTAGTTTCAGGATCGATTTTTAGTTCTGCCCCAAATGCCTTTAACATTCGTTCGCTGTGATCGCGAGACAAAGCTGGTTCGGTGACGGTTGTTTCCCCTTCTGCCATCAAGCCAGCTAACAAGATGCAAGATTTAACTTGGGCAGAAGCAATCGGGGAATGGTAGTGAATCGATCGCAATTGCTCTCCTCGAATTGCCAGCGGGGCAAAGGCAGCATCTTGCCGCCCCCAAATTTGCGCCCCCATTTGTTGCAAAGGTTTGACGACGCGAGACATCGGGCGAGATCGTAAAGAACTATCTCCGGTGACGGTGAAAAATCGCCCCGGTTGCGAAGCCAACACCCCCAACATCAGCCGCATAGTCGTACCGGAATTGCCCGCATTCAACACGTCAACTGGTTCTTGCAAATTTCCCAAACCGATCCCTCTGACCGTTACCAATTCGGTATTTAGGGCGGAAATTTCTGCTCCCAAAGCGCGGAAACAATCAGCCGTACTGCGGGGATCTTCCCCCAACAGCAACCCTTGAATCTGGGTTTCACCTTGGGCGAGCGCCCCTAACATCAAGGCGCGGTGCGAAATCGACTTATCTCCCGGTACTCGCAGGCATCCTTGCAGTGATAAACCAGCCGTTGGCGTTTGCACGATTAAATCTTGTCGATCTTCGGTACTTTTGAGGGCGATCGCAGCAGTTGACATGAGAACAAATGGGGATGAAAAACAGAGTAATTTTACCAATTATTAACACCCGCAGTAGTAGCGAGGTAGAGTTAAATTCTTCCTATTTTTATCTGCTTGTTTAAGAATACGGATTTAAACTTAACAGTGAAGACTCTTAACTATGGTATGATAAAGCGATCGAGCACGTGTGAGGAGTTCGACCATGACCGCAGATCGGAAACAAAAATACTCATTTGCGAATTGCGAATTGCGAATTGACAATTGTTTTCGTCAGAATTATCGTCTGGTAATTGAATTAGTTCGCCAACCGATTATATCTAACAGCTTAGGTTTAGGATTTTTACTCGCCTGTTTGGGAATATTTTCTCAGTCGGCTTTAGCAGACGAACCGCAAAGATTGGAATTTATCCCTCGATCGGAACAATCAGAACCCGAAAGATTGAGAACGATCGAGCAACCGAGTTCGCCCACTGTGCTTCCTAGAGTCGAGTTAGGCAATCCCACCGTCCCACCGACTCAATTACAACCCCTGCCGCGAGAGGGAGAACAACCGATTGTCGAACAATCTCCCCCAGCAGAAGAACCAGTTCGAGTTCAAGAACCAAATAATCAAGCACCTGTAACTCAAGAAACCACCCCAGAAAATGAAGTAATTAAAGTTGAAGGTTTGCGAGGCAATCCGGTTGAAAATCGCCATCCTTTCCTCAATACTGCCCATCAACTTTATCAAGGAGAAATTCTGACAACTGTTCGCTATCGTCAATCGTTTCCCGACGACGACTTTCTCAGCGGTTTAACCGGACAACCGACAATCGGATTTACTTGGGGAGTAACCAACAATTTAGAGTTAACATTTGACGCTCAAACTGTTGATAATGAGGGTCCCGGTCGTCAAGGAAATTTCCGCGCTCAAAGAACTACCGGAACTTCTGCAAATAACCCTAACTTCTTTCAAGAATTGACCCTTCAAGCTAAGCAACGTCTCTGGCAAAATCGCGAAGGCAATCAGGGATTGAGTGCGGTAGTTTCTGTATCTAGAGGGGTGCGTCCTTATCGCGTATTCGGTACCACTCTAGACAGTAAGAAAACAGAAATAGTCCCAGCGATCGAGTTACCTTTTACGGTTTCTACAGGCGATCGCTTTCAGTTTACCTTATCTCCCAAAGTTGCATTTTTACCGGAAGATAATGCTTTATATTTCCGCACCCTGCCCATTCCTAATGCAGGTACTTTTGGCACGACATTCGGGCTAGCAGCCGGAGTCAGCTATCGTCCGACTTCGCGATTGATGTTATGGGGAGATGTTTTTGCGCCCTTCACGGGGAATAACACGATCGATCGAGATAGCGGCTTACCAGCCAAGACGATCGCCTATAATGCTGGATTTAGATACATCATTAATCCTCGATTGTCGGCAGATTTATTTATTTCTAATACTCTCGGTAACACGGGGGCATTATCTGTTATTGCCGATAAAGATTTTCCCTTTGCTGGCTTTAGTATCAACTTTTTACCAGGAGTTACCAGTGCTAATCGCCGTTATGCCACCTCTTTTCGTCCTACCCAACAACCGCCGCCAGCCATACCAGCCGGATTTGCCTTTTTAGACGGCGGTACGATTCCTAGCGGACAGCTATTACTATCGGGGCAAGGCAGAGATGGAGGCGTATCTGGGGCGCTGCAATACGGCTTGATGGACGATTTAGAAATCGGTGCTTTTATCGACTACATCGGCGGTACTACCGATGAATCGCTGTTAGGTTTTAGCGGCCGAATTCGCCTTTTACACCAAACCGATGGCGATCCTTTCACTTTAAGCGTGGCAGGCACTCTAGCGCGTTCTAATAACGTGATGATTAACCTAGTTAGCAATAACCCTAATGAGTTTGAGGATAGGGGATTGAGAAAAGGCGGTTTTGCGTTTAGAAATGAGAGAACCGGAGAATTATTTGTCTACACGCTTTCTACTCCTATCCATTACGAATTCAAAGGCGGTAGCGCGATTTGGATGACTCCGACATTAGGATTCGTGCAACGCAACGGCTTGCAAATTGCTGGCATTAACTTCGGTGGTTCGATACCTCTGACTAGCAACCTCGATTTAATTGGTGAAGCGGGGGTAGAGTTTAACGGTGAAGGTAACGCTTTGATTGGCAATAGGCGCAAAGATATCATTCCGTGGAATGTCGGCTTGCGCTGGAATCCGTTTTCCGATGATAACAATACGGGCGCTCAAATTGAGGCATACGCCACTAATAGATTGGGTTGGAGTCCGTTCGAGAACCTCAGAGTTCAAGCTGATAATCCTTTAACTTTTGGTGTCGGCGTTCGCTTACCCATTCAGTTTTGAATTCAATAATTCTTGTGGGGTAGGCATCTTGCCTACCCCAGTATGACTGCCAAAACCCGCCCATACAGGCATCGATCGTTTTGTCTTTAAATTGCCATAAATTCCTTAACTCCTCAATTCTTCTGTGCCTGAGATATAGGAGTTAAAATTAAACTACCATCGGCAGAACTAACAGAAGTGAATCGCCAATGTTGTTGATAGTTATTGAAAAAATTCTGACCGAGAATGCCATCAACTTTAAGCAAATCTAAAATAGAAGAAGAAGATAAAATAATTGCTTCAATATCGTTAACTTGGCGATCTTTTAAACTAACTTTAGAAAGCTTAGATCGCTCGGCATTTTCCAATCCACAAAATCCCCTAATTTGAATCGGTTGTCGCAATTTTGGATCGATCCTTGTTTGCCTGGCTACTCGTTGAGAAATGTATGTACTACCAGCGCCAGTATCTAACATAAAAGTAAAAGTTTCTCGGTCGTTAATCTTTACTTGGGTTAGCATTACCCCTAGTTTTTTGCGCAGCAAAATTGCTTGAGGGAACGCTCTTTTAGGTAAAGTAGATGGGGACAATAATTCCAGTTGTCGGCTTTGCGGATTTAGCTTGAGATCGAAGTTACTTAAAACATCCATTCCCAAAACTCCAGATACTTCAGGAGGAATAATCGTGTTAGTAAATTCCAACCCTCTAAGTTTTTCAATCTGCACTCGATCGATATTTAATTTAGGCAGCCGATGCAAAATTGCATTCATATTAGGACATTCATTGCCCGCTACGGCATAACCTAAATTATCGTTAGAAATAGGTTCTCCTTTTAATCCTAATTGTTGAACTAATGGAGAAGATAACATGGTCGTAGATGCGCCAGTATCGAGTAAAAATTTTCTCGATCGATCGCCGATATTAACATCCAAGATAAATACCGGAGTTGATGGTAGTAATTCCAAGGGAACGATCGCTTGTCCTCGAACTTGAGGCTTTGGTAATTTCAGTCCTTCCAGATGAACGATTGCTTGCAAGCTTGAGAGAACAATAGGGAAGTTTTTAGATTTAGCTGTGTAGAGTTGCGCTAATGAAATCGAGCCTCGATCGATCCTTGGAATAGCAAGATCGGGCTGAGAAAGCGGCAACGACCAAATAGCGATCGTCAGGAAATGAGAAAATAGATTCAGCATAGTTTTCTATTCGCTTATTACTGCAATACTCTAACGTAGCGGCAGTCCAGCGCGGGAGGGACTTTCGCCATAGTCGATCGATAATTGAATCATACTTTTGCTGCCTTGTTTTCAAGTATTGAAATTTATTAGGCATAGCCCAAAATAATCTGGGTTTCCGATGGGTGTTTGCGGTGAGGTTGGTCGATCGAGTAGCAGAGATAATCGAAGGAATTATCGGTATGTTCTAACTGCATATCTCGTGGTGCGTCGAGAGCAATGACAGCATCACCTATGCGTTCGCATCGCTTGCACGAGCAAGCTGTCGCACCTCGCTCGACGATCTCTTTCAAATTGTTAACGATCCCAATAAATCCACGAGTGTTATCATTTTTCGGTAGTCGAGTGGCTCGATCGATGTACTGTTCCACTCGATCGCGATGGTCTTCTAGCAGAAACCGATCGATCTGACATTGACGGCGACAAGTTTCTAGATCGTCAAAGCGATCGATGAACCTCTTGAGTTCTGTGGCAGCATTTGGAGTATCGATCTGAAAGAGAACGCTAGCACGAGCGCATTTGGTTGAGTCTCGATCGATTTGGAGAAATTGTTGCTCCAGAGATTCGACAAATTGGGCGATGAGTCCTTCGAGAACTCTTAAAGCTATTTCTTTAGCTTCAGGACGAGTGAAATCTAAAGCTTGGGTACTGAGAAGTTGAGCCACAAGTTGTTCGACTGCCTTATGTTTGCTGCCTTGGAAGTAATTACTCCAGAAGGTGAGGGCATCTCCAATAGTGGGAATAGTCGGGAGGCGTAAGGTGAAATAGAAATTAATAATATTGCGAAGGTAGCTGCGTTTCATCTCCATCTGAACGTAAGGAGAGATGTAACGAGGATTAGAGCCAAACTGGGATTCAAAGTATCGTTGGTAGGCTTGAGTCCCCAGCAACATGGGGCGGACTACGGAGGAGTCGAGAAGGTATTTGGTAGAAGTCGCATCAGCCATCTTAACTCAATCGTTACCGTCCGCTTCTGGTTCGTTCTCAGTCGAGATCGTGTAGGGCATAGTATCAAAACCCAGATTCTCTAGAGCTAAAATCACTGGTTGTACGTCTTTTTCTGATAGGGATTCAGTTTCGACCAAGCTTTTCAGCAGGATATAAGCTTGCTGGTATTGGTCGCCGTTATATGTTATCCAACGATTTTCAAAGGTCATTGCATTGTGAAGTGCCATGATAATTTTGGTCAAAGGATCGTGAGGAGAGCGATCGCGCATTTCCCGCATGGCTCTAATTAGGCTATCGGCATAAACAGGTGAAGGTGGTTCGGAGCGATCGCGATGAATCCGTTGTAAATCTGGGAGGATTTGTGAAACCAAGTAATGCCGTAATTGCTGTTGATTGTCTGGTTCTGAAGTTTGAAGAGATTGGACAAAAACTAAGACTTGCTGCTGTTTTTCTGGTGGTAGCCGTCTCAAGTTAGTTAGCAAGGTTTGTTCGAGGTCAATAGTTCTGAGCATAAGAGTTCCTATGGATCTACAACCATTTTATCATTGCCGATCCTGTAGGTTGAGTCGAGGGACAGAACCCAAGTCCAAAACTTTGTAAATACTGGGTTTCTCTATACTCAATTCAACTGACTACTAGCTACAGTTAAACTGTATCTCTCACAATCTAAAAAAAATGGTATAAGTGGATATACTCAACCAAAAAACTAGTCCTATGAAAGATATTTTTGACACGTTAGCCAATGCTTTAGTCGATTATCAAGACACTCTCAGGGAGGTTGGAGATCTAGGAAAATTAACTCTCGAACAAAAACAGCAAGTTAAAAATCACGATCCTCGCAAATATTATGGAACAATGCTGCCGTGTTCTGAGGAAGCTCTAAATAAGTATGAAGAAAAAAAAGAGAAGCTGAGGAATGCTCTGAACGATTACATCGATAGTCGTATCAAAATTATTTCCCCGGTCAATTCTGACAGTAAAGGCGGCTAAAAGACACTTTGGTACGATCGCCTTCTCCCTCTTCTTGGGAGAAGGGGCTGGGGGATGAGGGCAAGCCAACCTCCCCAACTCAGAAAACCATCATAAATTTCCCAGGAATCTTTTAGCTCGATCGCCTGTTTTCTCAGACAACGATCGTCTTGCCGCCAGTTGGAGCGAAGACCAGAGACAATAATATATATAGAGAGTTGGTATAACGATCGTGTCTCTCAGTTTGGGCATCGGGCTATTGGGGGGATTTTCTCTAACTTACGGCGATCGCGCAGTAACAGAGATCGCTAGCAGCAGATCGCAAGCGTTGTTAGCATACCTACTGTTGCATCGCCAAGTTGCCCAATCTCGTCAGCGGATTGCCTTTGCCCTTTGGGCCGACTCGACGGACCCTCAAGCCCGTACCAACCTCCGCAAGGAGTTGAGCTATCTGAGGCGCGATTTACCAGAATCCGATCGATTTCTCCTAATTGAATCCAAAACCCTGCAATGGTCGCTAACGGCTCCCTTCACCCTAGACGTAATGGAATTTGAAGAGTCTGTCAAAGCCGCAGGGCAAACGACTGACCTGGACAAAACGCGATCGCATCTCGATCTAGCTCTAAAGTTGTACGGTGGCGACTTATTACCAAGCTGCGAGGATGAGTGGATCGTCCCAGAAAGAGAACGACTGGCGCAAATGAGAGTCAGAGCGTTGGAGGAATCGATCGAAGTGCTGCAAAAGCGCCAAGACTATCGAACTGCCATCGGCTACGCTCAACAACTATTAAGGATCGAGCCGCTGAACGAGGGAACTTATGCTGCCTTGATGCAATTACACGGACTGAGCGGCGATCGTGCCAATGCCCTCCAAGTTTACTACCAGTGCATGACCGTACTGCGAGAAGAGTTGGGTGTCGATCCGAGTTTGGCTACTAGAAATCTCTACCAACGGATATTAAATGAAGACGAACCGTCGCTCTTCAAGGATTTACCTCCTCTCTGCTCCGCTGCTCCTCCGCCCTCTCCGCCCTCTCGCGCTCTCCCGCTCTCGCCGTCTCTTCCCTTAGTAGGGCGCGATCGCGAATTGCAAGTCCTCCACGACTGGTTGGTCGCTACTCCAGAAACCAGCACCTCAGAAATCCTGCTGCTGCTGGGAGAAGCTGGAATTGGTAAAACTCGCCTGTTAGAAGAACTAGCCACCGCCGTTCGCGATCGAAACGGTCAGGTGCTTTGGGGATGCGCCTTTGAAGCTGAAATGCTCAGACCCTATGGTGTTTGGATCGATGCGATCAGATACGTTGCTTCCCAACAGGCTACGCCAACGCTGCCCCAACCATCTCTAGCTGACTTACCTATAGAGTTGCGATCGCTTTTCCCCGAAGTTTCCCCTCAACCAGAAGCACCAGCCGATCGCGGTCGGCTGTTCGATGCAGTAGTTCGTCTCTTGTCTGGGCGATCGGAAGATCGGACTTTAACAGTTGTCATTTTCGACAACATCCAGTGGTTAGACGAAGCCTCAACCGCCCTCCTGCATTATGCGGCACGCTTACTCGGCCGAACTACGGTGCGGTTTGCCTGTGCTGCCCGTCCTCGCGAGTTGGAGCGAGATCGACCTGCGAGTAAATTGGTATCAGCCCTCCGGCGCGATCGCCGCTTGCAAACTCTGGAACTGCCACTACTCGATCGAGAGCAGATTGGGGAACTGGTGCGTGCGATCGAGCAAAAAGGGCGTGCCGAAGAAGCGGATACATCTATCCCACCCCCCTTTTTAAGGGGGGCAGGGGGGATCGCAGTCGATCGAGTATTTGCTGACAGCGGGGGCAACCCCTTGTTAGCTCTAGAAATCGCCCGCGCCATCTCTCAGCACGGCACGGCTAGTTCGGACAACTTAGAAGCATTGATTCAGGATCGACTACAGCAACTAGATCGATCGACGCGAGAACTAATGCTGTGGGCAGCGGCGCTCGGTCGCAGTTTCGACCCGACCACCATCGCCCAGATTGCCGATTGTCCGATTCACCAACTGCTCTTAGCGATCGAGGAACTAGAACAAGAAGGGATCGTGCGTCCGGCAGCAGCGAGCGAAGGCGAAACGCCATACGACTTCGTGCATGACATCGTGCGTCAAGTGGCCTACAACCAGCTATCGACTGCCCGCCGTCGCTTAGTACACCTGCAAATAGCCCGGACGCTGCAAAAATCTTTTGCTACCGACGATTCCCTCGCTAGCGATATTGCCTACCATGCCTCTTTAGGAGGCGATCGCGCTTTAGCGGCATCGACCGCCTTAGCCGCTGCCGAACGCTGCCTGAAATTGTTTGCTTATACTGAAGCTTTAGAGTTAGCCGAGCAAGGCATCCAGCACGGTCGATTTCTCGAACCCGAAACTCGAATTTCCCTTCATGCCGGATTGCTGAGGGTTTGCGTCTTTGCAGGCGTAACCGGAGAGAGCGCCGCTCTACTAGAAACGGAGATCCAACAACTGCTCTCTGAAGCCAAATCTTTAGGTTCGAGCGAGGCCGAAGCGATCGCTCTCGAAGCCTTGACGATCTTACAGTTCGATCGCGGCAACTTTACCAGCGTCCACCAGCATTCCCTGCAAGCTGCTGCCAGTCAGTTTGCCAGTCCGGCAACAGCCGCCCGGATGCTGGCATTGAGCGGTTCCTGTTTGGCAGAAATCGGCCGAGAGATGGCGCGGGCAGAAGCCCTGCTGTTGGAAGCGCAATCCCTGGCAGCTAGGGTGGGTTTAGAGATGGGAGATATTTTGGGTGGATTGGGATGCGTGCGTCGCCATCGCGGAGACTATGCTGAAGCTCGATCGCATCTCCAACAGGGATGGCAACTGACGCGAGCGCAGAAAGACCACTGGCGGGAATTTAGCTATCTCAGCTATCTGGCAATGACTGAGTTGGAGGCGGGCGAGCCGATGGCAGCGTTACCTTACTGCGATGAAATGTTGGTGGTGGCGGCCAAAATTCAAGGGGAGGGGAGCGAAGCAGCAGTTGCCATGGCTTTGAAAGCATTAGCTCGCTATTGCCTCGATCTGCCCGACGCAGAAATAGAGTTGACTGAGGCGATCGCTACCCTGCAACAGATGGATGCCAAACGAATGGTATCCTACGTCCTAACTGGTGCTGCCGAATTCGATCTGAGTCGCGATCGACCCCAGTTAGCAATCGATCGGGCCGAAGTCGCTCTCAAAAACGCCCAAATCGTCAATCATCCCAGCGAAATTTCGCTCTCGTGGGCAATTTTGATTCAGGGATTGTTGGTGTTGGGAGAAAGACAAAGAGCGATGGCTCAACTGGAACTGCTACAACAGAGCATCGAGCATTACGATTTGAGTTTCTCGGCTCAGTCAGCGATCGATCGGGCAATCCAACAAATGCAGGCAGGCATCCCTGCTACGTGCCAGCCATTGGAATAGCCATAATTTTTCCCTCTCTCCCCCATGCCCCATGCCCTATGACTATTGCGATCGTCGAAACCCTCTCAGACTTTCCCCTCAATCCAGAGGAACCGAACGATATTAGTCTTCGAGTTTTGGATTGCTTGGCAGAACGCCACGCCACCTGGCGTTATTCGCTGCTGTCGAGCGATCGCCATCGCATGATTTGTACCTTTGATGCTCCCGATGCCGAATCCGTGCGAGAGTCTTATCGTAAAGGTGGAGCCGGATTCAGTCGGATCTGGGCTGGGGAATTGCTGAAGCCAGAGGGCCTTCAACCAGAGCGCCATCCATCTCTGCTGGTGGTAATTGAGGGCACCTATCCCCCAATTGGAGAGGAAGAGTTGAACGAGGTCAGCAGTAAAATGTTGAGTTGTTACACCCAGCAAGGGATTGAGTGGATTCAATCTTACCTGTCGCTCGATCGCACTCGCCTGATTTGCGAACTGAATGCCCCCGATGCCGAGTCTGTTCGAGAAGCTCAGTATAGAGTTGGAGTTGCCTTCGATCGCGTTTGGTCGGCAACGATCCTCAAACCGTAAGAGGGATCGGGAGAGAACAGAGAGTCTTTAATTTCCGATAAATTGGGAGAGAACTATGGCGCGAATTCTAGTTGAAAAAATCTTCGATCCACCCATCAGCGAGGAAAAGTGGAATCAAGATGTCAAGCAGGCGATACCATGCCACAATGCTCATGATGTCCGTTGGATTCGATCGATGATGTCGCGCGATCGCTCTAGGGTCATCTGCGAATTTGAAGCCCCAGATGCAGAAACCGTGAGGCGATCGTTTCGCAAAGTCGGTTTGCCGTTTGCCCGCGTGTGGACAGTGGATGTGTTGGAACCAGTAGTAATAGACGATCGAGGGACGATCGGTACGCAAGGCTGGCGGGCAGGCGATTGTCTAGAACCAAACGAAAAATCAAGAATGAAAGCCCCTCTCCAGCAAACAGAAACTTCCTTTCCCCTCTCCTTGTAGGCTACGGTGTATACACATCTCGCCCTCACCCTAAATCCCTCTCCCACGGGAGAGGGACGAAAGACTCTAACCGCCTGAATTGGTCATGGAGAATTGCTGGCGACTGAACTGGAAACTGGCTTGACTCCGGCTCCCCTTCTCCCTGGGGAGAAGGGGTTGGGGGATGAGGGCAAGCCGCGTCTAGCAAAGCTCTGGGGGACTTATGTATACACGGTAGCCTTGTAGGAGAGGGTAGGGTGAGGTGGAGAGGGGTTGGGGTGAGGGCTGGATTTGGGATAAGAAGTATAATTTTTTTCCCTTTCCTCTTGACTCTGACGTTACGTGAGGCTCTTAGCATGAATTCATAACCGAAACTGTTTGGGAGTGGCAAGGAGAAAAGCCATGCAAGCTACGGCAATCAAAGTTGGCGATCTGGCAAAACAGACGGGTGTTTCCGTGCGGACGTTGCACTATTACGACGAAATCGGGCTGCTAGCGCCCTCTCAACGGCTGGAAAACGGCTACCGCTTGTATGTCAAAGATGACATCATCCGCTTGCAGCAAATCGTTTCGTTGCGGCAAATCGGGTTTTCCCTCGAACAAATTCGCCAATGCCTCGATCGAGATCGATTTTCTCCTCACCACGTCGTACAACTGCACCTTTCTCGGTTGCAGCAGCAGATGGAATTACAGCAAAAGCTCTCTGCCCGACTAGAAGCTATAGCCGCTCATCTGCGATCGGCTCAAACAGTTTCCCTAGAAGAATTCCTGCAATTAATTGAGGCCACCATGACGATCGAAAAATATTACACCCCACAACAGATAAACTATCTCAAAGAAAGAGCGCAAACCATCGGCCCGGAGAGGATCGAGCGAGTCCAATCTGAATGGCAAGAACTAATCGAGCAAGCCCGAACCGCTATGCAAAACGGCATCGATCCGAGCAGTGAAGCCGTGCAAGCATTAGCTCGACGCGGGCAAGCCCTCATTCAAGAATTTACTGGGGGAGATCCTGGAATCGAGCGATCGCTCAACCAGATGTACCAGCAAGAAGGAGCCGAAGTTGCCAGTCGAGGTGCGATCGACTCCTCTGTGATGGAATACATGGGTAGGGCAATGGCAGCGGGCAATGGTATGAGCTAGCAAAACGCTTCAGGAAAACGGAACGCACTCGGAACGCTTTGGGAACGGTTTCGGATCGCTGCACTCGTTACCTTAGATTTAAGTTCATTGAAAACAACTTGCTTGAGTTAAGCAAGCAAATCGATCCCAAATCCGGTTTACAAAACCGTCTTGACCTCGCCCCGACTCCGGCTCCCCTCTCCCTTGGGAGAGGGGTTGGGGGTGAGGGCAGCAATGGATGGTATGAGAACTGGATTTGGTATGGCTTCTTTTATTTGGTTGAGTTACGGATAAGGGCAAAGTAGATTTACTAACTTTTGCCTTTATCCTTTTACTGAAATTACAAAATTGTCTAGCAAATATGGCGATCGATCGCCATATTTGACTTCATGCAACGCCGTAAAAATTAAGGATTAATTAACGATATGTGGGATCTACTAATCGCGTAGATAACGGAGATTCAATAATATGTATTTTTCTTAAATTTTTACTTCGCAATCCATATGCTATAGCCTTTATGTCTCAGTAAATATGGCTTTATAGAACTGATTGCTATAGCCATAAATTAATTTGTCAGAGTATTATTTTTAATACTCTGACTTTTTTGCTGCTAATTATTGTCGCGATCGCTCTAAATTTTAATTCTGATTTTTTATAAAAACAACCTACTTTTTCAGACTTTTTCTTACTGACAACATCTTGGTATTTTCTTAAAGTGAATACATGATGAAATTCACACCCAAACCGAGGTAAATCATGAATTCTAAAAATCAACTCAAAGCTCTAGTTGCTCTAACAACTTTAATGTCTACCACTGCCATCTCTAGCGCCGCTTTTGCTGGCGATGCCAAGGTCTATCCTGGTAGCCAATGTTATCTGGCCAACCCCACTGCTAGCAACATTGGGAGTATCCAGCTATTTGGCGGACAAGTCATTAACGTCAGTAATTCCACTGTGGAAGTGAATTGTCCGGTCGTGCGGGATATCACTGGTGGCACTGAAAACGGTAAAGTCGGCCCGACGGCTTTAGTTCACGTATATAACAACAATGCTGCTAGCACCACCCTTGAATGCGACTTGCGAGCCTATGGGGTCAATCAGCTAGGACCAACAGGCGCTCAGTTTCAGCGATTAACCAAAGTTGTCAGCGGCGGTGCACCTGGCACTCCTGGGAAGTCCTCGCTCTTCTTCGACGGCCGGGTTCAGCAAACCCCTGGTGGCGCTTACGAAATCCGTTGCAATCTACCTGCTCGTACTGGAGTTGGAACCTACGTCGTAACTGAGTAAGTTTGCCCTCACCCTAAATCCCTCTCCCACGGGAGAGGGACTTTAACCACCAGAATTGGCCGGGGAGAATTTCTAGCGGTTGAATCCGAACTGGTTCGACTCCGGCTCCCTTGGGAGAGGGGAAACCAACCTTTGCTGAGCGGATTTGGTATGACACCTAAAAGGATAAAAATAATGGCGAGATATAGAAACAATTTACCCCAACGATCGAGCAATTTATTCCTCACCGATGGCGGGTTAGAAACTACACTCATTTTTCTCGAAGGACTGGATTTACCTGAGTTTGCTGCCTTCGATTTGTTGAAGCATGACGCAGGTTATCGATCGCTTCAGAAATACTTTCGCACCTATGCCAGTATCGCCAAGGAAAATCAAGTGGGATTCATTCTAGAGAGTGCCACCTGGCGGGCAAATCCCGACTGGGCGACTAAGTTGGGCTACTCTAGCACTGCCTTAGCAGAGATGAATCGGAAAGCGATCGCTCTCCTCCACGATATTCGCCAAGAATACGAAACCGAACGAAGTCCGATGCCCATCAGCGGCTGCATCGGTCCCCGTGGCGATGGGTACATTCCCGCCAATGCCATGACAGTAGATGAAGCAGCAGCCTATCACCGCCCCCAAATTGAAGTTTTTCGGGATGCTGATGCCGACTTAGTGACTGCAATTACCATGAACTACGTCGAAGAAGCGATCGGTATTACCCTGGCGGCCCAAGCTGTGGGGATGCCCGTAGTAATTTCTTTTACCGTGGAAACCGATGGCAAGTTGCCTACGGGACAGAGTTTGCAAGAGGCGATCGATCGGGTTGATGCTGTCACCAACAATGCGCCTGTCTACTACGGGATTAACTGCGCTCATCCCAATCATTTTGCAGGGGTACTCAAGGCTGGCGAGCCTTGGTTGGAGCGCATTCGCGCCATCCGGGCCAATGCTTCCACCAAAAGCCACGCCGAACTCAACGAGTCGGAAACCCTCGACGATGGCAATCCAGCCGAACTTGGGAGTCAGTATCGCCAACTGCGAGATAAATTTCCCCAGTTCAACATCTTAGGTGGTTGTTGCGGCACAGACGATCGCCACGTCGCAGCTATCTGTAAAGCTTGCTTGCCCGTTTTGTGGACGTACCTTTCATCTCCACTCCCATTTTAAAAACCCCGAATCGTCAACCATCGCCCTATCAAAGATAACAACTATGGAAACCCTAGATCTAGAAAAATCAGAAGCGTTCGCCGGACGGATGCTAGACGTACTCAATAGTGGCGCGATCGCTATTATGACCTCGATCGGCCACCGCACCGGATTATTCGATACGATGGCTAGTTTGCCACCCTCTACCAGCCAACAAATTGCCACCGCTGCGCGATTAAACGAGCGATACGTGCGGGAATGGTTGGGAACAATGGTGACGAGCAGTTTTATCGATTACGATCCGGCGACGGGCAATTACTTTTTGCCTCCCGAACACGCCGCCTGGCTGACCCGAACCAGTCCCCAAAACATTGCAGTGACGGCTCAATTTATTCCCGTGTTAGCAGGAGTTGAAGATCGAGTCATCGACTGCTTCTACCAAGGCGGGGGCGTTCCCTACTCTGCCTACGATCGCTTCCATCAAGTCATGGCAGAAGAGAGCGGTCAATCGGTGGTTGCGGGTTTAGAAGCAGCAGTTTTGCCTCTAATTCCCGATCTAGTAGCAGCTTTGGAACGGGGAATTGATGTTTTAGATGTCGGTTGCGGTTGCGGTCGGGCCGTCAATACCATGGCACAGAGATTCCCCAACAGTCGGTTTACTGGGTATGACTTTTCCGAAGAAACGATCGCCGTTGCCCAAGCCGAAGCAAGCGATCGCAATTTAACCAACGTCCAGTTTCAAGTTAAAGATGCTGCCCAACTAGAGGAAGTAGAGCAATATGACTTAATTTGCACCTTCGATGCCATTCACGACCAAGCACGCCCGGATTTGGTATTGCATGGTATTCACCAAGCCTTGCGCCCCAACGGGATTTATCTCATGCAAGAGATTCGGGCATCCAGTCAAGTAAATAACAATCTGGAGCATCCGCTCGGACCTTGGCTCTATACCATATCTTGCTTGCACTGCATGACGGTATCTCTCTCATCCGGCGGCATGGGATTGGGAACGGTGTGGGGTCGAGAAAAGGCTTTAGAAATGCTCGCAGCCGCTGGATTCGGCAGCGTAGAAATTAAGGAACTCGATCTCGATTTTGTCAATGACTATTACATCGTGCAAAAGAAGTAATCTCATACCATTTTGCTCGCATACCTGCTACACACGAATTCTGTGTAGGGGCGCAAGGCATTGCGTCAGCGTCAACTTAACGTCGAAACCTCGATCCGGCAAGGGTTGAAAACCCCTGCCTCATAGCGAAAGTCCTCTAAACGAGGACTAATAGTAATTCTCAAAACTGGTTCAATAGATCGAAACTCTCAAATAACGCTAGATCGAGCATCTATATCAACTAAGACCCCAGTTATTTTTGAGCATTGGGATCGATTCTGGTAAATTTAGTCCACTGAGCGTGGACTTGTGCTTAAGCTGTGGGGTTTTGAACCCCTGGCGGTTGGCGCTGAAACTCGTGGCCCAAAAATGGCTCTAAGTTGACACCAATGAATGCCTTGCGCCCCTACCTCAAATATGTTGCAACTAATCGAATTTCGTATAAAAGGAAAACAACTATGTGTCAAATCTGCGCTTTAGCAGCAGTTTATCAAAACCGAAAAAAACGCGACTCGCTGATTTTTGAAACCAAACTTTCCTCGACATTATTCTCAAAAAAATTGATAGAACAAGTCAATGTAAAAGCTCGATCGACAGGTAAAAGCCAATGAACGACGATCGCCTCAAACAATACTGGCAAGCATATCTAGCAACTCGATCTGAGGGTACAGTCGATGAAACCTACGAAGCAGATACATTTGGCGATTATCCCGATCTAGCAAACCGACTGGCTCGATTAGTGCTGTTGGGAGTGAAAATAGCTACCTGTTCGGCTTTGTGGGAATGGGAGGCAGAAGGCAGTCCTCTACCTTCAGTTGGATTAAAGACGATCGTCCTCAATGGCGATCGCCAACCAGTTTGTATCATTGAAACAACCGAAGTCACGATTTGCCCCTTCAACGAAGTAGATGCTGAGTTTGCTTATGAGGAAGGCGAGGACGATCGCTCCCTGGAATCTTGGCAAACAGAACACTGGAAGTATTTTGCCCGCGTTCTTCCCCAAATTGGCAAAGAACCTACGCCAGAAATGCCGTTAGTTTGCGAGCGGTTTCAGGTCGTTCATCCCAATTTGAAAGCCGTGAATCGGCAGAAAACACTGTATATCTTAATCGGTCCAAAAGGTGCAGGCAAAACTCACATTGGAACTCAGATCGCTCGACACACAACTATTCAATTTATCAGAGTAGAACCAATCTGGCTCAAATTAGCTCCCGGTGAAAATGGTTGGGAAGCCGTCGAGAAAGCAATCGATCGAGCCTTTCAACAACATGATGAAGTCGCGATCGAAAGCTTAGGTGCTGGAGATGGATTCGATCGCTTTCATGCTTCTCTAATGACAAAATACAATGTCAAGCGAATCAAAGTCTATACCGATTTAGCAGAGTGTTTGAAACGAGTAAAAAATCGAGACAATTCAGAGCATATTCCAGTTTCGGATGAAAAAGTCGAAGAATACAACAAAATAGCTACTAGCGTCCATCATGTCTGGGATGCGATCGTAGATAACAATGCTCTAGTTACAAATGAAGAAATTCTCAAAGTCATCGAATCGTTGCGCCTTAGTTAAGCTTGAGTAAAATTCGATCGGCAATTGTCTCAACAATCTTGTTAGTTGAGGTGAGATTATGAACTACAAACGCCTAATTATGGACTTTTAGCAAGCTGGCTCTATCCCATTAGAGCTAGAGAAACTCGATCGATGATTCAACCCCATGAATGACGATCGAGTAAAACTATACTGGCAAGCATATCTAGCCACTCGATCCGATCCAGCGGCAGCCGATGAAACCTACTTAGTAGATTCATTTGGCGACGATCTCGATCTCCTGCAAGGCTAGCGTGGGATAGCCGTCCCGGCTGTCCCACGGCAGGCTTTTCTGCCTGCTCCACAAGAAATTTCCACAAGGATTTAGAACCAGTAGAACATTCTCAATGCCCTATGCCCGCTCGGCTGAGCCTGCCGAAGCCCATACCCTTTTATTCCTCAGTTTCCATATCTTCGTTGTTGGCTTCGCTACCACCACCAACCGTAACGAGATCGATTTGCTGGCGATAGTAATCGACGCTTTTAACTTGAACTTCGACGCGATCGCCTAATCGATAAGCAATTCGATTTTTTCTGCCCACCAAACAGGCGTGGCGCGAACGAAATTCATACCAGTCATCTTTGAGAGAACTGACGTGAACCAATCCCTCGACCAGCAAATCTTCAATTTCTACAAAGAAACCGTAAGATTGCACCCCAGTAATCATCCCCTGAAATACTTCGCCCGTGCGCTCTTTTACCATTTCGGCTTTCTTTAAACCGATAAAATCGGCTTCGGCATCCATGGCAATTTTTTCTCGCTCGTTGAGCAGGGGAATAACCGAAGCCAACTGACTCTCTAAATCTTCGGCGAGATTTGGGGGCAAAACGTTCCAGTTGATTTGCCCGTGAGAGCTACTGTGACGCAGGTTGACGCTATCTTTGGCTTTGGTAGAACGGCGATCGCGTCCTTTTTCAAACATGGTAGCCAACACCCTTTGGACGAGCAGATCGGCGTAACGCTGCATCGGCGATATGCAGTGAGTGTAGCCATTGGCATAAGACAGTCCGAAGTGGGGGCCGGGAGCTTTGCCATAGCCGAATGGTTTCAAGGCCGACTTTAATAAGTAATTCAACACCTCGGCTGCATCGGATTCAGCGCAGATCTGGATGAACCGTTGGAAGTCAGAAGGACGAACTTCATCTTCCTGTTCTAGCTGCCAATTAAGCTGCAAATGGCTGGCTAGTTTGAGCAGATCCTCAAGTTCGTCTGGATGAGGAGCTTTTTGCAGGCAATAGATTCCTGGCAGCGACAAGGCTAGTAAATGAGAACTTACAGCTTGATTGGCTAAAATGAATAACTCTTTCAAGAGAGCGCGGGATAGAGGAGAAGAGGCGATCGAATCTCCATTTGCTACTGAAACCGTTAACGCTCCCAGTCTGCCTTCATCGGGGAACGGTGAAACTGGTTCGGGCAAACGCAGTTCAAAAGCCCCCCGCTGTAGCCTTTGCACCCTGGCAGATACGCTTAAGTTAACGATCTGCTTGAGCATTTCCACCGTAGCTGGGGCTAAATCTGGATGGCTTGCTTCTGCCTCTTGAGTCGATTTCGCCTCCAGCATCGACTGGAGTTGCTGGTAAGTCAGCCCAGCATCTACCTGAATTGTAGTTGGTTGAATTTCAAACTCGACTACCTGACCGATATCGTCTAAAGTCAACAGAATTGAGATCGCCAATCGGTCTTGACCGGGAACCAGGGAACACAAGCGAGTGAGAGCTTCTGGCAGCAATGGCAGACAAGTATCTCCCAAATAGGCAGCAGTGCCTCTTCTTTTAGCCTCTCGATCTAAGGGCGTATCGGGTTGAATGTAATGGGCCACATCTGTCGTGTGGATTCCTACCTGCCAAGCTCCAGTGGGAGTTTTTTCTAAAGTCAGGGCGTTCTCGACGATCGCGGGTTGGTTGTCTTCGGCGGCGGTTTCGCTGCTAAACGTCACTGTAAATAACTGGCGCAAGTCCATTCGCCCTGAAGTTTTACCCAGTTTTTTGGGTAAACCATCGGCAGCTTTAAGCACTTCTGCTGGAAAGACCCGACGCAAATCGTGCTTGCAACAAACTATTTCTTTTTCATCTGCGGCTTCCGCATCGCTACCGAGAACCCGCGCCACTTTGCCCATGGGTGGATGTTGAGCTATGGGGTAGCGCAAGACTTCGACGTGAACGAGATGATCGATCGCCTTTTCGAGATTTTCGCCATTTGCTTGGAGGTTGAGTTCAAATAATAGTCGATCGTCTAAAGGCACGGCACTAAAACCAGTTTCGCTCGATTTTACTCTCGCTAGCACCGAAGGATTAGCCCGCTCTAGAATCAACCGCACTTCCCCTTCAGGGCTGCGACGGCGGCTGCCTTCTTTAGTGATTCTGACCAAAACGCGATCGCCATTCCAAGCATTACTCAAGTGACTCTCTCGGATGTAAATATCCTCCGATTGCTCGGCATCTTGAATGGCAAAACAAAATCCTTTACTAGAGCAACGCAGTTTGGCTTCGACGACATCTTCTTCTTCGATCCGTTTATACTTGCCGCGTTCCTTGACTAAAATCCCGATTTTCTCTAAAGCATCCAAGACAATTTCTAGTTTCTTCAAACTGAGTTCGTCGTTACAGCCCAGTTTTTTCTCCAAAACTTTAGGAGCGACTAATTTATCATCTGTGAAGTTAGAAAGCAGTGTAGCGATTGAAAGTTCCATATTGGTTATTTGAAACGAGTTAAGAGCGGAAACGCTGCGGGCACAGAATGGGGATTGTAACTCTACCCGAACGGTAGCCAAGGAACGAATTTCAGTGAGAGGCTCTGCGACCCTCAATCCCTCTCGGCTGTCAGGACTTTAGTTCGTTCTCAGTTGAGGATTCTCCCGAACTCCTGTAGGCTAAGCCTTCCCGTAGCCGATAGGCTTCTCGAAGAGTAAGGTACTCCCGAACTCCTGTATTCTTCTTATTCATCTGCGAAGAACCAGAAATTTTCTGGAATACCGCCTGGATCGGGAGCGATCGATCGACCAAAGAGACTTTTAAAACTGACTTATAGGGGCACTAACCGCCCTGGATCAGTCTTTTTCAGCTAAGTCAACTGAAGGAAAGAAGGATGAAAGGTGAAGGATGAAATTACCGTTTGTTCAGCCTATCCTTCAGTAAGCTTGGCGTACAACCTTCAAACTTCTTTAGTTAAATAGCCGTTACTTGTTGGGCAGTTTTCCCATCAAGTCTACTTTGAGGTTGACCGAGCTACATTTGTAGTTGCTAATTCGCTCGCCAAGCTTTCAGTTTATTCAACCTTCTAGAAGTGCCATGGCACGAACCAGGAGGTTCCCAACTTTTAAGAGGTCGGGGAACGATTCTCTTCGAGACGGCAAAGCCGAACGCAGCGTTTCGATCGGTTAATGCAATTGTATCAGGACTAGCCGCGATCTTTGTGGCTCTCTCGCGTTTTGGTCTTAACTGTTAGATTAGATGGGAATGTAAATCGTCTATCGCTGCAAGATTATGTTCGATCGATTTCGAGTTCGTTATCCTCAAGGTTGTCTGATTAGCAAGTTGCTCAGGATAGAAAACGGCAATTATGTAGTACAAGCCTTGGTGCAAGTCGAAGGCGCGACTCTAGCTACTGGTTTGGCCGCAGACGACAATATTGAAATCGCCGAAGACCGGGCTAGAAGCAGAGCTTTAGCAGTTTTAGGTCTTCTTGCCTCCGGAGTTCCTGACGATCGAGAAACTCCCTCAGTTTCTCCCAGCATCACTCTTCAACCGTCAACCCCGATATCGCCAGCTACCGCCAGCCAGAATTACCAGCACGAGGTTTTACCAGAAATTCCCCAGGTTGAGGTTGCTCCCCCTACTTTTAGTCAGCCAAAATTCTCTGAGGTCGATGCAATTCCCTTTGCTGACGATCTGACTTCTCAGGAAGCAGAGATGCCCGCACCCCAAAATAATTTGTCCTTGGAGCTACCGACCTTTACCTCTCCCAAGTCCGAACTCGAACCCGCTGCCAAAGGGTCATCGCCCAAGAAGACTGCTATCTTAGAAGAAAAATTGAGTCCAAAACAAATTATTGCCAGAACAGACATTGAAATCAAGCGTCTGGGCTGGAGTCGTCAGCAAGGTAGCGACTATTTGCAAGCGACCTACGGCAAAAAAGTTCGATCGGAACTGACCGATCGAGAATTACAGGAATTCTTAGATTATCTAGAATTACAACCTTCACCAAACGAGTTGAACGATGGATGAAAAAAATTTAAATCGAGAGGAAATTTTTGCCCGCACTACTATTGAAGTCAAGCGTCTGGGCTGGAGCAATAAGCAAGGTAACGAGTATTTGCAAGTGACCTATGGCAAGCAAAAGCGATCGGAATTAACCGATCTACAATTGCAGCAATTTCTGAAGTATTTAGAATTGCAATCTTCACCAAACGATTTAAACGATTGAGGAGTTTAGGAGCTTTGGAAGTGTGGAGTGTTGAGTGTTGAGTGAAGAACGCTCCCCCTACTCCCCTGCTCCCTTGCTCCCCCTGCTTGCCATCTGTAGCAAAATTAGAGAGAAACGATATTACGCCACCTCTGCTGGTACGCGAGTGGCAGAAGGACGGCGATCGATCACTTGGTCGATCAGTCCGTATTCTTTCGATTCTTCTGCTGACATAAAGAAGTCGCGCTCGGTATCCTGTTCGATTCTCTCTAAAGGTTGTCCGGTGTGTTGGGCTAACCACTCGTTCAAGCGACGTTTGTGATAGAGAATTTCCTTAGCTTGAATCTCGATATCGGTTGCCTGCCCTTGAGCGCCGCCCAGAGGTTGGTGGATCATAATTCGAGAGTTAGGCAGACTCATGCGCTTGCCTTTAGCACCAGCACTGAGCAGAAAAGCGCCCATACTAGCAGCGAGTCCCACGCAGATCGTGCTGACATCCGGGCGAATTTGATTCATGGTGTCGAAAATGCCCATACCAGCAGTGACCGAACCGCCAGGAGAGTTGATATATAAATAAATATCTTTCTCTGGATCTTCAGCTTCGAGAAACAGCAGTTGGGCAACGATGAGGTTAGCGAGGTCAGAATCTACCTGTTGACCCAAAAATACTATGCGCTCTCGCAGCAGTCGAGAGTAGATATCAAAGGCGCGTTCGCCGCGACCAGATTGTTCGATTACGGTAGGAATCATTGAGGTTGCCGATCCTGATATTTCTTTTTTGATTTTAGCGACTTTGAGAGTTTTCTCTATGGGCGATCGCCGAACTTTCAAACAGGCCATACAGACATTGCAGGGGACGCGCTGACACCCCACAGATGAATCCTCTCGATCGAGTTAGGGAGAACCCATAAGCTGCGAACAATTTAACAGGTATTACCCTTGCCGTGTCAAGACCAGACGGACTTAGGGTTTACGGGGATTTCAGATTTTTGACTTGCCGATCGCTGTACCTTGCCAAGTTGCCAAATAAAAAGACCAGCGATCGCTGGTCTGATGCTATTTCGTACTTAAGTTGTCGTTTAAGTTCGAGGAAACCCTGTCTGTGCGTTCCCATCCGCCAGCGGGTTACATTTCTTTACATCTTACCAGAAAATGCGAGATGTACTCGATCGCGAAGTTGATAATTTTCATGGCTCGATTCGGCTATGGCTAGCTCTAGAGGCAAATTTTCACACCCTAGCAACAGATTTGTCACAAAGAAGTCATAAACGATGTCTAGATTTAGATGTAATATCTACCGAGACGCTGTATATGCTAGATCGAAATCCTAATATAGTAAAACCTCAAGATAACCTAGCTGTTAAATCGCCCAAGCCTATTGCTAGAATTTGGCAACGAGGATTTACTTATCTTTCCCTAGTGCTAGTAGGTGCTGGTATCGGGTTTTCCGGCAGTTATCTAGGAAGTAGAGATCGACCATCACTGTCATTAGCTGGGGGTATTAGTGATGTAGCTGTGGCTGCACCCACTCCAGCTTCGCCACTTGAAGCTGGACTAAATCAAAACTTTGTCACCAATGTAGTCGATAAAGTCGGTCCGGCAGTAGTAAGGATTGAGTCTTCCCGCACGATCGTAAATCGGGGACGACAAGGGTTTGACGATCCTATGTTCCGCGAATTTTTTGGCGACGCTTTGCCTTCACGCCCAGAAAGACAGATCGAACGCGGTACTGGTTCTGGCTTCATCATCAATGCCAACGGTCAAATTCTGACTAACGCCCACGTAGTAGCTGGGGCCGATACAGTTAGGGTGATTCTCAAAGACGGCCGCAGCTTGACAGGTCGAGTTTTGGGTGCAGATCCACTAACAGATGTAGCCGTAGTCAAAATTGAGGCTAACAATCTTCCCACTGTAGCTTTGGGCGATTCAGATCGACTCAGATCTGGAGAATGGGCGATCGCGATCGGCAATCCCCTCGGTTTAGATAATACCGTCACTACGGGGATTATCAGCGGTACGGGTCGTAATAGCGGTCTGGTGGGCATCCCCGATAAACGAGTCAGCTTCATTCAAACCGATGCTGCCATCAACCCCGGTAATTCTGGGGGGCCGTTGCTCAATTCTTCAGGTGAAGCCATCGGCATGAATACGGCGATTATTCAACGAGCGCAAGGACTGGGTTTTGCGATTCCGATTAATACCGCCAAAGACATTGCCGACGAATTAGTCAAGAATGGCAAGGCAGAACACGCTTACTTAGGCATTCAGATGGCAACCATCACCCCAGAGCTAAAACAAGAGCTAAATAGCAATCCTAATTCCGATGTCAGGATCGATGAGGAGCGAGGTGTTTTGGTCGTGCGGGTCGTGCCTAATTCACCAGCGGCTAGAGCCGGACTGCGTTCTGGAGATGCGATCGTCAAAATCAATGGCGAATCGATTACAGATGTCGATCGACTGCAACAAATTGTCCGAGATCTCAAGGTGGGCAGCAATTTACCACTGGAATTGCGCCGTCAAGGACAAACTGTAACCCTGAACGTCCAAACTGGGCAATTCCCAGTGCAGCCGTCTTAGGATCGAGAGCGATCGCAGAAACCCAACACTTGTGGTGTGTTGGGTTTCGCTATCGCTCAACCCAACCTACATTAATTACGGCCGAGCGACCGGATTTGATATGACTTGTCGATAACGTTCTAATCGTTCTATTGGACGATCGCCTCCTGAAATGGATCGTAAACTAACAACTTAACTCGGTAGGTTCTGACAGAAATTTTGGCTAAAGGATATAGAATAAATAATTATTTTCCTCTAGATATCGACATTGATTTCATCGCTAACAGCTTGAGCTTCAGTGCAGCGATCGCACAAGCCAAAAAACTCTAAAGTGTGGTAATAAATCTTAAATTGGTGAGATTTTTGCAATTGAGTCTCTAGTTCGTGTACCGGACATTGATGGATGGCGATCGATACTCCACACTGCAAGCACGTCAGATGGTGTTTATCTTCCTGAACGCAGCTATAGAGAGATTCGCCGTTAGCTAAAGTCCGCGCTTGAATTGCGCCTTCAAGTTTCAGCGCCTCCAGAGCGCGGTAAACTGTTGCCAAACCCATACTTTGACTGCTCTGACGCAATTCCAGATAAATCTCTTGCGCCGAAATTCCTCGGTTTAAAGTTTTCAGCAAGTTCAAAATACGGTTCGAGGAGCGAGTGCGTTGAGTTTTCATGCAGTAGATCGTTCGAGAGCGATACGTGCTAGCGCACAATCCAGCGCCAAACAGGGCTTGAATTTAGGATCTTGTTTACTTTTAGACTACCATTTCTGCAAAATAAGAGAATGATATTGAAGCTCAACCTAACGATGACAGAAAAACTCATCTATCAAGCGCAGATCTATGTCACCCTCCGTCCTTCAGTCTTAGATCCAGCCGGAACCGCCGTCCAGTCGGGATTGCAACACTTAGGCTATGATAATGTAGAGCAAGTAAGAATTGGCAAATACATCGAACTGACTGTAAGTGCTGCCAGCGAACATGAAGCGAAGGAACAAGTAGATCGGATGTGCGATCGCCTATTAGCTAACACCGTCATTGAAAATTATCGCTTCGATTTACTCGAACAACAACCGAGCATCAATAAATAAAATCGGCTCTCAAAGTGAATCAATTATCTAATATTCACTCTTACCTCTGCGAACCTTTGCGCTTACCTTTGCGCTCCTTTGCGTTAAAAAACAATTATTTAATCGGGACGTAGGATCGTTCGCTCTTCCAAAATTAGCAGCACTCCTCAAAATCAATATAGAGAAATTCGAGCATGAAATTTGGAGTTATCGTCTTTCCAGGTTCCAACTGCGATCGCGATGTCGCCTATGTCACCCGCGATTTGCTATCAGTACCAACCCGGATGGTTTGGCACGAAGAAACCGATATTTCTGACTTAGATGTAATAGTAATTCCAGGCGGCTTTAGCTACGGCGATTATTTGCGGTGTGGAGCAATCGCCAGGTTTTCTCCCGTCATGCCACAAGTCATCAGCCACGCCCAAAAAGGGAAATTGGTCTTAGGAATCTGCAACGGCTTTCAAATCCTCACCGAAGTAGGACTGTTGCCAGGGGCATTAATCCGCAATCGGGATTTGCACTTTATTTGCGATCGCTCTCCCATTTCCGTCGAGCGTACCAACCTACCTTGGACGCAAGCCTATCGAGCTTATCAAGTAATCACCTTGCCGATCGCTCACGGCGAAGGGCGCTACTATGCCGATGCCGACACCTTAGCGAAGTTAGAAGATAACGGTCAAGTTGTCTTTCGCTATCACCGAGAAAACCCCAACGGTTCCCTCAACAATATTGCTGGGATCTGCAACCTTCAGGGCAACGTTCTGGGCATGATGCCCCACCCAGAAAGAGCCTCAGATCCGGCGCTAGGCAACACCGACGGCATGGATTTGTTCGAGGGCATCTTGGCAGCAACGGCTAACGCTTATGCCCAACGTCGGCTATCTCATCAAGAGTTTGTGGAAGCTTAAATCGCCAAGCGATCGCTCCAGCGTTGTAGTAGCGATAAAGGAAATCTCAGGCATCTTGCTAGGCTGCTGGGATGCACTATGGCCCACAAATTAATGCTCAAACAAGTACACCCCAAAAACAGCAAGATGAACGTCGGAGCCATTACCACCCCAATAGCGAACCAAGTAAAGACGTGAAAGATCATCGTCACAGCTAAAATGTTGGCAATAGCTGTTGTTTGCCAGATCTGGGTTCGCGGGCGCTGTAGTCCTGTAAAAATCATCGTTAGCGAAGTTACCAGCAGATTGGCTGGCACCAGAAAGGCACAAATCGCAATGCAGCGATCGCGGGAAAATTCACACAGAGCTTCAAACATTAGTAAATTCAATCTTTTTACCTAATCTATAGATAATCATACCTAGTATGGTAAAGACTCAGGAGCAGATCGACTATCTTTGGTTGAGTTGTTAGAGTGAAAGTATGAGCGATAAGAGTGAAAGTTTTAAAGTTGTCAGCGATAATCGTCAGGCCCGTTTTCTCTACGAGATCCTCGAAACTTACGAGGCAGGTGTAGAACTAAAAGGAACTGAGGTCAAGTCGATCCGGGCAGGTAGGGCTAACTTACGAGATGGTTATGCCCTGATCCGCAACGGGGAAGCATGGTTGTTGAACGTCCACGTCTCCCACCATTCCACTGCCAGTCAATATTTCAATCACGATCCGCGCCGCACCCGCAAGTTGCTCTTGCACAAACAGGAAATCCGCAAACTCATCGGTAAAGTGGAACAAAAAGGCTTAACCCTGGTTCCCTTGAAAATGTATCTGAAAAATGGCTTGGTGAAGGTGACTATTGGACTTGGCAAAGGCAAGAAATTGCACGATAAGCGGGAAGATTTGAAACAGAAGCAAGACAAACGGGAAATGGAACGCGCCCTCAAACGATATTAAATTCGATCCCAATAAATTTAGTGAATGTGGGGTTTCACTGCGTTCAACCCAACCTACACAATCCGCCCTCGAACTAAACGTCGGTTAATTTAACTTGTTACATTAAAATCTTTATGGCTCGGAAAAAAAATACTGCTAAACCAGTAGTGGGAATAGCGATCGCTCTAGCTACAACATTAACTATTGCTGGGTTGGCGGTGAGTCGAATTGGCGATCGCAATTCGACGGCTTCATCTCCTAAATCGAGTGCCGCTGAATCGACTGCTCTCAATTCCTCGGCTGTCGCTGACACCGATAGAGCGCAAGCTCCTGAAATCGGCCGAGAAAATTCTGAAGCAATTTATAACGTTACTACTCCTCCCAGTTTCAAACCAAGCGCCAGACTCGATCGCATCGTTAATGAATTAGTCGATACCGCTACGGCTAAAGGTTTATCGACGCAACCTTTATCGATTACCTTGATCGATGTCAAAACTGGTGAAATTGCCGAATATCAATCGAACGTTCCTAGATATCCCGCCAGCGTAGTCAAGATGTTTTGGATGGTGGCTTTCTTCGGTCGCTACACCCAGCCAGAAAGTGCAGAATACAATAACGATCTGCCCTACGTTGCCAAGATGGTTCAGCAGTCTGACAATAATGCGGCTGGCTTCATTCTCGATCGAATTACCGATACTAAATCTCAAGGAAAATTGAGTGCCGAAGAATTTAAAATCTGGTTCAACAAACGCGATCGAGTCAATCGTTTTTTCCAACAAGCAGGTTATTCAGACATTAATATAAATCAAAAAACTTTTCCGGTTGGCTCGATGTCAAGACCGCAAGGGACTGACTTGCAGATGCGAGGCGATCCTAAAACTCCGATTCGCAACCAAATTAGCAGCGATCGATCTGCCAGACTGATCTATGAAATTTTTAACGGCCGAGCCGGATCGCCAGCGGCTAATGAAATCATGCAAAAATTACTCACCAGGGATTTGCGTCCAGAAGCCTGGAATCAACCTAACTATCGCGGGTTCAATCCAGTTAGAGGGTTTTTCGGTCAGGCTTTAACCAAGGATAATGTTATCTTTGCTTCTAAAGCTGGGTGGACTTCCTCTACTAGAGGAGAAGCCGCCTTTGTCACTACTACAGACGGTCAAACCGCTTATGTGTTGTCTGTATTTGGCGACAGCCGCGCCTATGCTGGTGACGGTCAAATTTTTCCTCAGATGTCGCGGATAGTATTCGATCGCCTGACAGTTAGGAATTGATATTATTTGGCTTGTATACCCTCTGTAGAGGCGCAAAGCATTCATCGGTGTCCAGTTAATGCTAGAGCCATTGCTGGGCCTCGATCTTCAGCGCCAACTGCCAGGGGTTCAAAACCCCACAGCTTAAGCACAAGTCCATTAAAATGGACTAACTTGACCTCAGTTTAGTCCTCTTTAGAGGACTTTAGCTATGAGGCAGGGGTTGAAAACCCCTGACGGATGAAGCTTTTGACCTTTAATTTGACGCACATGAAAGCATTGCGCCCTTACTACATATGGTGCTTCTCTGCAATTTCTGCCTGGTCGATAACTTTTCTTAATCGCAGAATATTAAAAATAATACGATTTTTTCGATCGTCGGGGTTATACTCTATTCAAAACTACGGGATCGGCTTCGAGCTAGATGAGATACAGGGAAAACAGCAAGCAGGAGTAGATCGTGACTAAGAAACAACAACCAGAACCAGGCAAGCAAAACCAAGAAACTGCCAAACTGGAAGCAGAACTTCATCGCGCCCATAAACTGGTTGAAAAGCTCAAGCAGAAAAATTATCAACTGCAAAGTCGAGTTTCTTATCTAGAGAATCGTCACAGTCGTCAGCCAACAGCATTAATGGATAGAATTCCTCAGTCTCGCACCAAAACTTCTCCTCAGCGCCAACTAGATGCACCGATGAAACGCAGGCGCATAATTAAACGCCGCGCTACCAATCGTTTTTGGCTGAGAAGACTGGCTCTGTTGGCTATTGCTCTATTTGTTGGTTTTGCTGGCATCAGCTTTGCCGCCACGCTGCTCTTCAATCGCCTTGCCAGCAACTCTGGAACTAAACCAGCCCCTACAGGCTCGCTCTCTTCACCTGCTAACCAAAATCCTCCCAATACGTCCTCAAGCTCCAACGTCCAAACCCCAGTCGATCGCTCTACGCTGGTTTATAACGTTACTACACCGCCCGACCTGAAAAATAGTGAGGAGTTGCAAGCAGTTGTAGACGAACTGGTCGCTCTGGCTCGCAGCAAAAACTTACCGACCGAGCGTTTATCCATTACTTTAATCGATGCCAAAAGAGGCGAAATAGCTGGTTATCAACAAGACGAATTGAGATATCCTGCTAGCGTGGTTAAGATGTTTTGGTTGGTGGCTTTATACGCCCAACTAGAAAACGGTCTGGTGTCGGATAGCAAAGAGTTACAAGCCGAAGTCGAGAAAATGATTAAAAACTCTGACAACGATTCGGCAGCATTTGTACTCGATCGCATTACAGATACCAAATCTCAGCCAACTCTGAGCGACGAAAAATTTAAGGTGTGGTTGAATAAGCGTTTAACAGTCAATCAATTTTTTGCCAAAGCAGGCTACGAGAAAATTAATATCAATCAAAAAGCCTATCCGGTTTACTCGATAAATCTGCCGACTCCGAGGGGGAGCGACCTGCAAATCAGACGAGTTCCAGGACTGCCTCTCGCCAATCAAATTAGCTCTTATCATGCTGCTAGGCTGATGTACGAAGTTTGCTTTACCAAGCAAGCCGTTTCCCCCGCAGCTAGCGAAAAGATGTGTCAAGTATTAACTAGAGATTTAAAGCCAGAAGCTTGGAAAAAACAGGCTCAAGCTGGCGGTTTTCACCCGATTTATGGGTTGTTAGGCGAAGCTTTTCCCAACACCGATCTCAAGTTTGCCTCTAAAGCTGGCGGTACTTCTACGGATCGCCACGATGCCGCTTTTGTGGCCACTCCCGACGACAAAACTGCCTACGTGCTAGTGGTCTTGGGTGACGACGGCAGCTATGCTGGCAACGGTAGCATCTTACCCCAAATGTCTCGTTTAGTATTCGATCGGCTCAGTGCCCGTAATTGAAGGCTTGCCCTCACCCCAGCCCTCTCCCGCAGGAGAGGGAGCCAGAAGGGGAACGGCAAGAGAAGTAAAAGATGAAGATAAGGTAAGCCAGGGTCAAAGTCCCTCTCCCGCAGGAGAGGGAGCCAGAAGGGGAACGGCAAGAAAAGTAAAAGATGAAGATAAGGTAAGTCAGGGTCAAAGTCCCTCTCCCGTGGGAGAGGGATTTAGGGTGAGGGCGATCTCCGCTATTACTTCACGCTCACTTTAGCGCCAGCAGCTTCCAATTGCTTCTTGGTATCTTCAGCGGCTTCTTTAGGAACGCCTTCTCTCACTGGCTTAGGCGTAGATTCCACCAAATCTTTGGCTTCCTTCAAACCTAGACCAGTTAACTCCCGCACGATCTTCAGAACCGCAATCTTCTTATCGGCTGGAACTTCATCTAGAATCACGCTGAATTCAGTTTGAACTTCGGCTTCTTCAGCAGGTGCAGCACCTCCACCACCACCTGGCATCATCATCATTCCACCGACAGGTGCAGCAGCACTCACGCCAAAAGTTTCCTCAATTTGCTTGACCAGTTCGGATGCTTCTAGCAAAGTTAGGGATTTCAATTTTTCCAAAATTTCATCAGTAGCAGACATGGATTTCAACTCCTTATATTTCTAGTGTTGGAATTTTTGAAGAGGATAAAGAGGCTAGGGTGAGAAAAGATAAATTTCTCGCTCTCCCGCACTCTCGCACTCTCTAATCAGCGGTATCGCCTTCGGTTTTCTCGGCATAAGCCTTGAGTCCTCTAGCCAAGGAAGCAGGGACTTCGTTGATTCCCACGGCAATCTTGGTGGCCACAGCGTTGAGCGCACCAGCAATTTGAGCCATGAGTTGTTCTTTGGAGGGTAAGTCTCCAATGGCCTTGACTTCAGCTTGTTTCAAGGCTCGACCTTCCATTACGCCACCGCGAAGTTCGGTCTTCTTGGAGGCTTTTTGGAATTCTTGATAGGCCTTAATCGCGCCGCTGATGTCTTCTTTGACTAGCACGAAGGCAGAAGAACCTTTGAGGAATTCGGTCATCGGTTGCCATTTTTGGTCTTCCTCAACCGCAATTCGCATCAATGTGTTCTTAGTTACCTGACAAACCGCACCTTTTGGTCTGAGGCGGCGGCGCAAGTCGGTAATTTCCGCCACAGATAGCCCTTGGTAATCAATCACCACAGCTAGCTGAGATTCGCTCAAGCTTTGCTTGAGTTGGTCGATAATTTCTTGTTTGTTTTCCCGCGTTCTACCCATCTAGTATCACCTCCTTAATTTAGAAGTACGCAGCCACAAAAAAACCCCGGATATTTTGCCGGGGTCAGCTTCACATTCAAAATGCTTCTCCACTCCTTGCAGGGAATGAGACGACAGTAAATGTTTTTGGCTTTAACCTCGGCAGGATATTAAGCTGTTAGCGCCTGCTGTCTTTGGTTAGTTGTTAGTTGCCAGTTGTCAGTAGTTAGCGGTTAGTGGTTAATTGTCAGTTGTCATCTTTACCAACTCAACACTTAACACTCAACACTCAACACTTTATATTAGGCTGTTTCAGTCAGTTTCAGGTCGCGCAGGGCGTTGATATCAAGTTGAATTGCAGGCCCCATGGTGGCAGATACATAAATGCTGCGCCAATAGCGTCCTTTGGCTCCCGCAGGGCGATTGCGATCGATTGTTTCCTGCAATGCCTTCAGGTTCGTTAGCAAATCTTCGGTGGTGAAGGTTGCCTTACCAAACATAACATGAACGATACCCGTGCGATCGGCCCTAAATTCTAGCTTACCAGCTTTAAATTCGGCGATCGCCTGAGTCAAATCGAACGTTACCGTCCCGCCTTTAGGAGATGGCATCAAACCGCGCGGACCCAGCATCCGTCCCAGCTTTGCCACTTGAGGCATCATATCTGGGGTAGCGATCAAAACATCGAAATCCATCATGCCTTTTTGGATTTCGTCTATCAGTTCTTCAGAGCCGACTAAATCCGCCCCGTTATTGCTAGCTTCGGTAACTTTTTCGCCTTTGGCAATTACAGCTACCTTTTTGGTTTGGCCCGTACCTTTAGGCAATACTACCGTCGTCCGCAACTGTTGGTCGGTGTATTTAGGGTCGATCCCCAAGCGAACGTGAGCCTCGGCTGATTCGGGAAATTTAGCTGTCGCTGTTTCCTTTAATAGGTTCAGTGCGTCTGAAGGCGAGTAAGCCCTGTCTTCAACTTTTTTTTGCAGTTCTTGAAATCTGCGCGATCCTTTCTTTGTCATTTTTTCCTCCTGGGGTCAATAACGAAGCTGCGCCTCTCCCCCTTTAAATAGTGTTGAGTGTTGAGTGTTGAGTGAGAAGTTCAGCAGGTAGAGACGCAAGATCTCGCGTCTGTACAAGATAGTGAGAAGTTTGGAGTGTCGAGTTAACCATTCTCCGCCCTCTCCGCCCTCTCCGCTCTCTCCTAGTCCGTAATACTCACGCCCATGTTTTTCGCTGTCCCCGCGACGATTTTCATCGCTGCTTCAATGTCGTTAGCATTGAGGTCGGGCATTTTGGTTTGGGCGATTTCCCGCAGTTGATCTTTGGTAATCGAGCCAACTTTCTTTTTATTCGGTTCGCTAGAACCTCTCTCGATTCCTGCTGCTTTAGTAATTAAAACTGAAGCTGGAGGAGTTTTGAGAACGAAGGTAAAACTGCGGTCTTCATAAACCGAAATTTCTACCGGAATTACCGTTCCCACCTGGTCGGCAGTGCGGGCGTTGTATTCCTTGCAAAATGCCATGATGTTAACGCCATGCTGACCTAGTGCAGGTCCTACTGGCGGTGCGGGGTTAGCTTTTCCGGCATTGAGGGCTAATTTAATGATTGCGACAACTTTCTTGGCCATCTGTGATTTAACTTTGTTTCTGAACCTGATTGAACTCCAATTCCACTGGGGTATCCCGACCGAAAATGGATAACAATGCCTTGAGTTTGCTCCTTTCGGGGCTAACTTCAATTACTTCGCCTTCAAAATCTTTAAACGGGCCTGAGAGTACCATAATTTTGTCTCCTGCTGCCAAATAAGTTTTGACCACAGGTTCTTGCTCTGTAGTTTGTTTAAAGATTCGTTGGACTTCGTTCCAACTTAGGGGCATGGGTTTGACGTGTCCGCGCCCGCGTCCGTAGCCGCGTTTTTGTTCCGAACCGACAAAGTTGATCACGTTGGGGGTATTTTTTACTACCTGCCAAGTTTCGTCGTCCATGATCATTTGCACTAGCACGTAACCGGGAAAGACTTTTTCTTCTGAGTGCTGTCTGGAGCCATCTTTGCGGATTTTCACGGTGGGGGTTTTGGGAATTTCCACTTGAAAAATGCGATCGCTCACATCGAAAGATTGCACCCGCTGTTGCAAATTGCTCTTTACCCGTTTCTCGCAGCCAGAGGCTACCTGCACTACATACCAACCAGTATCGACAGGCGCGGACTCTGTTTCTGGAGATGGAGTTTCTTCATGTAGTTCGTCTGACGTAAAAGTCATATAAACACCTTCCCTGCCATCCACTTAAATAATTCTTCAACTAAATAAATTATCGTGGCGGATAAAGATACCATCAAAATCACGGCGGCTGATTCGCTAATCAATTGTTGTCGGCTCGGCCAAACAACTTTATTGAGTTCTTCTTTAGTTTCTTCAAAGAAGTTAAGGGCGTTTACACCAGAACTTTTTTCTTCTGCTTCTGCTTCATTTTTCTTAGCCACAGTTCTTTATCTCTCCGCTTAATTCAGCCACTAAATATCTAACAAATGAGTTTTTTCTGCAATATACTCACACCCATACAAACTAATTTTACTGGAAAGACACCATTGTAACTGCTCGGCGATCGGCAGCTTATAATAGTTCCTACTAGAGAAAAAGGTCTATAGTTATTTGGAGGTTGCTAACTGTAATGGCAAATTTTAAAGTTTGACCGCTGGAAAACTAATCGATCGGTAATGCTTTTAGTTCCCTCCAGTATAGCTTACCTCGATTTTTCGGACTCAGTGCTGATGAGGCACGATTTCCAATTATATCACGCCCAAGCGATCGCCATCGCGTTGCTAGCGCTCCTCTTCAAACAGAGGCTAGAGAAGCAATGGGATCGGGAATTTCGGTCGTAGGAGCGGTAAATTCTCCAGTAATCACAAATTCTAAGCGCAGTTTCAACCAGGTAATAAATTGGCGATCGGTTGAAATTATAGCTGCTGCTGGCTGGGGGCACTTAGCTTTAATGTCTGCCATTGCTGGTGCTTCTAAAAAAGCAGGCTGTTTCACCAACCAAAAGTCAATCTCTTTTTCCTGTTCGTGGTAATTGCGGGTGCGTTCCCGCAGCACTTCTTCTAGCGGTTCTTCTTCCACTAAAAAATGTTGGCTGGCTAAAAGGTAGTAGTAAGTTTTCATATGTTCGAGGGGAGAGGGGGAGAGGGGGAGATGGGGAGATGGGGAGATGGGGAGATGGGGAGATGGGGCGAGCAGGGAAGAAATTTAACTACTGACCATCGATCGCTGACAATTGACTACTGACTCCTAAACTCCTAAACTCCTGAACTTCTAAATTCTTATCCATTGCCCCGGATTGCTTGTTTCATTTCGCGAACGGCTCGTTCCATGCCGACGAGGGCGGCTCGGCTAACAATAGTATGACCGATGTTGAGTTCTTCCATGCCTTCGATGCAGGCAACGGGGTAAACGTTCCAGTAAGTCAAACCGTGTCCGGCATTGACTCTTAAGCCAGCAGCGATCGCTTGTTTGGCTCCTTTAGCTAATACTTCTAGTTCTTTTTGCCGAGTGGCTTCGTTAGTGGCTTCGGCATAGCGCCCGGTGTGGAATTCAACAAACTGGGCCTTCAAATTAGCCGCTGCCATTACTTGATACAGTTCCGGATCGATAAATAGGCTTACCGGGATGCCGTTACTTTGCAATCGATCTACTACGTCTTTGAGTCTGGCAATGTTACTTGAGACATCTAATCCCCCTTCGGTGGTGACTTCTTCGCGCCGTTCGGGGACGAGGGTGACGTAATCGGGTTTAATATCGAGGGCGATCGCTAGCATTTCTTCTGTGGCTGCCATTTCTAAGTTGAGATGGGTGCGCACTATCTGACGCAGCAACCGCACGTCGCGTTCTTGGATGTGACGGCGATCTTCTCGCAGGTGCATGGTAATACCATCGGCACCGCCTAGTTCTGCCAGCACTGCTGCTGCGATCGGATCTGGTTCTACCGTCTGCCGCGCTTGCCTGATCGTGGCAATGTGATCGATGTTAACTCCCAGCGTAGGCAATTTGGCGCTCCTCCTTTTTGCCTAGAGTTGTCCGTTACTTATCTTAATCGAAAGGGTTCCACCTCAACTGTAGATTTTTTTGTTGAGGGGCGATCGCTTTATTTAAGAGTCGATTCCCCTGACCCCCTTTTTAAGGGGGTCAGGGGGATCTGAGAGGGGCTAGGGGAGAGGTGATACCTGCGATCGCTACTTGCTCAACCTAACTGGTTACTAAGGATAAACCTTGACAGTACCAGTCGCCGTACCATTACTTTTCCACAGTTCGTAGACGTTGTTGCCGTTACTGTCGATCGCAAAGTACGCTGTCCCATTAACATTAGTGATATTTGACGGTTTGGAACTACCAATTCCAGGAATGATATCTTTGACTAACACCGTACCAGCAGTAGTGCCGTTACTCTTCCACAATTCTCTTCCCTGACTGCCATTGTTGGCGCGAAAGTAAAGAGTGCCATTAATATTCGTCAACTCAAGTGGCTCGGAACTATTAACTCCAAGATAGATATCTTTGACCATAAAAGTGTCAGTATAAGAGCCGTTAGTTCTCCACAGTTCGTAACCCTGTCTGCCGTTATAAGCGCCAAAGTATAAAGTGCCGTTGATATTGGTGAGATTATATGGAGAAGAATTGCCACTGCCATAATTGATATCTGCCACCATAAAAGTGCCAGCAGTCGTGCCGTTAGTTCTCCACAGTTCGTATCCGTGACTACCATCATCAGCCCTAAAATATACTGTGCCATTGACGTTAGTGAACTGCGATATAGAAGCATTTCCGCTTCCACGATTGATGTCTTTTATCAGAACCGTACCAGCCGCAGTGCCATCGCTCTTCCATAGTTCGTGGCCGTAACTGGGGTGAGCCGCAACGAAGTTAATCTCAATCGCTATCGCCCAGCATTTACCAGATTAAAAATGAGAGCGATCGCCTTTTAAGAAGAACTGTTTTCCCCTTGAACCGCCAGGGGTTGAAAACCCCTGTCTAATAGCTCAAGTCGGTTAAAACCGACTAAAAATCCTCTCTTTGCAGTCCGTTAAAACTGACTTTAGCTTGGGTTTCGCTGAATTAATTCGGCGGTGGAAGGCAAGCAGAGGTAAGGATTCGATCGGATGTGGGTAAAGCATAGCCCCACTAAGAGAGGAAATGCGATCGCTACTGCTTCAAGCAAAATTAATTAAGGTGCATTATTGAGAGCATTGGTGCAGCCAGAAGTACCAGTAATTAGATTGGCACCACCAGTTCTAGATTGGTTGTTGAGAATAGATATATTGCCAATTACATTGCTAGGGCAGGGAGCGTCAATTCCAAAAGTACCATTTTGGCTGACGTTGTTTTCGATTATCAGACTAGATTTGGCCAAAATTCCTCGATCGCCATTTCCCGATACAGTGTTTCCGCGCACGGTGGCTCCTCGATCTACGGCGATGCCAATACTTTTATTAGCAACGACGATCGTTTCCTCTACTACTACACTTCTGGCCGCAGAGGTAAAAAAGTTAATGCCAATTTGAAAGTTAGTGATAGTACCATTACGGATTTTAATCCCTTGATGGGCGTTGTTAAAAGATGTAGTAGATGACGCACTAATACCAAAACCTGTACCGTTACCCGTCAAAGTATGGCCGCCCAGGTCAATAGTTACAAAACTGGTATTAATGAGTATACAGTTACCGTTAGCTTTCAGATTTTGAGTCACTATATAGGAGCCAGGCGTACTAATAGTAGTGCAAGTATTGATATTGGTTGCTGCTATGGCTGACTGCGGCAGTGCGGCCAAGCTGCCCAGAGCAATAGCGATCGCTGTTGCTAAAGTTGCGTGCTTTTTGAGTTGCATGGTTTGTTTCTTCTTGAAATAGCAAAATTGAATTGGAATAGAAAGATGAGTAATACAAAATCCGGTTGGCTTGCCCTCACCCCGCCCCCTTCCCCTCTCCCAAGCTTGGGAGAGGGGAAGGGGGTGAGGGTTGGATTCATGGTTTCAAAACACCGTTGATTCTTCAGTCCGCGCAGGCGGACTTTGTTTGTATAGTCGCGGTTTCAACCGCCGGACTAAGGACGAAGCTGAAAGGTTACGCCATAGTGATAGGGAGGAAGGATAACTTGTTGCACGGGCACCAATTGAGGCGTTGCTAGTCCTACGATCTGCAAAAACCGATCGACTGATAAACGCATCTCCGTCTTCGGGCCGCGCGGCTTGCCCATCCAGATAGTATTCTCGCGAGGGAGGAGCAGCCAATTGATGGCCGAAAAGTAGCCACCAGGATTTAGCAGTTTTACTACACTCCGAACAAACTCGATTCGATCGCTCAAGCCGTAAAAGGTACTGTGCATCATCACGTAATCGAATTTGCTCACCATGAGATCGGGAAGTGCGAGAAAATCTTGGTTCATCCACAGACAATTTGCGAATCTGGCCCCGGATTTCTTCGCTTCTGCCAGGATGGGAACGTCAACGTCAATTCCGATGACGGGGGACGACTTGGCGATCTGCGCCGCTGGAATGGTGAAATGGCCGTAACCGCATCCTAAATCCAGCACCGACATTCCTTTTTTTAGTCCCAATGCTTGCAGCGTTCTTTTCGGTTGCGACCACAAAGTTTCCCACCAGTCGCGATCGGGCATAGATGTTCCTGTCAGACGTTGCTCTATAGTTGGATTGCTGATTTGTGTTGCCAGCATGAATTTGTCCTCGCTTGAGATTTGGGTAGGTGAATTGTGAATTGCGAATTGCGAATTGGTTTTTCAGGCAATTCTCGATTTCACATCGGTTGCGAAATCTTCATATCTTCTCAGGGGAGTAACAGCAACTCGAACGTGCTGCCCCTGCTTTTGCATAATGGGTAAGTCAAACAAAATTCGATCGAGCGTATCGGGATCGGGAACATCAACGATCGCAATCACTCGGCGCGTGCCAACGCACTTCCATAAATTAACGACAATTCCTTGCTTTTTGGCATCTAATGCCGCATCAGCTTCTTCAGCCCAGATCTTAAACAGTTCTGGTTGAGACATTCCCGCCGGATACTCTACTTGAAAATCTAGGTAATACAACATAGCGATCGCCCTTCTTTAATGAAATATCGATATCAACACAAACCCTGGTAAATGTGAATGGTAGAAACGAGGCAGGTTGTAGGGGCGGGTTTTGCCAGTAATGTTGTCGGTAGATCGTTAATGTCAAATCAAACCCACCCTGCCACACCGATAACCCCATCGCATACATCAGGCGAAATGGTATGAAATTAGGCATCAGCGATCGCGTAATTTGCACCCCGATAGGTTAAATACCGGCCGGACTTGAGAGGAGATAAAACGACTTCGCGATCGATCGCATATTTAGCACCGCGATAAATTAATTTCTGGTCGATCGAGCGATCGGTTGTTTCTGAGATTTGATTTTTTGGCGCTTCATAGCTGGTGCCGCGATAAGCGAGAGCGTAAGTAGATTTCGATGAAATGGACTTCTTAGCAGCAGAGGGAACTTGAGTACCATTGGTGAGTTGAAACATCAGAAGACTCCTTATTAAATGAAAAGGTTGAGAAAAGTGTTAGATGCTAATCTTTTGACTTGGCTTTTTGTTTTGCACATTTATATCTTGCTATAACCCTTCGGCTTGCACAGCATGAAAAAGTAATAAAAAGTAAGTTGCTCTTCAAATTATTTTTCTAAAAGCGGTTATAAAAAGTATGATTTGCTTAAACCAAAATTAATGGCAAAAATAGCCAAGATGCTTTTATGTAAAGCATCTTGGCGGATGAGCTTATTTATTTTACGCAGACTAATATCTCGATCGAACAGAAAGACTTTTTCGATCTTATTCTGTCTCCCGATCGAGTTATATTTTGGTGCTCCACCACTATAAATAATATTTTTCGATCTCTCAGTCTGAAAAATTATGAAAAAGTATGAAATCCGAGTATGACATTTGAGACTAAAAGTTTCCAGTTTTGAAACCAAAGATGCAAAAGTTACGATCGAGTATGATTAAGTATGATTAAGTAGGAAGTAGGAAACTCGGAGTACGAAAATCTATGGGGGTTGAGGAAGCACTAGCGATCGCTGATGCTCTGGTTTTTGCTAAGACGGGCAAGCACTTCAGTACCCTACAAACCTCTATATTTCGAGGGGCATGGTCGGGACAACGATATGAAGAGATCGCGGAAGAGTGCTACTGCTCTGATGTTCACGTCAAGATGGTGGGCGCAGAACTTTGGGAACTGCTTTCCCAAGGATTAGAAGAAAAAGTCGGAAAGAAAAACTTTCGAGCGGCTTTCGAGCGCCGAACCGATATCGCCGTTACTGCTGTACATGGAACTTTGTCTGCGGGAGTTGAGGGTGCGATCGATCTAGAGTTGCCAGAAGGTCAAGTGCAGCTAGGGTCTAAATTTTACATGGAGCGGCCCCCGATCGAATCTCGCTGCTATCAAACGTTGGTCAAGCCTGGATCTCTGATTCGGATCAAAGCCCCCAGGCAGATGGGCAAGAGTTCGTTGATGGTCAGAGTTCTCCACCACGCCGCCCAACAAGGATATCGCACTGCCACCGTAAATTTTCAGCTAGCAGATAGCAAGATTTTCGCTGACTTAGATCGATTGCTCAAATGGTTTTGCGCCACCATCAGCCGCAACCTAGAATTGCCCAGTCAGGTCGCCGACTACTGGGACGACATTTTTGGGGCCAAAACTAGTTGCAAAGATTACTTCGAGCGTTATCTGCTAGCTAAACTCGACCAACCCCTGGTACTAGCATTAGAAGAGGTGGACTATATTTTTCCCCATCCTGACCTCTCTGACGATTTCTTTTCCCTGTTGCGTTCTTGGCACGAAGAGGCTAAGAACAGCGAAGTTTGGCAAAAGCTGCGATTAGTCTTGGCTCATTCTACAGAAGTTTATATCCCGCTCAATATCAATCAATCGCCGTTTAATGTTGGGCTAGCAGTGGAACTGCCAGAGTTTACCCCATCTCAGGTAGAAGATTTAGCTCGCCGTCACGGACTCGACTGGAATCGAGAAGAGGTCGAGAAATTAATGGAGACGATTGGAGGGCATCCTTATTTAGTACGGGTGGCACTTTACCATCTAGTCCAACAGAACGCCACTTTAGAAGAACTATTGCACGATGCACCTACAGAAGCAGGTTCTTTTAGCGATCATCTCCGCCGACACTTAGGAAACTTGCAACAACAGTCGAATCTCGCAGCCGCGATGAAAATGGTACTAGAGACTTCCTCGCCAGTGAGATTGGAGTCGGTAGAGATGTTTAAGTTGCACAGCATGGGGTTAGTCAACCTGCAAGGCAACGAAGTTACTCCCCGCTGCCAATTGTACCGTCAGTTTTTTGGCGATCGCTTGGCTGCGATCGGCTAAGGTAAAAGGAGCAATAAATGGAGGGAGATCGTGACCGCATCAGTCCCACCGCTAGAGAAATCGCCAGTTATCTATCCAGACAGCGACGGTCAACCGATGGCAGATAATACCGAGCAATTTCGCTGGATCGTCACTATTCAGGGTGGATTTGACGCTTTATATAAAGATCGTCCGGACGTGTTTGTCGCTGGCGATTTGCTGTGGTATCCAGTGGAAGGAGACAACACCATTCGCATCGCCCCTGATGTCATGGTGGTGTTCGGCAGACCCAAAGGACAACGGGGTTCTTACCAGCAGTGGCGAGAGGACAATATTGCTCCCCAAGTAGTGTTTGAAGTCGTATCCCCAGGCAATCGCTTTGGGGAAATGCTGAAGAAATTCCGGTTTTACGAGCGATATGGGGTAGAGGAATATTACCTTTACGATCCAGAGAAAGGCGAATTAACTGGGTGGGTGCGTACTGGGGAAAATCTCAATGAAATTGAATCGATTCGAGGTTGGGTGAGTCCGCTGTTGGGGGTGCGATTTGAATTAGTAGATGGCGAATTGCAGCTTTATCGTCCAGATGGCGAGCGGTTTCTCAGTTATGTGGAATTAGATAGGCAAAGAGAAGTTGCCGAACAAAGAGCCGAAAGATTAGCAGAAAGATTGCGAGCCATGGGTATCGATCCAGAGCAAGTATAGAGGCGCGATCGCTATTTGCTTCTAAACTAGGTAGTTGTTGGCAATCCAATCGCGATCGAACACCGTTTGATAAATGCGGTTATACACCTTTAATCTCCCTGGTTGTTTGATAACTAATCCCGACAACAGCAATTCCATTTGCTCCGGGCTATCGTCAGCGGCAATTTCCCCTCGCTCTAATATTTGCCCATACAACTCCAGCAACCGAGGAGCCGACGATTCGCTTTTTAACAACCGATTGCGAATGGTTTTGAGGTGTTCTGGATCGTCTTTAGCTTCCCAATTCTCTATAACCTCTGTTTGGATTAAATCGGCTACCCACTGGGCTTCTTTACCTTCTAAAATTGGGGTCTGCGATTCGACAATTAAGTTACAAATCTTTTGCGTCAGAAACGGTTGTCCTCCCGTCCAGGCTAAAACTTCTTGGAGGACGGCTTGAGCATTAATAGCTTTGGCTGCGATTCCTTGCATCAACGGCTGCACTTCATGCAATTGAAAGCCTTGGAGGGCGATCGCCGTGCCAATATTAAAGGGAGTACAATTTTTATCCTGTACTAAACTCGACGGACTGGCAACACCTAAGAGGACGAAAGTAAGACGCTTGTATTCGGGATTTTCGGCGCGATAGTTGTAGCAGGCACGGATGGCAGCAAAAAAATCGTCCATGTTGGCATTTAACCCCAACGTGCTATCGATCTCGTCAATAAAAATGACAATTTTACCTGAAATCTCCCGGAGAACTATCTGTTGAATAAACTCGCTGAACTTTTGAACGGGAGAGAGAAAATCTAGACTGCGCCACCAACTGCGAAAGTCAAATTTATCGGTAAGTTGCAAGCTATTTACTAGAGAGTAAATTACTCCGGCATACCATTGCTCCACAGAAATATTCTTGCTGCCGATACTGGTAAGATCGACCGAGGCACAGATAATACCTTCAGCTTGCAATCTATTCGTGGCTCGCACCCGCAAGCTAGATTTCCCCATGTGGCGAGAATTGAGAATGTAACAAAAATGTCCGGTTTTGAGGTTGCGATCGAGGTCAATGTCTGCTTGTCTGATAACGTAAGTTGGGGCATCAGTTGTCAGACATCCCCCCACTTGATATTCAAAATCGGCGGTTTTTTCTGTTTGGCGCAACAGGGCATTCTCTAAAGAAATAGCAGCTTGAGATGAGATCAGCTTCAAGATCTCTAATCGTTCGTCGGTAAAGGCATTAACTGCTAAGTTATTTTCGAGGTAAAGGATGCCAATAGCTTTTCCTTGGCTGAGAATTGGCAGGCATAAAACCGATTTGATTTGATGGGTTTTGATGTAATCGTCGTTAGTAAATAACCCCATCGCACTGGCATCGCTCAACACCAGATTTTCTTGGGTTCTATAGACGTAGTTAATAATAGTAGTTGACAGGCGATCGTTGGTTTGAATTGTGGGGGATCTTTCGGTGGTAATTCCTAAGTCGATCGAGCCTTCAGTTTCCACCGTTAATTGTTTGTCTTTGGCTAACAGCAGAAACCCTCTTTCTGCTCCAGCATTCTCGATCGCAAATTTCATTAGGTCTGATAGCAGTTTATCTAGATCGGTTTCTTGCGAGAGGGCTTTTGAGGTTTTGATTAAGGTGTTTAAGTCGAGTAATTGTTGACTGGTTTTCCCGGTAGTCGTCAGTTGCCTTTGAGTGGTTTCTGATGTGGTTGGCGGTTGAGAGATAGTAGAGAGTAATTCGGGATATTTGGTATCGAGATCTTTGACTTTAGCCATCGCCCCCCATTTCAGATAACAATATCGCGCTTGTCTCATGTAAGTCTCTGCAACTTTGATGTTACCTTTGGCTAGATAAAACTTAGCTGCTAGTTCGTAGGCTAGGGCTTCCTCGTTGAGATATTCGTTTTCGTGAGCTAGATTAATGGCACGATCGTATGAGTCTATCGCTTCGGCATATTTTCCCAGCACTCGATATCGTTCGGCTTCAACTAAATAAAACTTATGTAAGAAATTCATTGGGGCATCATCTGCCCATTTCTTCAGCTTTTTTTGATTAGCTTGAACTTGACGAAGCAAGATTTTTTGTTGTGTTTTTTCGCTATCTTGATAAATCGCCAACCTGGCCAAGGAATCGTAGAGAGATAATATAGCAACACCTGATATTCCTAAAGTAGAATATTTTTTTGCTAGTTCGGCGCTAGCGATCGCTCGATCGTATTGGCCGAAAAGATAATAAAGAAGTGTTTTATTAAAATTAAAATGAAAGGTGGTCGATTTATTATCTAATTCTAGCGATCGCATCGACATAAATTCTTCATCATAAGCTTTACCTTTTAGTTGCCAAGGGAGCTTAGACATTCCCATTAAGTTCAAGACAAATTGTCGATCTAATTTTAGATAAGTCAGATAAGTTAGCTGCTGGATCTGCGTCACCTTGTTAATATATTCTACTATTTCTCGATCGAGCGATTTCAAATCGTTGCCTAACATTAGATAAGTGCTACAGCAAAACGTCAAGCAGATAGCTGCCGAATCCCATTCACCAGTTTCTAATCCAGTTTGATATGCTTCTAGTAAAGGTTTAAATATGCGATTCAAATGTTCTTTTCGGTGTTTGATAAAACCATTTATTGCCAATAAAGTCCTGGCTTTAATTTCTTGAATATTAGATTTTGATACCATTTTTAAAGCTAATTGGCCGAATTCATATCCTGTTTCAACATCTCCTACTATCCCGCACAAAATTACTCCATAACTAGCATAAGTATAAGCAGAAATGCTGGTATTTCCATATTTAACTGACAAATTAACTTGTTTAAGAATGAGCAAAGGTAGTAATGTAGGAATTGTCGAATAAACAGCAGGAGTAATCAAAGCTAAGATTTTCATCGCAGAGATTTTATTAAAATCGGTCATAGTTGGTAAATCGAGTAAGCTTGTTGGCGTTTTACCCACTAAAATTAACTTGGTTTTTATCAGTGCTAATAAAACATCTAATTGATTCGGATTTTTAGGAAAGCTTATCCCCCAAAGTTTAAGCAATCTCAATCCAGTAGTTGCTGCCTGTAATAGATTATTTTGGGCAATATAAGCTCGAATTTCGATCTCATAAGCTTTAACTCGATCGAGTAAGGTTACAGCTTCTTTCAAAATTACCCGTACCAAATTATCCATCCGCTCAAAATCACCAGTTAGATAGGCGGATTCTGCGGCTGAATTAAATAAATTTAATGTTAGCTCGTAATAGTTAACCCAGCTATTTTTAGGTATAAGTTCTTGCCCAACTTGCAAATATTTCAATGCTGACCCATAAGCAGCCGATCTGATGGCTTTATTGCCAGCTATTAAGTTGAGTTGAGCCAGTCGTTCTCGTTCGGATTCAGAGTCAATTCGCTCGATGGCAAAATTCATTTGATTGACAATATCGAAGATTTTCTCCTCTTGTTCCTCAGATGAAGTATTTTGCCAGAGCAGTCGTCCAATTTTTAGGTGTAAATCTGGTTTCCCTTCCTCTGGAATTAGAGCATAAGCAGCTTGTTGAATTCGATCGTGAACGAATTTATAACTAACGATGGTAGATTGTTGGTTATTGGTTATTAGTCGAGCAGATTCTGCTTCGCTAACGAGTTCGACGAACTTGTGATTTGCGCTTAACGGTAAAACTAAATCGTCCTGCATTGCTTCCCGCAGTAACAGCGCAATCGATTGTAGAGATCGTTCTAAAACAATTGCTAAATGTCGCAACTCAAACTGATTGCCAATACAAGCTGCTAGCTTTAAAACTTCTTGCGTAGGTGATGACAATCTTTGAATTTTGTTACTCATCAATTCCACCACATTATCAGTAAAACTTCGTCGTTTAATTTGCTCGATATCCCACAGCCATTTACGAGTTTTTAGGTCGAACTCGATCGATTTTTCGTCAACCAAAGATTCCAAAAACTCTCGTAAAAAGAAGGGGTTTCCTCCAGTTTTAACATGGACTAGTTCGGCAAGCGATCGCGTCATTTCTGGAGAAGATTTAAGCGCATCTGACAGTAATCGATTGGTATCTTCTAAAGTTAGAGGTGAAAGAGAAATCGAATCGATCGCTACTCCGGCTTGTTTCATCTCTTCTAGCGTTAGCATTAAGGGATGAACTGCACTCACTTCATTATCTCTATAAGCTCCAATTAAAAACAGCGATCGAATCTCTGAAGCATTTACTAGAAGTTGCATCAATTTCAGGCTGGCAAGATCTGCCCACTGGAGATCGTCAATAAAAATAACTAGGGGATGTTCCGGTCGAGCGATCGCACTGATGAAATTTTGAAATACTAGATTGAAGCGGTTTTGTGCTTCTTGCCCTGGTAATTCAGGGATAGAAGGTTGCTCGCCAATAATCAGTTCTAATTCTGGAATTGCCTCAACAACTACTCGTCCGTTTGTCCCCAACGCTGCCTGAAGTTTATCTCTCCAGGTTTTGATTTGAGATTCAGTTTCAGTTAGCAATTGCTTGACTAATTCTCGCAATGCTTGGACGACTGCGTAGTAAGGAATATCGCGCTGATACTGGTCGAATTTGCCTGAAATAAAATAACCTTGACATTGGGTAACAGGTTGGTAAATTTGCTTAACTAAGGCTGACTTGCCAATTCCAGAATAGCCAGATATCAGCATTACTTGGATTTTGGATTTTGGATTTTGGATTTTGGATTGTTCCTCCTCTACCCCAATGACTCTATCGAATGCTGCTAGTAGCTTCTCAATTTCTCGCTCTCTCCCATAGAGTTTTTGAGGGATTTGAAATTTGTTAGCGATATCTTCAGCACCGAGATCGATTTGAGATATCTGTCCGCAATCTTCTAATTGAGCCAAACATTCTACTAAATCTGCTTGAATTCCCCAAGCACTTTGATAGCGTTCTTCGGCCGTTTTTGCCATCAATTTCATCACAATTTGTGAGATAGGTTGAGGGCAATTTTCTTCTTCGAGCGCTAGATGAGGTGGAATCGGTTGTTTGGCAATGTGGCAATGTACTAATTCCAAGGGATCGGTAGCTGTAAATGGTAGCTGGTTAGTCAGTAACTCGTAAAACGTGACCCCAAGGGAATAAAAATCAGTGCGGTAATCTAGGAAGCGGTTCATTCTCCCAGTTTGCTCTGGAGAAACGTAAGCTAAAGTTCCTTCTAAAACCTGGGGATTTTTGAATATAGGGTTTTCTTGAGTGAGAACTGTAGAGATCCCAAAGTCAATAATTTTTAGTTGCCCTGTAGTGGCATTGAAAACGATATTAGAAGGATTAATATCCTTGTGAATAATGTGGCGATCGTGGATATTACCTAATGCTTCAGTAATTTTGATGGCAACGCGCAAAAAAGCTTTAATATCTAATTTTTGCCGATCGCACCACATCCTCAAAGACTCACCGCCAAAATCTTCAAAGACGATTACCAAAGTATTTTGATATTTTTCTAAGCTATAGGCTTCGATCGCACCTGCTAACTTGAGGTCATGAGTAATTTCATACTCTTGTTTGTAGCGAGTCAGTTCGGCAGGTGTCGGATAATCTTGCCTGAGCAACTTGAGAATTACTTTTTGTTCGTCGTGCTCTCTCAATGCCCGGTACACGAGAGAATTGGCGCTTTGATAAATCTGAGCAACAGTTTGATAGCCAGGAATGGTAATCATCTATCCCCAAGTTGTATATGTCAATAATTCTCGATCGAATTGCCCATAAAACAGTTAAATCTAGCACCGATCGCGAAAGATAGCGAACAGGCGATCGCTCGGCAAAATATCGAATAATATCGATCGTACCTCCAGTATGAAAGTTGATGAAATTTCTTGGGGATGTGGGACAGCCGGGACGGCTATCCCACAACTTATTGAGGATGGCTATAGTTAATGACAGTTACTATTAGCACTGCTACAGCCGCAGATTTCCTATCTCTGGTCGATCTGATGGCAGAGTTCTATGCTGAGTCGGGTTTTACTTTAGATCGAGATTGGGCTGCCAACAGCTTCTCAGCCCTCTTAGCTAATCCAAGCTGGGGCAGCGTCTGGCTGGCACGAGTCGATGGTAACGTTGCTGGTTACGTCGTGCTTACCCTACACTTCAGTATGGAATACGGTGGCATGGCAGGGGCGATCGACGACCTATTCGTTCGTCCTGAGTATAGGCGGTCGGGCGTGGGGATGGAATTAGTAAAGGCTTTATTAGCAGAGTGCCAGCGGCACGGGGCGCTAGCGGTAGGGGTTGAAGTTGGGGAAGACAATCTAGCTGCTAAATCTCTCTATCATCGCTGTGGGCTGTCTTTACGCTGCGACGATCGCCAAGTGATGACCAAAACAATTGTCAATTCGCAATTGTCAATTCGCAATTAAAATAGGCACGCCTAATTCTTACGCTGCTTGGAGTGCAGACTCACGCAAGATGAAATTAACTGCGTCGCTGAGGTTATTCAAAATTAGATCGGGTTGGAATAGTTCTAGTTGAGCGCGATCGCGAATTCCAGATAAAATCCCGATGACCTTGACTCCCGATCTTTTTGCCGCCACGATATCTGCTTCCGTATCTCCAACCATCCACACGTCGGCAGCGGGGGGTAACTCAGCTAGAGCTTTTTTCATCAACAAAGGCTTATCGTCGATATCGCGAGTTTTGTGGTAATCGTTAGCCAAACAGTAGCAGCGATCGCTAGGGAAGAATTGCCCTAAATCGTAAGACTCAAACGCATACTCTAGCTCGACTTCCCGCCGCATGGTCATCACGGCTAGATCTACCTTGGCGCGTCGTGCTGTTTTTAAAGCCTCGATCGCACCTGGAATGAGTCGATCGTAGGCTAGATTGGCCAGTTGGTGGACGCTTTGCCGCCGCAAGTGAGCGAATTCTCTAGCTTGCTTTCGATCTAAGCCAGAGGCGATGGCGATTTCCTGTTCGGGAGTGCGCGATCGCTTATAGTTCCAAAAGTCTGCTTTAGTTAATTGCCGTACTGGTTGCTCTGGCAAGCGAGTCTGTTCCAGGCAAAGCTTGTAAGTCTGGTAGTATCGCTCCGAGACATCCATTATTGGACCGTCAAAGTCAGTGATAATTCTTAGCATAAGTGAGAGTAGTATCTATAGTATTCATTAACTTTTATTGTATTCATAGATCGTGGCTGGAATGCTGGAATTCCCTCGAATGAGACGATTTAAATCTTAAATACCAATGTTAATCAGCGTTTATATAAATCTATTTATTTAATAGAGCAAAATCTAAAAATAATGAGAATGACCTGTAGACCTTATCTGTACGGGCTACCGCGTATACACATCTCTAGTTTTGATGCCCAATCCCTGCCAGATCGAGCGGATGCAAGAGGTCGCGGTCTGGAGGGCTGGAGCCGGAGGTTTCCTCACCGTGCAGCTTGCTTCTCAAAGTTCCCCTTCTATGGAAGTAAAAAAATAATTGGCTAATTCTTGTGGGACTTGCGGTGAGCTTGTCGAACTGTAGCCCTCTGGGCTGTCCCATGCAAAGAGCAATCCTACAATTACCGGATTGAGGGCGGATACGTGCTAACGCCCTGCTTTCTAGCACCAACGCTACTTTCAAGCCCTTCAATCTGACCTTTTACTACCTTTAATGACGAGCGATCGAGAAAATATTAGGAAAACATCTGACGTTTTCTGACTTTTTCATGCAGGCGAACTCAAATTTGTAATTTAGATTAGATGCAGAGTTGAAAATCACTGGTAAACGAGATGAATAAATTTAATTCGCAATTACTAGTTTTCAATTCGCACCAACACCAAATTTAAGGAGAACAATAATGTCTAACGAAAATCAAGAAATGCAAAATCTTATCGATGGCGAACTTTCCGATTTGGAATTGGAAGGAGTATCTGGAGGCGGACACAAACGTTATTACAGGTACTGTTACTACAAAAATGGTAAGCGCTATTGCTCTTCCCGTCGTCGCCGTTAATTTCTCAGGTAATAACTTACCTCTAGCAATTGCTAGATGAATAACTCGATTTACACCAAATTCAAGGAGAACAACCATGTTTACTGAAAATCAAGAAATGCAAACTCTCATCGATGGCGAACTTTCCGATTTGGAATTGGAAGGAGTAACGGGAGGAAGTTCCCATTTTAAGTTTAAAGGTCATCACCGCCGTCGCCGTCGTCGTTTTCGCGGTCGCCATCATCGTTAATATTTAGGGTCGATTAATAACAAATTGAAGGAGAACAACCATGTCTAACGAAAATCAAGAAATGCAAAATCTCATCGATGGCGAACTTTCCGATTTGGAATTGGAAGGAGTATCTGGAGGCGGACACAAACGTTATTACAGGTACTGTTACTACAAAAATGGTAAGCGCTATTGCTCTTCCCGTCGTCGCCGTTAATTTCTCAGGTAATAACTTACCTCTAGCAATTGCTAGATGAATAACTCGATTTACACCAAATTCAAGGAGAACAACCATGTTTACTGAAAATCAAGAAATGCAAACTCTCATCGATGGCGAACTTTCCGATTTGGAATTGGAAGGAGTAACGGGAGGAAGTTCCCATTTTAAGTTTAAAGGTCATCACCGCCGTCGCCGTCGTCGTTTTCGCGGTCGCCATCATCGTTAATATTTAGGGTCGAGACGTGCGTTGGCGTAGCCTGCCCGTAGTGCGGATCGCACGTCTCGATCGGATTTGGCAGCAAGAATAAAAACTGTATAAATTATTACTAAAAACTTTACTCTAACTACTTCTGCCTTCTCAAACCCGTGAGGCAGACAGATGCTATTTTGAAAAATATCTGACTTTATCTGACTTTATCTGACTTTATCTGACCGCTAAATCTTAACTAATAATTTAATCTTGATTCACAGCTAAAAATTATGCTGACGATTCCAGATCGGTATCGATCGACTTTCTGGGGATCGACAACTGTAACTGCCTTTTCAACACCAACTAAATCGAGGAGCAATCTCATGTGTGCTAAATACGATCAAATTCAAGCGGCGATCGAAACCGAAATAGCTGAAACCGAGTTAGAAACAGTTATGGGGGGAACGATTTCACATCCTAAATCTGAGCCTGTTACCAATATTGAGGGGGCTTCTAACTCGCCTCAAACTGGCGCTCGTTCTTCTTCTAAGCCTAAACCGGAGAATAAAACTTTCTAAAGTCTGTCAAAATTGCTTGATGTGACACTTAGTTAAAAAGTTACCACGCCTCCTAATTTTTAGGAGAAAATAGAATTAGCTAACAAGGATGGAGGTGAAAGCGATGATACGCCCTGTTCTGTTTCCAGATAGCGGTATTTACCTACTCATCAAAATTGCCTTTTTGATTTTGGTAGTCATAGCTTGGTTAGTAGCGCTCGCTCCGGTTGCCGTTTGAGATCGAACTTGGACGGTTGACGATCGGATCTCGATCGACCCCAAGCTGAGGGTTAAATTCCCATATTCTTCACCAATAACTTAGAGGGTTCGCAAGCCATTTCTGAGGGAAATGCTTCCACGCAATAATGATTTCGACCTTGAGCTTTAGCAGCATAAAGGGCGCGATCCGCTACGGCAATTAAGGATGCAGCTTCAACATCGTGAGTGGGAACTCGACTGCTAACTCCCAAACTGACGGTAACATAAGGACTGATGGGCGATCTGCCGTGGACGATTTCTAAGTTAGAGATCGCCGACTGTAGCATTTGACAAACGCGAACCGCCCCTTCAGCGGGAGTATTAGGCAGAACGATCGCAAATTCTTCGCCGCCATAACGAGCGACTAAATCGGCCGGTCGTCTGACGGTTTGGTTGAGCATTTGGGCGACTTGACGCAAACAAGCATCCCCGGCTTGATGGCCGTAGTAATCGTTATAGGTCTTAAAGTAGTCGATATCGCACAAGATCAAAGAGAGGGGTTGTTGCTCTCGCGCTAGCCGCCACCACTCTTGGGCAAAATATCGATCGAATTGGCGGCGATTTGCCACTTGAGTTAAACCATCGAGGTGGGCAAGGCGTTGTAACTCGTGGTTAGCTTGTTGCAGGGCGACTGCTTGCTCTTGAACTTTCCGAGTTAAAAACCGCAGTTGCAGGTGTACCCTAACTCTAGCTAACACCTCTTCATATTGAAATGGCTTCGTCACGTAATCTACAGCCCCAGCCGATAGCCCTTGAATTTTGCTCTCGACATCAGCTTTAGCAGTGATAAAAATAATCGGCAACTCGCTAGTAAGAGGATCGGCTTTGATTCTAGAACAAGTTTCAAAACCATCAATTCCTGGCATTTGAACGTCTAATAGAATCAGTTCTGGCAGTTCTTCTCGTACTTGCTCGATCGCACTTTCGCCATCCATAGCTACTCGTACTTTGAAGCCAGCCGATTTCAAAGTTTGAGACAATACCGATAAATTAGTGGGATTGTCATCAACAATTAATATAGCGCCGATCTCTTGCATATTCATAAATAGTTTTTTAATTATAAGGACAGGTGCAGGGGAGAGGGAGAAGAGGGCGGAGAGGGCGGAGAGGGAAGATAATTTATTAATTCCGAACTCTTACCTCCTGACTCCTGACTCCTGACTTCTGACTTCTGACTTCTGACTTCCGAACTCCTACACTCCTACTCTTCAATAAACTGTTGAATAAAAGTTTGGAGTTGTTTGACTTGGAAGCTTTCTGCTAGCTGACAAAGCTGTTGAGCAAATGGTTTAAATTTTTCATCTTGCTGTCTCAACTTGTTAGCTTCTTCGACCGCTCCGTCTAAATCTCCTTTCTTCACCTGACTATATAATTTAGCAAGTATTTCGGGCGAAGGTGGAAGTATTTCCACTGAAGTTTCAGCGCTTTCATCTTCGGCTTTCAGTGAATTTTCTGGCTCGGTCTTCTGAGTATCTGGAATTTCATAAATCCATTGCACGTGTAAAAGCGACTGGAGCATTTCCAATAATTTTTCTGCCGAGATTGGCTTCGGTAGAAAGTCGTCAGCGCCAGCGGCTAAACTTTCATACTGATCCGATTCAAATACGCTAGCAGAAGAGACAATAATCGATAAGTTTTCCAATTGAGGTGATTGGCGCAGCCGCCTGATCATTTCAAACCCATCCATTACTGGCATTACTAAGTCGGCAATGACTAAATCTGGCTGGAATCGATCGACTTTTTCCAAACCTTCTTGCCCGTCCATAGCTTCAGCGACATCAAAGCCAAGCTCGCCGAGCAAATTAACGATTACCGATCGATTTTCCCAGCGATCGTCTACTATCAGTATTTTCCGTTTGTCGCCGTGGAAACCGATAATATTTCCATGGGTAGAGACTCTCATTGACTGGGCCCATTCAGACGATTCTTGAAGTTCTAGATCGAACCAAAAAATACTCCCATGTCCTGGTTCGCTACTAACTTGAATTTGGCTGTTCATCAAAGCTAAGATTTTTTGGCTGATCGTCAGCCCTAATCCAGTACCTTGAGATTGCAATCTAGTTTCGCCTACTTGCTCGAACGGTCTGAATATCTTTTTGAGATAGTCGGCGCTAATCCCGGTTCCTGTATCTTCAATTTGGAAGCGAATTTTAATTTTAGAAGAGCGATCGCCGCTTTCAGGATTTTTTTCTCGATCGAGAATCTTGACTTTGAAAGTTACTGCACCGCGATCGGTAAATTTAACGGCATTGCCAATCAGGTTGATTAAAACTTGCCGCAGGCGCTTTTCGTCAGCATAAACGCCACTGGGCAAGTGCGGATCTGCTTGATAAATAAAACCGATCTTTTTCTGTTCGGCTCTAATACTAAAGATTTCGACAATACTTTGCAAGCAAGAAGGAAAATGAAAATTGCTCGGATAAACTTCCATCTTCCGAGCTTCGATTTTGGCAATATCGAGAATATCGTTAATTAAAGTCAATAAGTGAGTACCGCATTGGTGAATGATGTTGATTCCCTTGCGTTCTTTTTCGGTGAGATTTCTCGATGATTGCAAGATTTGGGCGTAGCCGAGAATACCATTGAGCGGAGTCCGAATTTCGTGGCTCATATTAGCAATAAATTCGCTTTTAGCTTTGTTTGCACCCTCAGCCGCCTCTTTAGCTTCATTAAGTTGAGCGGTGCGATCTGCCACGCGCCTTTCTAATTCTTCATTATGTTGTAGCAGTTGCACTTGAGCTTGCCTGAGCTTTTGCAAGACTTTAGATAAAACAGCGGTGCGTTCTTCGACTCGTTGCTCTAATTTTTGGTTTAATTGCTGTAAAGCTAATTCTGCTTGCTGGCGCTTTTGAACTTCAGTTGTCAGCTTTTGATTTTGCTCTTTGAGAGTTCTGGCGAGGTGGCGCAACTGCAAGTGTACTCTTACCCTCGCTAGCACTTCTTCTTGCTGAAAGGGTTTAGAAATATAGTCCACCGCTCCATAAGACAGACCTTTGACTTTATGCTCGGTATCGGATAAAGCCGTCATAAAAATGACAGGAATCTCTGCTGTTATGGAGTTAGCTTTGAGGCGCTGGCAGGTTTCAAAGCCGTCAATTCCAGGCATCATCACATCTAACAAGATTAGCTCTGGTTGATGATACTCTACTTGCTCGATCGCGCTTTCGCCATCAATGGCTACTGACACTGACAATCCGGCACCAGTCAAAGTTTCTGACAGCACCTCTAAGTTAGTAGGATTATCATCGACTATTAAGATGGTTTGACCGCCTGGAATTGAAATCATAGTTTGCCGCACCAATAACTTTTGACTTTTGACTGCTTATAGATATCGTTCGATTTGCGAGTTAGAGCTAAGAGTAAAGCTAAATCTTCAACGGACAGAAGGATAATTTGACCTGCTATAGGCTTGGTCTGATTTTATACCTGATTTGACTCTGCTGGTTGACTCTGTTCGTATATCCATTTTAATTGGAGATGTGTCTGTAATAAAATTAATCAAGCGTCAGGCAGAATTTGGCTTGGGCAAAAAGTTGTTACCGCCAACCTCTAAACTTTTTTAGCGATCGCATTGAAGAGCGACCGCCTCCTCAGTTAGTGCCTGAGCGATTTGGAATAGATCTCATTCATTCACCTGGTTTGTACTTAACTAAGGATTTATGGCGATCGTCTTCATTGGCGAGGCTATTATGGCGTTACAACTTTATCTATAATTCCCTAAATTGCAAGATAAAATGACAGAGACTTACTCTGTAAATTTACCGATCTTTAATAAAACAAATGAGGCATTATGATTGGGTTAGTTGGTTTTCCTATCCTTCCCCCAACCTCCGGCTAATAATCTTCATCATGACGCACCATTTTAGTCGCGTTACACTAATTTAAGCGTTCGTCACTTAGCGATCGTATACTGTTCGATAAATAAGCGAATTTGCTTGATTTGAAAGCCTTTAGCTAATTGACGAATACGATCGGAAAAAGGAATAAATTGAGGATCTATATTTTCAATTATTTCAAGTTCTTGAAGTAAATTGTTAACTAAACCTTTGCGACTTAGATCCAAAAGTAGATTTAATTTATCGGGCGGTGGCGGTAAGATCTCAGATGCAGATATTTCTACTTTATTTTCCGCTCGTTCTAATTTTACAGTTTTGCTTTCTTCATAAAGCCATTCTAATTTTAGATATTTTTCCAAAGTAGCTAATAAAGTCTCAACTTGCATCGGTTTGGGTAGAAATTCATTAGCACCTGCGGTCAAACTATTTTGTCGATCGCTCTCAAACACGCTAGCTGAAGAAGCAATCGCTACTAAATCTGACAATTGGGCTTCTTGACGTAACTTGACAAGCATTTCATAGCCGTTCATTACTGGCATCGATAAATCGGTAATAACCAAATCTGGTTGCCATTTTATAGCTTTCTCTAAGCCTTCTACACCGTTAGTAGCTTCTCGAATTGTAAAACCTAGAGGTGAGAGTAAATCTGCGATCGCCGACCGATTTTCTAAGCGATCGTCTACTACCAATATTTTTATCTTTTCCCCTTTAAAGCCAATAATATTACCCTGTTGAGCAGCTGGTAACTTTACCGACCATTCCTGAGCGGCTGGTAGTTCGACATCAAACCAAAAAACACTGCCTTTACCAAGTTGGCTGTGAACGTTCAAACTGCTACCCATTAAACTGACAATTCTTTGACTGATAGCTAATCCTAAACCCGTCCCCTCAGCTTGTTTGTTAGCGTTACCCACTTGCTCGAAGGGGGAAAATATTTTTTCTAAATGTTCGCTGCTAATACCGATTCCACTATCTTCAACTTGAAAGCGTAGGGAATAATACTGTTTAGTATTGTTATTTGTAGAATTATCTGAAAGCTGAACTTCATCTACATTGAAGGGCAGAGTTTGGAGAATTGAGTTTTTAGATAATAAGTCTGTTCTGGTTAATTTATCTGGGTCATCACCTGCAAGTTTTGCTCGATCGCTCTCCCACTGCTCTAAAATCTTGACGGTAAACGTCACTCGGCCAATTTCAGTAAATTTAATTGCATTGCTCAGCAAGTTCATCAATACTTGTCGCAATCGCTTTTCATCGGCTTGAATGCCATTTGGCAAGCGATCGCCCTCTTGATATACAAATTCAATTCCTTTCTGTTCGGCTTTGATCTGACAAATTTCTGCTACTTCTTGTAAGAAAGGGGGAAAATGAAAATTAGTCGGATTTAATTCCATTTTCTGAGCTTCGATCTTGGAAAGATCGAGAATATCGTTAATTAAAGTCAAAAGATGCGAGCCGCATTGATTGATAATTTCGATACCTTTTTTTTCTCTTTCTGTTATATTTTTTGACTGTCGCAAAATTTGAGCGTAACCCAAAATTCCATTGAGAGGAGTTCGTAACTCATGACTCATATTAGCTAGGAATTCGCTCTTGGCCTGGCTGGCAACTTCTGCTTGTTCTTTGGCTTGCTCTAACTCAAGAGTACGTTCTGCAACTCTTCGCTCTAGTGTATAGAATGACTCTTGCAATTGTTCTGTCATTCGAGTAAAAGCCGTAGCTAGTTGCCCTAGTTCGTCGCGACGTTCGCGATCTAGATCGACATCAAACTTACCTGCCATAATCTGGTTAGTAGCGAGTAATAGTCGATCTAATGGATTAGCAACTTTTTGGCGCAAAACTAATAGCAATAAAATAATTTCTACCAACAAAGATATGCTGCCAAGGAGCACAATAAATTTGGTAGCATCCATCGCTTGCTCTTGCAGTAAGGATTCTGGGTAGACTGAGATTAAATACCAGTCAGGGCCAGTTAGTTTGACGACAGCCAGATATTCTCGATCGACGGCATTATAGATAACGTGTTGTCCGGTAGGATTTTGTTTGACTAAATTGAAGAGGCGCTGGAGATTGCTATTGTTGGCATCTTTGACGGTAAATTTACCCCCTGCTGTTTGAATTTGGTTCATCAGTTGAGGGTGGGCAATCAGTTGTCCGTCCGCTCGCACTAGCAAGTTATAAGTTCCTTCCATACGATCGGAAATCGTCCGCTGGAGCAAATCTGTCAAAATCACATCATGCCCGATCGTACCGATATGCCTGCCTGTTTCGTCATCAATGGGAGTTTCTGCTGACACCATCCAATCTTGGGTTACAGGATCGGCATATACCCCCGTCCACATGGTTTTACGCTGGGGATTGTGTTTTTTAGTTCCCAAATAAGCCCACTCTTCCTTAGTAATATCTAGTGTCGGGCTAGCATCGATCGCCCAAGCCGCCCCCGGCCAAAAAATTGCGATCGCTCCTTCGGGCAAGCTGATATAAGTATCTAAAAAGTTGTTTCGCCATCCAGGACCGAATTTCTCTACCAGCTGGTAAAATGTCACCATTCGCTTTTGGAAATCGGCATCTAGCTTCACTCCTCTTCCGATAAAGGCGCTAGCGAACTCCTCAGTATTAAATCGCTCCGGTGGCGTACCTTGGGGGGCATTTCTTACCGTACCGTCCGACCACTGGAAAAAAATTTGCTTAAAAGTAGTGGCAGCACTCTTATCAGAAATAGTTTTTAACTGTTTGCGAACTTGCTGTTGCAGAATTTTGTGATTTTTTTCTGCTGTTACAAAGATAGTTACTTCTCGCTTTCCTCTCTCGGTAATATACTTGGTTAAACGTCCTTTTAAATCGGTATCGAGCCGGAGCAAAAAGTGCATATAGCTCAGTCCAGATACGACGAATATTACTGCTGCTACCCGCGCTCCCATATTAATTATGGTATCGCGTCCGAGCGAGCCACCTGGCAAAACTCGGTCTTGATTTTTGCGTTTAAATAATAATGAAGTTAATTTAAAGCTCATAGTTTATATAAAGTTGTAGCTCTAGAGGGACAGCCCAGAGGGCTATCCCACAAGTCAAGATAATGCTGGCTAGGTAGCCGCTTTATGAAGCTCAAAGATCTCTTCAACCCGTTTGCTATCAAGTGGTTTGTAAAAGAAAAATCCTTGGGCAAATTCGCATTTTAGAGATTTCAGTTGAGTAGCTTGGTGGTCAGTTTCTATGCCTTCAGCCGTAACCGTCATTCCTAAGTGGTGGGCCAAGTTAATAATGGTTTTGACGATCTCCAAGTTTTTATTATTTTCGCTAATTCTCATAATGAAAGAGCGATCGATCTTCAAAGCATTAACGGGCAGCCGATAAAGATAGCTTAAAGATGAATAACCAGTGCCAAAATCATCAATGCTTAAGTGAATTTGGCGTTCTCTGAGTTGCTCGATAATCTTCATGGCCGATTCGTCTCGATCGAGCAAGACGCTTTCAGTGATTTCTAGATTTAAATTATGTCCTGACAGATCGGTTTCTTGCAGAATGTTATCGATCTGCTCGATTAAATCCGGCTGATAAAACTGCTTGACCGAGAGATTAATGCTAATTCTAGCTGACGATTTGACCGATTTTTGGTTCAGCCAAACGCGAAACTGTCGGCAAGCTTCCCGCAATATCCACGTACCAATGGGCACGATTAAACCAGTTTCTTCGGCGATCGGAATAAAATTAGCTGGCGAAATAAAACCTTCATCGGGACGATACCAGCGAATTAGAGCCTCAAATCCGCTAATTTCACCCGTGGTTAGCGATAATATCGGTTGGTAGTGAACGGACAGTTCTTGACGTTCTAAAGCTAAACGCAGATTGTTTTCTAGTTCTAAAGTATTCCGGGCCAGATCGTACATCTCTGAAGAAAATACTTCGCAGAACGTGCCTTTTCTTTTAGCTGCGTGCATGGCAGTATCAGCGTCGCGCAAAATTGTTTCGGGATAATGATAATCGGAGTTACCCAAAACAATACCGATACAAATATTGAGAAAGATCTGATGGTTGTCAATGATAAATGGTGCAGTTAGATGCTGATGAATTCTTTTAGCTGCTATGATAGCGTGTTCGACATCTCTAACTCCTTCCAGCAGAATAGTAAAATCGTCACCGCCAAACCGAGCGATCGCATCATTAGCACGCAGACAAGATTCCAATCGCCGCGCCACCGCCACTAGCAAGCGATCGCCTAACTGATGACCGAAAGAGTTATTAATTAATTTGAAGCGATCGCAGTCTAAAAACAGCACGGCGTAGGAATTGCCTGAAGCCGATTGTTTGCCGATAATTCTCTGATGCAGGCGATCGACAAACCAACTTTGATTGGGGAGATGCGTTAGGCGATCGTAGCGAGCAATATCGTCGCTCGAATCTCGCAAATGATGGCGTTTTTTAACTGTCTTTCTCAGGGCGCGATCGGTAATAAATAATAGTTTACCTCGGCGCTCTAAATCTTTATCTGAGTTACCGCGAGTTCGGATTTTTGCATTTAAAACTAATTGGTTTTCTATTCTTGCTAAAACTTCTGGTAAGTGAAATGGTAAAGGTAAATAATCTGCTCCTCCTACGTCAAAGATTCTCGCTCTATCTACTAATTCTTCTTGATGGCAAAAGAACACTACAGGAATTTCGGCTGTGAGCGGTAAAGATTTTAGCGATCGACAAATTTCATAGCCATCCATATCTGGCATTTTGCCATCCAGCAAAATCAAATGGGGAGTTTCAACTTGAGCTTGCATCAAGGCAGATTTGCCGCTATTGGCAGTTTTAATATCATATCCTTGATGTCTCAAAAACTGAGATAAAAAACAAATATTTTCTGGCTCGCTATCAACAATTAAGATTTTGATGGAATTAACGACAAACGGGAATTTACGCATAAAAATTATCCTGCCGGATATGGGAGAGAAACGAACGAACAAACAAAGGAGGAAATTTAATTATCGATCGAGGGGCGTTAGCCCCCTGGACGCTGCTAATTAGCGAATCTTAACTTCATAAGAAGCTTTAACAGTAGATTGAGGCTCGATCTGGCGATCGAAATCCCAACGAATGTATGAGTATAGTTCGGCAGGAGCCGGACGAGTTTCCACTCGACCGTCAGGTAGTTGAACTCGAACAGTGGGGTTAGCTACAAAGGTCTGGCCTCCATCAATGCTGAAAGTAACTTTAGTTGTTTCGTCAGTAGTATAATTGAGAACATAGACGCTTCCTTGAGGAATTGGTTGAGTCACTACTAGTTTTTTAGCAGCACTGTTACCTTTGTTTTGGGCAACTAAGTTGTAACGCACAAAATCGCCAGGTTTAACTTCGACATTATCTCCTAAAGATTTCCAGGTCGATTGGTTGTTTTCAACTACTTTCTTTTGAGCGATTAAATTTAATTGAACTCTGGGTTTTGTTTGCGAGCTTCTGGCGATCGAATTATTAAATGGCAGATTAGCTAAACCTGGCATCTCAGTCACAACAGCAATAGTACCCAGAATACATAGAGCACCGATACCAACAAGATAAGAACGTTTCATAGTTATTCTCCAAATATCCGATCGAGATTAAAGTTAAACTAATTTATAGCTGCTATAAAATCTAATGGTTACTGCTTTTTTGTTTCCTGGTGTTAGTTGTTTAGGTGGTTATCTAGCAAGAACCTATTAATGTTTGTATTCTGATAATAGATAAAGCACTATCTATAATTGAACGGTGGAAATACGGCTTTTAATTAGCTTCAAAGTCTTTTTATCCGTGCAAATACGGGAATGGGAGTTCTGGAGTATGCGCCGAGCGCAGGCTACGCCAACAAAATTTCAAAGGTCAGACGGCACGGGTTATAGAGAAAGGCTTCTATGGTTGTTCGATTGGATCTGATACGAGATTTACATTACATATCAATTCCCTGTAGGGGCGCAATACATTCATGCGCGTCAACTTAACGGTCAAAAACTAGCTCCGACAGGAGTTCAAAACCCCTGTCTCAAAGCGAAAGTCCTCTTATGGAAGTTAAAAAAATAATTGGGTAATTCTTGTGGGATAGCCCTCTGGGCTGTCCCAATGGGGCGGGCAAGATGCCCGCCCCACAAGAGAGCAGGCAAGATGCCTGCCCACAATTACCGGATTTAATTGTTAACCTTCATTAGAGGACTAAGCCGAGGTCAATTTAGTCCATTTATTCCTTCAATTCGATTTACCGTCGCTGCCAAAGTATTCTCGATAGCCGCAAATTTTATCTCCTCGCACGTCGAAGGACACGGCTATCCGATTTTTATAAGGTTCGTTCCACATCATGCCCTCATCGCGGAACTCAAACACCACTGTAGTCTCGTTGCTGGTAACGCGCTCTAGGCTGGTAAGTTTAATGGTTCTACCGAACACTTCCGAGACATATTGGAAAAAGGCTTTAGCCTTCTCCTTGCCTACATTGAATCCGTGGTAGGGGCCTACGGGAAACCAAAAACTGAAGTCTTCTGTAAGCAGATCTAACAGGGGAGTCCAGTCTTCTGTGGCCAAACCGTGCTGTAAGTTTTCAAATGCCTGACGAGCAACTTTTAAAGTATTTTCTGAACCTTCTGTCATAAGTATTCTCCGCTTATATACCAACAATAAACCTTCCGCACAAATATTCGCCCTCACCTTAAATCCCTCTCTCAAATGGGCTACCGCTCCTACACTCAACGGTCGTACTGTTAAACAACACAACCCTCATCCACCTCTGACCTTGGCTTGTACCACTCCGAATCGACGGGTGATATACCATGGGTAGGGGCGCAATCCTTCGGCAGAGCTACGGAACAGCATTGCGCCCCTACTACATATACGGTTTGTGCCTAAAACTTGAGAATTTAGTAAATGATCCGGGTCTATACTCAGCTAGAACGAGGACAGCAGTGGCTCAAAAGATACCGAGGACAGCCAGGGGTGTTGGCTTGCGTTCTAGGATTTACCGATACCTGTTTGATTCCTGGAATTTCTGCCGCTGGACTCACTCCAGACGATCGCCGCTACACGGCTGTAGCCGATGCCGAATTTTTAAGTCGAGGTGTCCAACCCCACTTAGAATACCCTTTGCCGCCGTTAGTGGCTGGTGCTTCTCCGGTACTAATTTCCCGCGCCATCGTTGAAGCTTTAAACCTACCGATCTATTTATTTGATGCTGGCTTGCCCCTACAGCCATCAGTCCCAGCGATCGCTTTAGGAGGAGTGCCAGCTAAGTGTCTCACTTCCGGGGCAGCCTTACCTTTAGCTACCGTTAACCATCTGCTAGAGCGAGGTTTGTATTGGGGGCAAAAACTAGCTACAGAAGTAGCCGATGGTTATCTAATCTTAGGTGAGTGCGTCGTGGGAGGAACAACTACAGCCTTAGCAGTGCTAACTGGTTTAGGCATTCCCGCCGCAGATAAAGTCAACAGTTCTCACCCTAATTGCAATCACGAGCAAAAATGGGCAGTAGTACAAGAAGGATTAAAGCAAGCAGAGATATTAGCGGATGTGTTCTCTCCCCTACAGCTAATCGCGGCAGTCGGCGATCCGATGCAAGTAGTAGTGGCAGGAATGGCGATCGCAGCTAGTCGCAAGGTTGGGGTTTTGCTAGCTGGAGGTACTCAAATGCTGGCAGTATATGCTTTGATGCAAGCTCTGGTCCGGCAATATAGTTGGGACTGGCAACCGGAAAACATTGTCGTCGGTACTACCCGTTGGGTAGCAGAAGACCCCACTGGAGACACGGTAGGACTAGCGACGGCGATCGGACGAGTGCCTTTAATCGCAACTCAGTTGAGTTTTGCCAATTCTCGTTACCCCCAATTGCAGGTTTACGAACGAGGATACGTCAAGGAAGGAGTAGCCGCTGGGGCCAGTGCGATCGCGGCTCATCTTTACCAAGGTTGGAGCCAAGAGCAAATGCTAGAAGCGATCGAAGATTTATTCGCCAGATTTGGGCAAATTAAACAGTAACGACCTTTTTCTATTTTCCTTACTTCGATCGCCAAGATCGCAGCAGTTGCTTAAAACCTAGATTTTGGAGATAGCTATTCCAGAAACCATGGCCCCTAGTTGAATCGGGACGATATCCACCGCCAGAATTTGCAGTTACCAATTGCGAATTGCGCACTGCGAATTGACAATCGTTTCGATGCTCACGGAGATAAATAGGTATAGCGTCCCAAACTGCGCTCGTAGTTTTGCAGCAATCGTTGAGATTCTTGCAAGGTAATTCGCTTTTCTAACAACGCTTGCTCCGATCGCCTGCGAATGTTTTCTACCAAATCCTCGGCATTGTACTGGACGTAACTGAGAACTTCGGTCATGGTATCGCCTTTGACGACGTGTTCGATCTGATAGCCTTTGGGTGTCAAGTGAATGTGAACTGCGTTGGTATCGCCAAAGAGGTTGTGCAAATTGCCCATGATCTCTTGATAAGCACCACCAAGGAATAAACCTAAATAATAGGGTTCTCCCGATTTGAGGGGATGAAATTCCAACACGGGTTTGACATCCCGCAAGTCGATAAACTGGTCGATTTTACCGTCGCTATCGCAAGTAAGATCGGCAATGATTCCCCGTTCGGTGGGTTCTTCATCTAAGCGATGAATGGGCATGATCGGAAATAACTGATCGATCGCCCAACTATCTGGGGCCGATTGAAATACCGACAGGTTGACGTAGTAAATCGATGCCATGATTTTTTCTAGGTCTTCCAAATCGTCGGGGACGTATTCTTGCTGTCTGGCAATTTCTAAAATTCGCTTGCAACAAGCCCAATAAAGGCGATCGGCGCTGGCTCGTTGCGTCAAACTCAGATAGCCAAAGTTAAAGCGGCTCAGGGCCTCTTCTTTGAATTGAGTGGCATCGTGGAAAGCTTCTTGGTAATTCTCAACGCTAATCGATTTATAAGTTTCCGAAAGGTTGCGAATAATCGGATGTTCTTCTTCTGGATCTGAAGCGATGGCTGGTAAATCCGCCGGAACGCCGCTGGTACTCAAGACATCGAAGATCAAAACCGATTGATGAGAAGAAACTGCTCGGCCGCTTTCGCTGATCAGCATCGGTACTGGGACGTTACGTTCATCGCAAGCATCTTTAACTTCTGCGATCACATCGTTAGCGTAGTTTTGCAGGGTGTAATTTTTTGAGGCGTGGAAATTGGTTTGGGAACCGTCATAATCTACGCCCAAGCCACCGCCGACATCGAGATATTTCATGTTGGCCCCTAGCTGCGCCAACTCGACATAGATCTTGCTAGCTTCTTGGATCGCCTCTTTAATGACGCTAATCGAGGAAATTTGCGAACCGATGTGGTAGTGCAATAACTGCAACGAACCCAACATCCCTTCCGAGCGCAAGCGATCGACTACTTCGATGATTTCTGGAATCGTCAGGCCGAATTTGGCTCGATCGCCGCTAGAAGTTCCCCAGCGACCGACTCCCCTGGCACTCAGCTTGGCCCGCACGCCTAACATCGGTTCTATTCCCAGCGATCGACTGACTTCGATCGCTAACGGTAATTCTTCAATCTGTTCGAGAACCACGATCGGACACTGGCCGAGCCTTTGAGCGAGCATGGCTGTTTCCATGTATTCTCGGTCTTTATAGCCGTTGCAGATCAATAGGGAACCGAGAGTATCTAGCATGGCTAGGGCGATCATCAGTTCTGGTTTCGAGCCAGCTTCTAAACCGAATTGATAGGGTCTGCCAAACCGGACGATATCCGCCACTAAATGCTTTTGCTGGTTGCATTTCACCGGAAATACGCCCCGATAAGTCCCAGCGTAGTTGTAACGAGCGATCGCTTTGGCAAAGCAGGCATTCAATCGCTCGATCCGGTGTTCTAAAATGTCGGAGAAGCGAATTAGTAGGGGCAAGCTGAGATTGCGTTCCCGCAGGGCGTTAACCAATTCAAACAAATCTAAAGAACCGCCGCGATCGCCTTGAGGAGAAACGGTGACGTGACCAGCAGCATTTATTGAGAAATAAGGTTCCCCCCATCCCCCGATCCGGTAGAGATTTTCGCTTTTCTCGATCGTCCAATTTCGATTGGGGAAATCGGCCCGCTGCAACCGCGTTGAATTATTTGAGTGTTTGGCGATCGCCCCACTCCGTTCGTCTGTCTCTAAGTTCTCGGTTTCAGCTAATAATTGCGAGCGGTCTACACCCATTTTCGTCTCACCTCGCCATCAAAATGCACGCTTTTCGCAGTTTATCGCATTATCTATCTGATGGAGCATCGGCCGGAGAGTGGAAGATGGGGAGATGGGGAGATGGGGAGATGGGGAGATGGGGAGATGGGGAGATGGGGAGACAAGGGGGACAAGGGAGGAGTTAAATTTAGAATGCTCTTATATTCTGAACTCCTAGACTCCCAAACTCCTAAACTTCTCAAATGATTTACCTCGACGGTTCTTATGGTGAAGGGGGCGGTCAAGTGCTGCGAACCTCTCTCAGTTTGGCTGCGATTACGGGTCAACCTTTGACTATCGATAATATTCGTGCCGGACGGAAAAAATCAGGACTGGCAGCGCAACACTTAACGGCGGTGCAGGCGGCAGCAACTATCTGTCAAGCTAAAGTGTATGGCGATCGCTTGGGTTCGAGGTTTTTAGAATTTACTCCCGGTGGTGCTACCCAAGCCGGAAATTACACCTTTGATGTCTCGGCTGCGCGAGTTGGGGGTTCGGCAGGTGCGGCAATGTTGGTTTTACAGACGGTTCTTCTGCCCTTAGCACTGGCAGGGGGAGATTCGCAAGTTATCTTGCGGGGAGGAACTCACGTTCCTTTTAGCCCTCCTACGACTTACATCGATCGAGTTTATTTGCCGATGTTAAAGCGCATGGGAGTCCAAGCTGAGGTGAAGTTAAACGCTTGGGGTTGGTATCCTCAAGGCGGGGGAGAGGTGGAATTGCACGTCAAAGGTGACAGTCGCTTGCAGGGTATAGATTTGCTAGAACGGGGAACCTTACAGCAGGTGGGAGGTTTGGCAATAGTTACCAAACTGCCCGCCCAGATTTCCCAACGGATGGCTAATCGTGCCGAAAAGTTGTTGCAAGAGCGCGATTTAAAGTCTTCCATTCAAGCCCAGCGAGAAAGCGGTATAGGGGCGGGAGCAGGCATTTTCTTAACGGCTGAATACCAGCATAGCTGGGCGGGTTTCAGTGCTTTGGGCAAACTAGGATTGCCAGCCGAAGAAGTTGCCGAGATTGCTTGTCGGGAATTTTTTGACTTCGATCGAAGCGGCGCACCTGTAGACGTTCATTTAGCAGACCAGTTACTTTTACCTGCGGCTTTAGCTACTAGTAGCAGTCAATATCGAGTAGCTGAAATTAGCTCTCACTTAACTACAAATGCTTGGGTAATCGAACAGTTTGGCTTGGCGAAAATCGATATTGATGAAGCCGATCTAGAAGTAGCGATCGCTCCAGTTAAGCTGTAACATTGCAATTCTCAAGGGATTATCCAAAAAGGCTGACATTTTCAAACGAACCATTGGGATCGATATTGATAACGATCGCATGACCGCCAAACAGATCTCCATCGTCGTAGGAAAGATTGGCTCTGCCATTAGCATAAATAGTAATATCTTCAAGAGTCATGCGATCGATAAACTCCTGGCGATCGATCGGAGCATCGCGATTCCAACTCGTGTTGTGAGTTTCTAAAAGTCGCTCGGCAGCGCGATCGCGCAGATTAATTTCTGAAGCTCGAATTAGAGCAAGGGTGCGGCTAGCCAGTTCAAAAACAACTGACTCTTCTATCTCTTCTGGTTCTTCTGGATCGACTGATAACCCTACTATTTGCCCTGGAAAGATCTCAATTTCACACGACCACCAATCGTATTCATCATCCCAAATGAAATATCCTAAACCTTTATATTCTACAAATTTTATCATTCGACTATTTTAACTTACAAGACTTATTAAGACGGAAAGTTGAAATTAAATTTTAGTAGTTTAATAATTAAATTGGGGCTGACAAGATGCCAGCCCCACAAAAATTTAAGCAATTTCAAATAGGTAATTTGGATTAGAGAATTTTCGCGATCGACATAGCTACTGCTACGATTCGAGAGCGAAAAATACTACCATTGCCATCGCAATGCTAGAAGGTAGAACCGAAAGAACGGTGAAGATAGACCATAGATCGGCGTGCATAATTTTTTCTCCTATATAAATAATATTGGCAGTTAAGGTTTAAGTAATTATTCCTACGATTCGAGAGCGAAAAATACGACCATTGCCATCGCAATGCTAGAAGGCAGAACTGAAAGAACGGTGAAGATCGACCACAGATCGGCGTGCATAATTTTCTCTCCAGTTAGTGTAAGTAGATGCCATATTGAACTGTTGACTATAGATTCAAAAAAGCGCGGGCAGATTCCGCAAAGTTTGTGAATCTATTTTTTCAACCTGTCAGACAACCGACTCAGTTAACCAACTAAAATCAAATTCTCTGCTGGGCTGCTCTACTTTTAAAAATAAAACTAAAAAATGAAGAACTCAGGAAGAAAGAGAATTGAGTTCGGAGTTCGGAGCTTAATAAATGTGGAGTGCTGTAGGAAGTGTTGAGTGTTGAGTGTTGAGTGTTAAATGCTCCCCTGCTCCCCCTGCCTCCCCTGCTTCTCCTCTCTCCCCCTTCCCCCTCACCTCTTTGGCCGCTATCATAAAGAAAAGTTGAGATTTATTAAAGATTCTTTACTAATGTTTGTTTCCCCCTCCGGTTTATCCCAGATCAAAGAGTCCGTAGTAGAAAAGCTGTTTTTCGGACACCAGCCCACTCCTGAGTTAATCGGCATTTTGTCGGTCTATATAGTCCAGGGAATCTTGGGGCTGGCGCGACTGGCAATTAGCTTTTTTCTCAAAGACGATCTAGCTTTAAGTCCGGCTCAGGTAGCAGCCTTGATGGGTATTGCTGCCTTGCCTTGGGTAGTCAAGCCCCTGTTTGGCTTGATTTCAGATGGATTGCCCATTTTCGGCTACAGGCGGCGGCCGTACCTGATTTTATCGGGATTGCTGGGAGCAGCAGCTTGGACGTGCCTAGCCACTTTAGTACATAGTGCTTGGGCGGCAACATTAGCGATCGCACTTAGTTCCCTGTCAGTAGCCGTTAGCGACGTAATTGTAGACTCGCTGGTAGTCGAACGAGTCCGAGGAGAGTCGGCTAGCGAAGCCGGGTCTTTGCAATCCCTGTGTTGGGGAGCCTCGGCTTTAGGCGGCTTGCTGACAGCTTACTTTAGCGGCTATCTCTTAGAACATCTCGATACCCGCACTGTATTTGCGATCGTCGCGGCTTTTCCTTTGATAGTTTCTGGGGTAGCTTGGCTGATTGCCGAGGAACCAGCAGGGGAAAATTCTGAAGCGCCTCAAGTCGGTCGCCAGTTGCAACAGTTGTGGCAAGCGGTCAAACAAAAAACTATTTGGATGCCTGCGGCTTTTCTGTTTTTGTGGCAATGTACTCCTACCGCTGAAGCTGGGTTTTTCTATTTCACCACCAACGAATTGGGATTCGGTCCGGAATTTTTGGGTCGGGTGCGATTGGTCAGCAGTTTAGCTGCTTTGCTGGGTGTCTGGCTGTTTCAACGCTTTCTCAAAACAGTACCTTTTCGGCAGATTTTTGGCTGGTCTATTGTCTTATCAGCAGCTTTAGGAATGACCACCCTACTGCTAGTCACTCACACCAATCGCCTTCTAGGAATCGACGATCGCTGGTTTAGCTTGGGAGATAATTTAGTTCTAACCGTCATGGGGCAAATTGCTTTCATGCCCGTATTGGTACTAGCTGCTAGGCTGTGTCCCCCTGGCATCGAAGCCACCTTGTTTGCCCTGTTAATGTCAGTCCTCAACTTAGCCGGACTGTTATCTCACGAAACTGGAGCCTTGCTGACTCACTGGCTGGGGATCTCAGAACATAACTTCGATCGCCTGTGGTTGTTGGTAACTATAGCTAATCTCACTACTCTACTACCCTTACCTTTTCTCGGTTGGCTGCCAGAAGCAGATCCGCAAGCAGAATTACCAAGCGATACTTCTCAGGAGTTGCCTCGCGATCGCCACTTTCCCCCCATCATGGAAGTACAGTCTTCAGTTGCCCAACACCGCAACCAGCCTTTTGTGCCGGAGTTTGTCCCGGAACTAATGCCCACGGTAGAAGAGTCACCTGATTAGATATGCAGATTCTACCGATCTAATTTGAGGCTCGATCGATAATTACTCTATATGTAGTGGATTTTATGAAACAAAATTTATAAAAACACTACTTATGAGACGATCCTAAGTTTTAGTCTGCTGTCGATTTTTGTCGAGTACAAAGCTATTAAGATTGAGAAAACACCTTGAGTTACTTCGCTAGTTAGGTGTTACAGAATGTAACAGGAAAAAATTTCATATGCTCCGCCAACTTTCAATAAGAATTCCAGATCGACTTAATTATCTGGCCGATATAGTTGAAAAGTCTCGCTCTATACTAGAGCTTCAGGATGATTGGGATGATGAAGGTAGCCCTGGTTATTCAGAACAAACTTGGGAGCGAGCAGTAACTTTTCTACTGGAAAATGCTGTCTCTTTATGGCAAGAAAAAGGATTCTGCGTTACCGCACCTGCAATTCATAACGGTCCAGAGGGCAGCATAGACATATATTGGGAAACAGACAATCGAAAGCTACTAATTAATGTGCCTGCCGATCGTAATAAACTTGCTGATTTCTATGGCTATGATTCTTTGGGGAGAGAAGTAAAAGGTATGCTAAAACTGTCCGAGCCAAACGAATGGTTACTTCTATGGCAGATGGGATAGAAGAAATCTGGGAAAGCGAAGACATTCCCAATACTGATAGGCTATTTATGCGAGTGCATAGTCAAAATATTGATGAAAACGGTAAACTTAAGCCAGGTGCTTTCCGCAATCTACCAAAAGATCTACCTGGAAGCGGTATGTCTACTGATTGGGAGAAATACTCCACTCCAGAAGAGACGCAAAAAAGAGCGAGAAAACCATCAGAAAATGCTGTTATTCAGCTTGTTTGTGAAGAAGTACGCCAAGTTCCAGGTCAAACAGTTACGCATACCCCTAAACCAGAATTTAACAACCAGGCACATACAGACGTATATGGAGAGAAAAATACCGAGGTACGCCTCAAACTAATGGCAATTTACCAAATAGTCATTCCGCTTTCACCAAGAATATAGGAGAATTCTGAACTTCTTTGATTATGGTTGCTGCCGTCCAATTCCAAACCTATACCGTAGAAGAGTTTCTCAACTTAGACTTACCTGAAGGACGCGAATACGAGCTTGTTAATGGGATTATAGTACCTATGGCAAAACCTTCAGGAGAACACGAGAACCTGCGATCGGAACTTTTGGTAGAACTGCGAATGGAAAGCAGGCGATGCCAACTGGGCCTGCTAGTACATCCGAAGCCCGTGCTGGAGTTAGGCCCTAGAGATACTCGTAAACCCGATCTCATCGTCATCGATCGAAATTCTTGGAATCGACAAACTAAGTCGGAAGCGGTATTGAGAGAACCACCCAGCGTGGCGATCGAAATTGTCAGCACGAATTGGGAAGAAGACTATCGCAACAAACCCCTGTGGTATGCAGCTTTTGGAGTGAGCGAGTTGTGGATCGTCGATCCCTTACTTGCAGTCGATCGCTATCCAAATCGTAGGAATCCTAAAATTAAAGAACCGACGATTTCGATCGGACAATTAGTTGCTTCCCGTGGCATTTTAGTCGAACGGGAATACGAGTTTAAGAGTTATACAGGAAGCGATCGCATTGAGTCTAGTTTCTTCCCAGATCTCAACCTCACGGTAGAACAAATTATGGCATTTGGTGCGGGGAGCTAGGTTAAGACTTTAATTATCGGTGATGTTTGGGGAACGATTATCGCCACTGTTCCATCAGCCATTGCCCTACCGCCGATTGGTCGGATTGCCAACTGCGACGCATTGCGGTTTCCAGCAAGTTTAAATCGAATCCTGGCAGCACTTCGGAAACGCGAATCCGACGGCTACTGCAATCGGTAGCGATCGCGAAAGCAATAATTTTTCTAGCCCGAACATCCCAAACCCAATATTCTGAGATCCCCAGTTCCTCATCCTGCAAGCGTTTTTCGCCAATATCATCGTTCAACGTCGCATCTGCCACCTCAATTACCAAATCGGGCAACGGGTATCGATCGAGATCGACAATGCGAGTGCCTTGGAGAATTTGATTGGCACGTTCGCCTGCGTAGTAAGCAATATCCGGTTGAAATTCCTCATGCCCAACTTTGCGGAAAGTGCAGTTATCGCGGCCATCCAAGCCCAGGTTTCGGCAAATCCCAAATAGGGAAATAACCATAATCAAAGTTAAATGTTCCTTGGCATGGTCTGAACCGACGGGCATCGTCTCCAGCCTCATTTTTTGGTTGTGATAGTAGGCTTTGCATTCTTTGTATTCTGGCTGTTCGACCAACTGCACGAATTCATCCCAGGAGATCGGCATCCAATCGTCAGTGACGATCGCGCGATCGGGTTGTAAGGCTTGGGAAACCATAACGTACTTCTCCTGCAAAGTCCAAACGATGGAGCCTCGGAGGGGCTTCGGTATCGCCTCTAGTATAGCGGCTGCTGGCAATTCAGCTAGATTCTTGCCATCCCAAATCCGGTTTCAAAACCCAGCAATCAGCCCTCACCCCCAACTCGAATCTGGTAGATCTCAACGCTGCTCAGACTTAACTCTTTTTCAGCGGAATTTCTTCATTAATAGAGTTGATTTCTTGCTGTTCCATTGCATTCACTTGTTTGATATAAGGCAAGAGAATTTGATTTAAACGCTTGTTGTAAAAGCGATGGAGGCTGTGATTCGCAGTAGCTGGAAAGCCGCGACGTTTTTTATGACGACCGCCAGCCCCAGGATCGAACACTTGTATTTGGCGATCGATCGCCCACTGAATCGGCGTGTAGTAACAAGCGTCAAAATGCAGGCAATCGATGTCTTCAAAAGCACCCCAATAGCGACCGTACAAGCGATCGCCTTTGGTAATGCAAAAAGACATTCCCATCGGTTCTCGCCCGTTACCATCTTTATAAGCCGCTACTAACAGCACTCGATGGCGATAGTGGGAATGCAATCGTTCAAAAAAATCGCGGGTGAGATATTTACTCCCCCACCAGCCAAACTTGTCGCAAGTATCTCCATAGAAGTGATACATCAAAGTTAATAGAGACTGGTTAATGTCATCTGCGGTTAACGTTTTCATCGTCAATCCGGCTTCTACCACAGCTTTACGTTCCCGTTTGATGTTGCGGCGTTGGTTGGCGTTAAAAGCTGCCAAATAGTCATCAAAAGTTTGATAGCCTTGATTTTGCCAAATGTAGCTGTGATGCAACCAGGTAGTAAAGCCGTGGCGTTCCATCGTCGCTCGCCACTGGGGATCGACATAGAGAAAGTTGCAGCTAGAGATATGATGGCGATCGCAAAATCGATCGATTTCCTGCACCATCAAAGCAGTTAATTCTGCTTCGTCTTCTCCTGGGGTAATTAAAAACCGATAGCCTTCAGCCGGAGTCACGGGTGACATTCCCAGCAATTTCGGGTAATAGCGCACTCCCAACCGATGGGCTAAATCTGCCCACTGATGGTCGAAAACAAATTCTCCATAGCTATGACCTTTTAGGTAAAGCGGGGCCGCCGCCACTAATTCTCGATTTCGCCAGACGGTGAGATGATTGGGCAGCCATCCAGTTTCCGCTGTAGCACTGCCAGAAATTTCCATACTGTGCAGCCAGTCCCACTCAAAAAAAGGAGTTGGCAGCGGTTGAGCCAGCGCATCCCAAGCAGCTTGGGGGACTTCAGCAATTTTGTTAATCCAGGCGATCGAGTAATTGGGCTTGAGTGATTTGAGCATTTAGAAGTGCAGGAGTTCAGGAGTTCAGGAGTTCAGAAGTTCAGGAGTTCAGGAGTTCAGAAGTTCAGGAGTTCAGGAGTCAGTTGTTAATTTCCCCTCTGCTCCTCTTTGTCGAAGGGCTGCTCCTCTGCTCCCTATCTCGCCCTCTTCGCCCTCTCTCCCCATCTCCCCATCTCCCCCTCTCCCCTTCAGGCGATAGTGTAGAAAAATTTCCTGGTCGATCGCTTGCCAGCTTAATAGTTCGAGACGGGGAGCCATATTTTGTAAAAATCCCTCTCCTTGGACGGGTGTAGGGGCGGTAGCACCTCCTAAAATCAACGGGCAAACCGTTAGGGAAAATTCGTCGATTAAATCGGCTGCCATCAGAGTGGCGATTAATTCCCCACCGCCTAAAACGCAAATGGTTTTTATCCCTAAATTTGCCATTTGTTGGAAAGCTGCCATCCAGTCAGTTTCTCCTGTAGGCGACTGGCAGACTAAGATTCGATCGAATTGCGATTTCCCTTGCCAATTTTTGCCACCTTCATCTGTGGTAATTAACCAGCGGGGGACGTTTTGGCGAAAGAAAGGTAATTCCGGATCGATGTTGCCACTTTTAGAAGCAAGAATCTGTATCGGTTGAGGCGGCTGGCCTTGCTGTTCTCTTTGGGCGATTAGCGCCGGATCGACTACTCTCATTGCTGTCCCTCCAGATCGAAGAGTAGTAGCACCGAATAGCACCGCATCGGCTTTGGCCACTTGCCGTTCTAAGTGAGTTTTATCGTTAGCAGAACCAAACTTAGCAGGCGATCGCTTGGCATCTGCGATCTTACCATCGGCACTCATAGCCAGAACTACAGTGGTTTGCGGTCGATTGCCAGCGGAATTAGTCGTCATAAGTGGGCGTTAACGATAATTAGGCTCGCCTACTATCTTAATCAAGGACGACAAATCCCGACTTGACACTTAGGGGCGCGAGCGACATTGAAGAAGAATGCAGAAGTTTAGGAGTTCAGGAGGTAGAGACGCGAGATCTCGCATCTGTACAAGCAGTATGAAGTGTTGAATTGTTAGTTGCTTCGCCCTCTTCGCCCTCTTCGCTCTCTCCACCCTCTCTTTTCAATTCGATTTAATCCGCTGAAAAATCCAGCTAGTGGCACCGCTGATAATTGCGCCTGCCATCAAGATACCAATGGCGGGAGTGAATAAGGGTTCCCAAAGCTTATACCAGAGATTTAAACCCAAGGGGATACCAAAGGCATGACCGGCCAGAGCGATCGCAAACCAAAAAAAGCTCAACAGCACTAAAAATACATCGGCAATTAAAACTCGGTTTAACCAATTTAAGAATTTTTCTTTCATTTAACTCAAGCTTGAAGTTGAATGCCTGGAGATCTTTGCGGTGAGAATCTACTGTAGGTCATCATATCTCGATCGGGAAAGGCGATCGCATTCGCTCGATCTTAAATAAAGAAACGCTGTACTTGACATTTAAACCCAGGTAGCAGGGGAGAAGTAATTCCATCTCCCGACAGCAGAGTTGCGACTAACTTCAATTGACCGTTTTCTCGGCGATAAATCTCTACTTGCTGCAATCGCCAATTAGCAATCCAATATTCTTGTACTCCTTCGACCGAATAGAGTTTAAGTTTGGCTTGGCGGTCGCGATCTTCTTGAACTTTACCAGGGGAAAGCACTTCGACTACTAGTTCTGGCGCACCAGTTAAATGTCCTTCTTCATCTAGTAACACCGCCAGCCGTTCGTTGCTAATCCACACTACATCTGGGATGACATTATCGTTTTCAGTAAATATTATTCCTGGAGTGGTGCAAGCTTGCCCTAAACCGCTCTCACGGGACCAAATTTGTAATTCTAAGCAAATATTAGCTCCAGCCCCTTGATGTCGCCAGTGAGGTGCCCTAGTCACAAATAAATCTCCATCAACGATTTCATAGCGTTTCCACTCATCTCCATCGAGTAATGCTAAATCCGAGGTCGTCCAGCGGACTTTCTCTGTTTTTATTGACACCATAGTTCGACTCCTTGCGAGAATTTGAACTGAGAAAGTATTTTCAGCTACTACGACTAAAAAAAATTGCCGCTAAGACGATCGCTCCTAAGAGGACTAGAGGAACCCAGAGATCGATCGCATTGAACATGAGAGTTTTCGATCGGCTTTCAAAACTGATAACTTCTATTTTAAGATGGCGATACGTGCTACCGCACAGGCTTATGCCAACGCAAGTTATGGGAGGCTCTAGCATGATAGCTCCAGATGTAGGTCTGTGGTTGCAGGAACGCACGGCGTTAGGCATTCTTCCAGCCCAAGTGTTAGAAGCGATCGCGCAAGAAATCTCCGAGCAAGTCGTTCCAGCCAGCCAGCGCCTAGCCGTTGAAAATACTCCCCCAGATGGACTCTACATCCCCATCTCAGGCAGGCTAGAGAGCGATCGTCACTGTCAAAGCGGTTCGGCTTGGATCGGTTTGCTGCCCGGTGCGACGATTAACTTACGAGAGTTACTGTTAAACGAGCCAGCTTCTAGGACGATCGTGACTCTCTCGGAATGCAAGCTGTGGTTTATTCGGGCCGATCGCTTCAGGCAATTAGTGGCTCAATACCCAGAAATTAACCAAGCTTTTTCGCAGCAGTTAGCCCAAGAAGTAGCGCAGCTATCTTCTCGTCTCAATTACGATCGAGAGCGTCAAGCAGCTTTATTGCCTTATTTGGTTACTAAAGCCAACCGAGGGGTAGTAGGTAAAAGTCGTTATGCCGTGCGCTTGAGACAGCAAATTTTGGAAGCCTCGCGCGATCGCCGTTCGGTGCTGATTTTTGGGGAACCAGGACTAGAAAAAGATAATCTGGCAGCGTTAATTCACTTCAGTTCCGATCGCCGACGGCAACCGATGATTAAGGTAAATTGCAGCCTGTTGTCGGCCAGCGGTGCTGACTTATTCGGCCGGGTTGGGGGCAAAATAGGCTTGCTGGAATGGTTGGGAGAGGGAACTTTGTTGTTGAACAACGTTCAAGATCTGCCCCCAGCGTTAATGCCGCAAATCGCTCGGTTGTTAGCCACCAATACTTATACGCCTGTGGGGAAGAGGGAAGAGGGGGAGCTAGGGGGAGCAGGGGAAAAGGAGGAAGAGGGAGGCGAGAAGGTTGGTAGGGGCGGGTTTAAGCGCAGTGAAACCCGCCCAACGCCAGGTGAGATTACATCTCAGGCAAAGATTATGGCGATCGCTGAAAGAAGTTTGCCTGCGATCGAGAGTCAGGTAGGCTATGCCATCAAGGTGCCACCGCTGCGAGTGCGAAAAGCTGACATTAAAGACCAGGTAGAATATTACGTCAATCTGCTATGTCGCAAAAAAGGGCTGGGCAAAAATCGGGTTACGCCAGAAGCTTTGCGTCGCTTGCAAGCTTATGACTTTCCTGGAAACTTGAGAGAGTTGGAAAGTTTAGTCGAACGCGCCATAGTTCAGTCTAATTGTGGTTCAGAACTGACCGAAGAAATTTTCTGGGCCCCACAAACTAAGAAAAAAGTATTTCGCGTTAATCTCTTAAATGCTTATCCTTGGTTGCGAAGATTTCTCCGCAGTCCTTGGTGGCCCGATCGCATTAACTATGGCTTTACTTTGTGGTTCTTTGCCGTTGTCGTCGGCGTGCTATTTGTGGCTCCGCAAAATCGAGCCGAAAACTTTGCCTTAAATATGTTTTGGGCGTGGTGGTGGCCCTTAATTTTATTGGGCTTTCCTTTTGTCGGTAGGTTGTGGTGTGCGGTTTGCCCGTTCATGATTTATGGAGAAGTTACCCAAAAGCTTTCTTTGTGGTTATTTCCCAGACAATTGAAAAAGTGGCCGCGAGAGCAAGCAGAGAAGTGGGGCGGATGGTTTTTATTTGGCTTATTTACCCTAATTTTTCTGTGGGAAGAACTCTGGGATTTAGAAAATACTGCTTATCTTTCAGCTTGCTTGCTATTATTAATTACGGCCGGAGCGATGATATTTTCAGCGATTTTCGAGCGGCGGTTTTGGTGTCGATATCTCTGTCCGATCGGCGGCATGAACGGGCTATTCGCCAAATTATCCATGACAGAATTGCGAGCGCAGCAGGGAACTTGCTCGGCGGAATGTACTACATATCAATGTTATAAAGGCGGCCCGCAAAAAGGAGAAGGTTTAGAAACCGATGGCTGTCCTTTATATTCGCACCCGGCTCAATTAGAAGATAATCGCGATTGCGTTTTGTGCATGACTTGCCTGAAAGCCTGCCCTCATCGATCGGTCGAGTTTAATTTGCGCCCTCCTGGAATTGAGTTGTGGACGACTCACGTACCGCGCACTTATGAAGTGGCTTTGTTGCTGTTACTTTTAAGTGGTGTTTTTCTCCATCGCCTACCGGAATTGCAATCTTTACTAGGCTTAAATTTCGATCTCGATCGCTTTTTCCCTCATTTGGGCTTATCCTTGCTAGCCTTAATCGTTCCCGCTACTATCCCCTTACTAGCTTATGGCGGCATCTGGTTGTTACCAAAGTTAAGCGATAAATTCACCAAACCCCGATCGTTTGTCGAGTTAGCTTACGGTTATCTGCCGCTAGTTTTAGGAGCAAACTTAGCTCACTATTTGAATTTAGGTTTAGGAGAAGCCGGACGAATTTTACCAGTAACATTCGCCACTTTTGGGTTTCAGGTTGAAGGATTGCCAGTATTAGTTGCCCATCCCGCAGTAATTGCTTTTTTGCAAGGTGCGACGCTAATAATTTCAGTATTTGTCAGTATATTTCTGACTCAGAAAATCGCTCGTCAACCAGTGCGATCGCTCTTACCGCAACATCTAGGCGCGATTTTGTTAGCTGCTAGTTTATGGGTAATTATCATTAGTAAGTAGATGGAGTCGATCGCGGTAGTTTGGAAACAGCGATCGATCTGGCATTCCCGTTCGGGAGAGGAGAAACCAATGTCTTTAGTTTCGATCGCCCTTGGCACGGCCGCAATTTCGACAGGGTTGTTCGCAGGACTGGTGCTGACCATGTTGTTTATCTTTCAACCATTGCTGAACCAACTTTCTGCCACCGAGTATGTCGAACTGATGCAGAGATTCCTGGGCGTGGCCAGGCGAGCGCCGATTAATTTGACGCTGATGTTTGCCTCAATTTTGGCCCCGATTCCAGCGTTATTTGGCTTCTATCGATCTGCCAATTGGCTGGGGTTTGGACTTGCAGGCACGGGTCTGATTATCTTTTTTGTGGGGATGTTTTTAGTATCTCGCTGGTTTAACGAACCTTTGTACGATCGAATCTTAAGTTGGACGGCTAAAACTCCACCCTTAGATTGGGAAACTGCACGTCAGGAATGGTATCTCCTTAACATTGTTCGCGCCTGCGCTTCAGGCAGTGCCCTTGTGCTTTTCCTGATTGCTCTTAGGATCTAGTGGTCTGTCAACTTTAAATTGAGGGTCGTAATCAAATCTATCGACTCAGCGCTAGCGATCGACCGACCCCATGATAATGTCAATGCTGCCCAGAATGACCACAATATCTGCAACTTTGACCCCTCGCAGCAAATACGGCAAGATCTGTAAATTGTTGAAGTCAGCCGAGCGAATTTTCCAACGCCAGGGAAACATATTATCTTCACCAATCAGGTAAATTCCCATTTCTCCTTTACCAGTTTCTATCCGAACGTAATGTTCTCCTTGGGGTATTTTGAAAGTTGGGGCAATTTTCTTGCCGATATACTGATAGTCAAAATCGTTCCACTCAGACTTGGCACCTGCTCTCAGGCGCTGGGCTTCTAAGTTTTCAAACTCACCACCTGGAATTCGATCGATCGCCTGCTGAATAATTTTCACCGACTCCCGCATTTCTCCAATTCGTACCCAGTATCTAGCCAAACAATCTCCAGTGGTTTCCCACTGCACTTCCCAATCGAATTCGTCGTAGCACTCATAGCGATCGACTTTTCGCAGATCCCATTTCACTCCCGATGCCCGCAGCATGGGACCAGAAAGCCCCCAGTTGATGGCATCCTCGCGACTAATCGTGCCCACGCCCTCAATCCGACGACGAAAAATGGGATTATCTGAGAGCAAGCGATCGTATTCATCAATTTTGGGTAAGAAGTAGTCGCAGAAATCCTGGCATTTGGCTAACCAGCCGGAGGGTAAATCGATCGCTACGCCACCTACTCGAAAATAGTTGTTATTGACCATGCGGTAGCCTGTGGCTGCTTCCCAGAGGTCGTAAATCATCTCGCGCTCGCGGAAGATGTAAAAGAAGGGAGTGCCAGCCCCCATATCTAGCATGAAAGGACCGAGCCAGAGTAAATGATTGGCGATCCGGTTCAGTTCTAGCATGATGACGCGAATGTAGCTGGCGCGTTTGGGAACTGGAATGTTGGCTAGCTTTTCAACAGCATTAACTGTAATAGCTTCATTAAACATTCCGGCCGCATAGTCCCACCGACTGACATAGGGAACGTACATCGTAGTGGTGCGATTTTCAGCAATCTTTTCCATGCCGCGATGTAAATATCCAATGCTGGGTTCGCAGTCTACAACATCTTCTCCATCCAGAGTGACAATGAGGCGAAAACACCCGTGCATAGAGGGATGATGGGGACCCATATTGAGTACCATCGGTTCTGTCTTGGTTTCAATGATTCCCATCTCCTCGTACCTCCCATCAGATTTGGACAATATACCAACACCAAATCCAGTTTTAAAAAGCCGAATTGAAACCTTATCCCTATCTCCTTTCTTTCTTGCTCCCTCTCCCGTGGGAGAGGGCTGGGGTGAGGGCAAACTCGAACGATGCTAACCGGATTGGGCTTGACTCATACCCTTGAGTATGAGCGGGGAATAAGCTGCTGTCTTGTAAATTCGACCTGTTTTTGTACGTTCTTCCGCCTACTTTTGCTGAAGAAAGACTTTAGGGGTAACTTCAGTTAAGCGTTTGAAATGTCGGTGAAAATGACTTTGATCGGTGAATCCCACGCTTTTGGCGACTTGAGCGATCGACTGTTGCTTCATTGACAGTAATTCCTTGGCGCGTTCGATGCGGCAACGAATGACATACTGATGGGGAGACAATCCAGTCGATCGTTTGAATAATTGGCAGAAGTAATGAGGACTCATTTGCACGACTCCTGCCAGTTCGCGCAAGCTCAAATTGCGATCTAAATAGGCATCAATATAGTCTGTCACCTGCTGCAATTTGGATGTCGATAAACCACCTGAATAAGTTGCCAGTTGGGGTCGCTCGGCCGTGTAGTGTTGTAGCAGATGCACCATCAAAGCACTAGTCATGGTTTCTGCGTAGAGGCGGTTGGTGCTGGCCGAGTTCTCTAAAGCTCTTTTGAGGGCTAATCCAATCTGATACACCAGGGGATCGGGCGTGGCGAAGTGGGGGATGAGTTCGAGCCGATCGCGATCTAGAGTTTCGGATATAGTTTTAGCCCAGTCAGCAAGTTCAAGCCCTACAATAACGATTCCTCCAGGAGCATCCCAAGTCGTTTGTTGCCAAGCTTGGGCGGGAACCACCACCATATCTCCTCGAACGACTCGCTCGCAGCGAAATTGTCCGTCGATCTTTCGTTCTGCCTGAGTGGGAGTTGGTAGATCGACAAAAATGGCAATTCCATGCTGTTTGCTAGAAACTTCTGGAGTTTGTCCTGGGAGCAGGTAGTCATAGGCCACATAGAGTCCCTCCCAATTGGCAGCGACGCTGCTGTAAAGAGGCGATCTCGAAAAGATGCGTTGATACCCCGCTTCCTTTTCCTTAGCAAAATCAACGGTGAGGGAGGGCATAGCTAGTACCGCTGCGCGGAAGTCAAAAGTCAAAAGTCAAAAACCTGATGCCATCAGCGCATCTGCGATTTGTCATGGTAGGTGGATTTCCGCCGCAATGCACTAGTATGACTCGGCAATATACTTAAATCTATCAGACAAACTCCTTAACCTAACAAGCACCCGCACGTGGATAACGCTAAATTAATTTCGATCGACTAATTTTTTTAAGCTCAAGAGCATCTACTTTGGATATTGAAATTGAGTTCAATTCTTGTGGGATATGCATCCTGCCTGCCCCACGTATACGATCTAAATGCAGAACATTTTACCAGGACAAACTTAATGGTAATCCAGGTTGAAAATCGGCGTAATTTTCCTGTTTTTCGCCATTGAACCCCATTTCTACGAGATAGTTTTTCCCGTGTTTGAGTTGGATAAAATTGCTGTTGACCATTGCTTGTAATTCTGGAGAAAGGCGATCGGCGTGGGGACTCACAAATGTCAGGCGAGTCATTTCATTTAAACCCGCTATGTGATTCATTGGTTGACGGCGATCGTCAGTATAGGAATCTTGGCGTTTGGCAAAAGGAAGATAGCACAACATCGGTTCCGTCAATACGCTGGCATTTGTGGCCATAGAAAAGCTGAGCGAGTCTGGTAGATAAGCAGGACGATATGCCCAAGTCAAGAAAGGGAGAGCATTAGGAGGATCGGTTGTCGGACGGAGGCAGAACCCAAAAGGGCAGGTTCCTATATGGCGATCGCGCCAGCGTTCCCAAAAATATGTGGGGCGAGTAATTTCCGACTGTGCTTCATTGCGATCGCTTATCCAAAGGAGTTCCAACATACAGTTATGAAAGAAAAAGCGGCGATTGGCAGTTCCTTGTCCGGGGTGAACGTTGGGAGTACCTTCTGTTAAACCAAAAGACACCAAGCGATCGGCTTCTGGCGCGTTAATATCGGTACAAATAAACAGATGGTCGATTTCAAAGGACATTATTGTCACCTGGTCAAAACTGACCAAAACAATTGTTAATTCGCAATTCGCAATTGTTAATTGCAGTTTCAAGCCTCCCTTACCGTTAACGAAAACTATGCCTCTCAGCTACAACGGTATTGCTTCTTTCAATACTCGATCGAGAATTACTGGATGAAGCACGGTACTTTGGGCAACATCAACCTCACATTCCAGCAACTCCTTCAAATCTTGGAGCAAACCAATCAGGTCGAGCAATGATTGCTTAGGAGAGACATCGATCGAAAAATCAACATCGCTCTCGGCTGTTGCCTCCCCTCGCGCCACCGAGCCAAACACCCGAATATTAGGGGCATGATACTTCTGGGCAAGAGTAAGTATTTCCTGGCGGTAAGCTTTAAGTTCTTCTAGCTTCATAAGTCTATTATCCTCACAACCAGCCTATAGCACCTCGATCGCCTGTAATTCATTCCCTGCCAATTACGACTAGCGATCGCGATTGACTCGATCGCGGTCTGTTTGAAAAGAAAAAACCAGCTATCCACCTCAAACAGGGCAATAGCTGGTAACTCAACCAATCCAAGGAAACCAAAGGTCAAACACGATTTTTGCACCAACAGTTAATTACTCACCCGGAGTTATTAAATTAATGGCTCGCTGACCTCATCGATAATATTATCTTACTATTTCCCAATTGGAAAAAACATCTGTCGAACATCTCAAATTACTTTGTCACCAAAGTTATATAGCTCTCTCTGACTTTCGTTGATGTCAGATCTAACTTCGATACGAGTTACGATCGAGATCGGTGCTTTGCAGGTTTGGTTCTAGCGCTTTTTTCGCCAATCGCCCTACATAAACCGCGATCGCGATCGTCGCGACTAATCCCACTAAACGCAGTGCCCACTGAGCGATTTGGGCTTCTGGATGGGCTGCCATATCCGGCGAGCCTGTAACGGTCAGATCGTTAGCGATCGCTCCCAGGTAAACGTACAACACGGTTCCTGGCAACATTCCTAGAGAACCCAACAGATAGTCTTTGAGAGAAACATCTGTCACGCCAAAAGCATAATTGAGCAGATTGAACGGAAAAACGGGAGAAAGACGGGTAAGAAGGACGATTTTCCAACCTTCTCTGGCCACGGCTTGCTCGATCGCTTGAAATTTGGGATGCTCTTTCATTTGTCGGTATACCCAATCGCGAGACAGGTAGCGTCCCAACACGAACGCTAGGGTGGCTCCGATAGTGGCAGCGATTAAGACATAAACCGAACCCCAAACTACCCCAAACAGGGTTCCTCCTTTGATCGTTAGGAGAAAACCAGGAACGAACAGCAACGTCCCCAGGTTATAAATGACGATGAAAGCTATAGGCCCGTAATCCCCTAGCTCTTTAATCCACCCGCAAAATATCAGTAAAAGTCGATCGAGATTGAGTTGCCTGGCGGCAATTATCAGAATGACGACGAGAAAAGCGATCGCTACCAATTTGAATCGGGAATTCAATCGACGCTGACGTTGGGGAGTCATAGGAGATGCGATCGCTTTTGCTTAAACTTACTCCTCCAAGGTTATAACACCTCTGGAAAGCTTATTTCTGATAGCTGCATCTTTTTTGCAACGGACACTCATCGCAGCGGGGCTTTTTAGCCGTACAGACGGCGGCCCCAAAGTCTAATAGGGTAAGGTTCCACTTGCCTACTGCGGTGAGGGGTGCAACTCGTTCTGCTGCTTTCCAGAGTAGCGGACAGCGAGACTTGACGCGATCGCCTTGCAATCCAAAAAATCTTTCTAAGATCCTAGCCACGTTGGTATCGAGGGCGGCTGAGGGCTGTCCGAAAGCGTTAGAGGTGATTTGACGTGCCGTGTACGGGCCCACTCCAGGTAAAGCCAGCAATTGCGCTTCGGTATCTGGAATTTTTCCTTGGTATCGATCGATGATAATTCCTACCGACTGGCAAAGGCGATCGGCCCGAAAGTGAAGTCCCAGAGGCTGCATGATTTCGGCTACTTCTGCTGTTGGGGCTACGGCTAGATCTTTTAAGCTGGGATATCGGGAGAGCAAAGTCTCGTAGATCGGCGCGGCTGTGGGGGCTGCGGTTTTTTGTAGTAGAAATTCAGCAACGAAGATAGCGTAGGGGTCTTGAGTGCGCCGCCAAGGGAAATCTCGCAAGTTTTGAGCGGCCCAAGCTTGGAGTTGTTGGCGAAACCACTGGATTTTGTTGGTTTTAATCTGCTTTAGGGTGTCGTCTACTTTTGTGGAAATTGTGCCCGTCATAGCGATGTCAGAAGAGTTTGAGCGCTAACAAAACTTTGTAGTGCTTGTCCTAAAATCGGATATTTACTAACAATTATTAAATTTAGCGATTGCTAGTAACTAAAGGCTTTTCTGATTTGGCGTTTAACTGTTTTTTATGCCGCAACAACAAGGTTTCTATAGTATAGAAAATTGCTGGAATTGACAATAGAATCAAACTCCACTGCGGGCGCTCGTCTAGATATTTACCTTTCCATAAAAGCAAAGCAGCACTAACAAAAAATAGCAAAACCAACAGGATATCTTGACGTTTGAATAGTTGAGGACGAAATACAGGTACTAAACATAGACCAATACCTGCGATAATTAAAATTGTACTTACAAGATTGGGCAGTTTTGATAAAAAATTAGACATATTTTTAATAGTTTACAAACAAATTAATTTGTGATTTTAAGTTTCGAGATATTGGTCGTTTAGCGAAACATATTTTTTTTGGCACTCCATTCATAACTCATCATTCACAATTCATAATTCAGATTATTGCCGCAACCGCAGAGATTCTGTAGCCGAAAAAATTCCTGCACCAGCTAGCAAAAATTGACTAATCTGAATTTCTTGCTTGACATACTGACTTTGAAATAAAAGTAGTACGCCACAAAGACAGAACATGACCGCAAAAATAGCGTCATAATCTTTAGCGATTTGGGGGTATAAAGAGCGCAGGGCAAACAAACCCGCTCCTAGGGCAGCTAAACCGACCCCTAAAAGAACGATCCAGGTAGAACCTTGAAACAACAATACCCCCGCTGCTCCGATTAACGGCACGAATTTGATGGCTGCTAGAGTTTTGTTGAGCAGAGAGAGAGATGGAGATGGTTCGCACTCGCATTCTACAGTTGCCGCAGGAGAGCGGCTTGGTGGTATTTGCGAATAGTTGCGTGTAGGGCTATAAGGTGTAGGGGTAGACCTGGTTAAGGGAGCGAACCCAGGAGGAGCGTATACTTCTGTTGGTGGTGTCAAACTCGCTAATTGCTGGAGATCGTAGAGAACCTCTGCTGCCGACTGATAGCGATCGCGGTAATGGTATGCCACCAACTTTTGCAAAATTGCCCCCAATCCAGGGCTAACTGGCGCTCGATCTTGCCAGATAATTTCCCCAGTTTGAGGATCTTCGGGTAGTTGAGTGGGAAATAAGCCCGTCAAAGATTGAATCGCGATCGCTCCTAGAGCGTAAAGATCGCTATTGGGGCGTGGTTTGCCTTGACTTTGTTCGGCGGGCATATACCCAGGAGTGCCAACCGCCACCGTAGGAGAGATTTGACTGGGATTGGCAATAAATTCAGAGCGCATTTGTTTGACAGCCCCAAAGTCAATCAAGACTAACTTGCGATCGAATTCTCGTCTGATTAAGTTGTCTGGCTTCAGATCGCGGTGGATCGCGCCATACCTGTGAACGTAATCGAGAATGCCCAACACGTCGTGCAGCATCTCGATAACTTGAGGTTCCGTCCAAATTTGAGTCGATCGCAACTCGGCACTGAGAGGATGTCCGACAATTAACTCTTGCACCAAGTAAAATTCCCGGTCTTCTTCAAAGTAAGCTAAAAGTCGGGGAATTTGGTCGTGATTGCCCAGTTGTTCTAATATTTCCGCTTCCGTCTGAAATAGTCGCCTTGCCACTTCTAAATAGTTAGGATCGGAACTAGCAGGCTTTAACAGCTTGAGAACGCACCGAGGATTACCTGGGCGGCGAGTGTCTTCAGCAATGTATGTTTCCCCAAATCCTCCAGCGCTGAGGATTTGGATGACTCGATAACGCCCGTCTAGCAACTTTCCTAACACGATCTGCCTTGAGGTAGTGTTTGCACTATTTCTAATGCTATTAAGATAACAGAAGGATCGCTAGCACCGCAGGGCGAACGCTACCTGAAAGTGGAGCCATCTATAGTGCTTCGAGCGGCTAACTTTTGCTCTAGATGGCAATTTGGTATAAATAAAGCCAATCTAGTCGATTAATTTTATTGATAATCTCTTGCTGAGTCCGCGATCGGGCATTAATTTATGTTTCAGCTTCTATATCCCATAATAAGAATCATCCAGCCTCTTTTAGTACCTGCGTGTTTTCTCCTGGCTTGGACGTTAGCGATCTTGTTCTTTTGGAGCCTTTGGACAGCAATCAGAGATACCGTGGGCAGGGCAAAAGTGATGCACCAAATCCCCTGCACTGGCTGCAAGTTTTTCACGAACGACTACCACCTCAAGTGTACGGTGCATCCCCACATCGCTAACTCCGAAGCTGCCATTGGCTGTTCGGACTATAGAAGGTTAGAAGTTTAGGAGTTCAGAATTTCAGTTGTCAATTGTCAATTGTCAGTGCAATAGCTGTAGGTTGGGTTGACGGTAGGAAACCCAACGAACCCAACCATTAGAGCATAAAAATTGCTATCAATAAGACGTTAGAGATGCCAAAGGCAATAGGAAATATCCAGCGCGATCGCCTATCTAATTTTTCCGATCGCTCCTCCTTTTTTTTGACATTAAAATTATGTTTGATGACAATTTGAACGATCGATAAGCAAAGAAAAATGTAACCGATCGAAATAAACCCATTGATCCAAGTCAAATAAGCAACTTTGGGTAATTCTTCAGCGATGACTATATTAAAAGCGATCGCGCTGAGCAGAGAACTAAAAGAAATCGCCACATTAGACTCAAACGATCTCGACCAAAACACCGTCCAGGAAACACCGATGATAAACAATGAAGGAAGAATTATATTCCAAATATAAGAATTATAACTCCGGGCGATACCGATTTCATAAACGTAGCGGTTAACAGCTACCGGATCGACATCAAACTGTCGATCGACGATAAATACCCGGTAATCTTCGAGCGTCCATCCAGTTAAAAAAGCATCTTCCGACTTGCCAGTTTTGTTATCGTCTACAGTAAAAGCTATGGTACTTTTATCATTAAGCGGGGATTCTAGAACTAATTTTAGTTGTTGGCGATCGAAGGGAAATCTTTTCAAATTCATTTCGGAATTAAATGTGCCATTAAATCGCTCTCGATAGTAGACCGTGCCATCCGATTTAACTTGGATCTGGTTGTAAGCGGTTTCTCGACCTAGTTCGATATTGACAAATCTAACTTGAGGCGACCAAATTTCTCCAATTTTGTATTCTTTAGTATCCAATCCAGGCTGGGTGGGCTTAAATGCCAAACGCCGATCTTTCCAAGTTAAAAACAAGTAAGCATCTAATTTAAAAGATTCATCTCGTTCGTCAAGATCGTCAAAATCAATTATATAGATACCTACGTCTACCTCTGTAGGCTTGGTCGGATCGGGTCGAGTTTGACTTAATTTAGTTGTTGTCGCTGCTCGATCGATTTCTTGGGCTTTGGTTGTCGAAATATTTATCGGTAAAACCAAAGATAGTAAAGCGAAGCCATAAATTAATTGGTAACGCATAAAGCAGGAGTTCAGAAGTTCAGGAGTATGCGCCGAGCGCAGGCTGCGCCAACAGGAGTTCAGAAGGCAGAAGGCAGAAAACAGGAGTCAGGAGTTAGCGCACGCCCTCTCGCCCTCTCCGCCCTCTTTCGCCGATGACTGACTACCCATCGACTAAGGTAATCTCATCACTTAATTCGCTTCGATCGATCGCTTCTTTGACTTGCCCTGAAGCGCCCACTGCCGAAATCGAGAAATTCCCCCCTGCCTTTTGTTTGAAGAAGGCAAGGTAGCGCAAAGCTTCAGGAGAAATTGACTGCAAATCCTGCATCAACAGGGTCAGGCTGGTAGCCCCATGAGCTTTTTCCAGTTCTTCCTTGAGGTACTTCAACATACTTGGCTCTAAAGATCCAGACAAGCAAATCTTGGCTGCGCCATCAGTTAGTTCTACCAAATCGGCATCGAAGTTAACTCCAGCAGGGACGATCCGTACCCTAAATTTCATTTCCGTTAGATCTGTAGGCAATTTAATCGTCAGGGCTGCGGCATCGAAATCGGTGTAACTCTGACCGTTCAGCCAAACTTCATCAATTCTCACGCTACCGGGCGGCAAAATATCTGGCTGCACCCGCAGAATATTATCCTCAAATCCCCCTGACATGGGCTTGAAGAAGAAATCCATCGGTTCTTGATTGACCAGCAAGTTGGTATAAACTGCTGCCAAATAAGCTAATTCAAAGGAATGATAACCAGCCATTGAGTGACTGCCCTTACCCCGTTCTGTACCCAGCGAATAAGGATGTCCGTTGGCTAAAACGTTGAAGTAGACACCGCCAGATTCAGTATCGAGGAACCAGACGTTGTAGAAAGCCGAGGATTCCCGCGCTAAACGCAGATATTCGGGCTTTTTCAGCACCCCAGCTAAAATTAGATAAGCCAGAATAGCTTGTTCTTGCTGCCACCAAGCTTTGCGATCGTGCCAAGCATAACGGTGAAATTTCTCGCCCGGTCCCAGTACCCGTTCGACCACATCGTACCACCCACATCGCTGGCGATCGCTGCCCACTGTTGGCATCAGGGCGGCAATTTTGGTCGCCAGATCGCTATACTCGGTCTTGGGTTTGAGGCTGTTCATCCGCATCAAATTCCAAGCAATTTTCAAGTTGTGACCGACGACGGCGCGGTTTTGCTGCCAACCCCAACTTTGGTCTTTCGACCAATCTTCAAAGAATTTCTCTTGCACGAACGGACTGGCGTTGTAGTCGGGGAAGCGTTGAGCGATCGTATCAAAAGTATACTCCAAGAAATCGGCGTATTCGCTAGCACCAGTTGCCAGCCAGAGGTTAATCAAATAAGCTGGGGCGTGATCTCCAACCGAATTCCAATTCTTCCGCGCCCGATTGTGACCCAAACATTCGCTGTGAGGATCGAAGGTAATCGGGTCGATGTGAGAGAAAAAGCCGCCTTTTTCGGTTTTATCTTTAAAATAGCGGTTGAACAGATTGATCGTACCTTTGATATCGTTGAAGATCCGAGGATCGCCCGTAATCCGATAAGTTTGCGTCGGCCCTGCTAAAGCGTAAATCTGTTCGTAACAAGGAATGGCATCGTAGTCGTCGCCAAATTCAGAAGCAAAGATTTTTTGCTCGCTGCCATCATCTTTAATATCGACCGCGTGATACCAATAACAAATGTTTTCACTTTTATCTTGGAAACGGAGATGTTTGCGTAAATATTGCGTTCCCTTTTGGGCGGCTTCCAAATAACGATCGTCTCCCGTCATCAAATAAGCAGAAGCAAAGCCGTAAACCAAGCGAGAGATGGTATCGGTTTCTTGTCGTCCTGACTTTTGCTTATCGCCAGTTAAAGTTAAGTTGGTACGGTATTGGGAATAATCAATTTCACCATCCCCAAACTCTGATTTGATATAGAAGTCAGCTAGCTGGCGTACTTGTTTGATCCACCAATTTTGTTTTTCAAATAAGTATTCATTCTCCGTCCGCCCGACAAAAACGAGATGCTTAGCTTCAAACTTGTAATCGCCTCCTTCGCCATCTGGGTAGAAGATCCCGTAAGCAAACAAAAACCTTCCTGGCACGAGCATATCTCGCATTTGGGCAGTAGCATCTTGATATGCCTCTCCCAAATTGCGTACTAGCTCGCCATAAATATTGACGCTTAAATGGACGAGATATTCGCGATCGTCGGCAGTTTTTAGACTAAAAGCATCGGCGTTGCGATCGAATCTAGTTACGTAACCAGCGATCGAATCTGAGAAGGTAAAATCTATCTTGTTCATTAGACCTCTTGGATAAATTAAAATTTTGGATGTATAACGCAGATGAACAGCAGATGGACGCAGATGAACGCAGATGATGTTGATAAGTTATCGTCTTTGGCAAGCTAGTGTATTATTTGACCTAGATTTTGCCGAAAAACTCGGCGCACCTTTGCGCTTACCTTGGCGTACCTCTGCGTTAAAAAAGTCACTTAGAAATCAGCACCACTACACTGCGCCCTCGAACTAAATAACTCTTAGTTGCGATCGCAGTTTCATTCCCCGATTCAGCGATATCTAGCGGCGAAGGTTGGGCGGTATCTACACTTCTATACCACTGTCTACCTGAAATCACCGGAATTTCAAATTCGAGTTCTTCCCAATACATATTGCACATCACATGAAGATCGGCTTCACCATCAAAACCGCCCAAGGTAAAAGCCAAAGTCCTAGCATTTGGATCTTCCCAACCAGGTTGGTCGAGTTGGCAACCATGCCAGGAAACATCAGCTAGTTGGCGATCGTTTGTTGCCCCGGTAAAGAAACGAGGGCGATGAACGGTAGAATGCTGCTGGCGGAACTTCATCATCAATTGCCAAAACCGCAATAGATGGCGATTTTTTTCGACTAAATTCCAGTCGAACCAGCTAATCTCGTTATCTTGACAGTAAGCATTGTTGTTACCTTTTTGGGTGCGGGCAACTTCATCACCCATGAGGATCGTCGGTACGCCTTGAGACAGTAACAGCAGCGTAGCAAAGTTTTTAATTTGGCGATCGCGCAATTCTATAATTCCCGGATCTGTTGTCTCGCCTTCTACTCCACAATTCCAACTCAAATTATCGTTGATGCCGTCTCGATTGCCTTCGCCATTAGCTTCGTTGTGCTTATCGTCGTAAGAAACTAAATCTTTTAAAGTAAAGCCATCGTGAACCGTAATAAAATTAATGCTGTTAATCGGTAAATGTCCGTGACTTTCATACAAGTCAGCACTACCAGAAATCCGATTAGCCACTGCTCCTACTACTCCTGGATCGCCTTTGATAAAGCGACGGAGATCGTCTCGGTAGCGTCCGTTCCATTCTGCCCAACGATAACCGGGGAAATAGCCGATTTGATACAATCCAGCAGCGTCCCAAGCTTCGGCAATGATTTTGGTATCGGCGAGGGTTTCTGATAGTTCGATATTCCAAATTACTGGGGGATATTGTAACGGCACGCCATCTTGTCCCCGCGATAAAACCGAACCTTCGTCAAATCGAAAGCCGTCAACGTGCAATTCTTTTACCCAGTATTCTAAAGACTCGACGATCAGCTTTTCGGCAATGGGATGGTTGCAGTTAAAAGTGTTGCCGCAGCCAGTGTAATCGTAGTAATACTGTTTGTTTCCAGGCACTAAATAGTAGTAGATACTGTTGTCGATGCCTCGGAAACAAAACATCGGCCCTTGATGGTTGCCTTCGTCGGTGTGGTTAAAAACTACATCTAATATGACTTCAATTCCAGCTTGATGTAAGGCTTTAACTAAATCGCGAAACTCTTCAACGTGTTTGCCTGCTTCGGGATTGACGCAAAAGCCGCAGTGAGGGGCAAAGTAACCCATTGTACTGTAACCCCAATAGTTGATTAACGGTTTGCCATCAACAAATCGCAGCGGTTCTTTGTCGTCGAAATCAAAGATCGGTAACAGTTCGACTGCGGTTACTCCTAACGCTTTGAGATAGGGAATTTTCTCAATAATTCCAGCAAAAGTTCCTGGATGATTAACGCCCGATGTGGAAGATTTGGTAAAACCGCCGACGTGCATTTCGTAGATAATAGTTTCGCTCATGGGGCGGTTAAGCGGGCGATCGCCTTCCCAATTATACTCAGAAGTATCGATGACAACGCTGCGCATCGAGGTCGTCAAATTATCACCGGGCAAACAAGCGTCACCTCGTTTCCAAAGTGATTTAGTATTACCTTTAGCATAGGGATCGATTAACACTTTCTGCTTGTCGAACCGATGCCCCGCACTTAAATCTTGAGGGCCATCAACTCGATAAGCATAATGAATTCCCGGCTGTAACCCTTGGACGTAAACGTGCCAGAAGTGGAAAGATTTATTAATCGTTGGATCTAAGTTAATAACCTGAAATGGTTCCAGATCGTCGGCTTTGTGAAATAACAATAATTCCACCGCCGTGGCGTGTTCGGAAAACAACGAAAAATTCACCCCATTTGCATCGCAAATTGCCCCCAAAGGATGGTGATGTCCCTTCTCAGTTTGATAAGCAATTTTTGGTAAATCTGCGGCTATAGTCATTGCTTTTTAAACTCTCCAAAATTAGTCTATTTGATGGAAAACGAACCACAAAGGCGCGAAGAACGCGAAGAAAATACATTAGAAATATTGCATAAGTCGATAACCCATCAAAATCATCTGTGTTTATCTGTGTTCATCTGTGGACAAAAAAGAAATTTTGGCTTTTGCCAGAGGTATAATGACAATAGATTTGGCTTTTCATTAAGGAACGCTATTAGGTTTTGCTGCTAAAATCTCAATAATCTTTTGAGCGAACAGATGACAGTGAGCGCCCGTGCGTCCTGTGACCAAATCGCCATCGACAACGACATCTTTGTCAGTATATATCGCCCCCATATTCACCACATCGCCATGCAAGTTGTTATGACAAGTAACTGGACGACCTTTTACCAATTCTGGCATCGAAGAAACTAGCCACATACCGTGGCAAATAATGCCTTTCAGAATGTTTTTGTTATCAAAAGCTCGCTTGAGGAACTCGGTAGCTGGCGATAATTTATTAACGTCTTCTGTATACCTCAGTCGATCGGAAACAAAAGCCGAAGGCACAATTATGGCCGCATAAGTATTGAGTTCTTCATCGCCGATGCTCTCAAAACTCTCGTTACAATCAAAAGGTGCGTGATATTCATGGCCTTTAAAAGTGAGAGAAGGTTGACCCCAAAGGCGGGTGAGAAAGTGAAGTTCTGCCCCTTCTTCGGGAAAGCGATAATGGTAATACCAAATCTCGTGTTCGTAGAAGTCACTTTCAATCAGAATTCCGATTTTTTTACCTTGAAGTTTCATAATTTTAGGTTTTAGCTTGCCAGTTTAGATCTAATTAATTGAGGAATTGCACCATCAGTACCAAAGACATCGATCGCAATATCTAATGGTGTTTTGCCGTCATGTCCTTTCAAATCCAATCTGGCATTAGCATTAATCAAAATCTCAGCACATTCCTTATATCCATGCCAGAGAGCATCGTGAAGCGGAGTATATCCATTAATCGGCCCTTGAACGTCCAAATCGATATCGGGATGAGCCACCAGCATTTTTAATATTTCTGGATTGCCGTTGTAAGTAGCTTTATGGATAGGAGAACCCTTAAATACCCAATCTTCAACTCTCACCTTTGCCCCAGCTTTAAGCAGTTCGGCAACAATTTCTTTATGTCCGTCGCGGGCAGCAACCAACAGGGGAGTATGCCCATCTAAAAAAGAATTAATGTGAGGATAAAGCGGATTTACATCCGCGCGATCGCCGATTAATTGCCGCACGGTTTCTAGATCTCCCTTATTAGTTGCCGCCATCACTGTTTGCGACTCAATGCTGGCTTCAGCAGCTTTTTTACCGCCATCAATAGTTTGTTGAATCAGAATAAACTTCTGCTTTTCTTCACCTTGATTGACATTAAGTTCAAAGTTGACGTGATCTTGCATCGTAAATCCATAGTGAGTCCCCAAATGCAGATTGGCACCTCGTTCCACCAATAACTCGACCAATTCCGGCCACTTGTACCACAGGGCATCCATAATCGGGGTATGCCCCATCGTCGGCGTAACCGCATCCACAAACGCCCCAGCATCCAGCAGCAGCTTAGCCACCTCAACGCTACCGCCCTGACAAGCCTTGTGTAACGGAGTCGCCCCAGTTTTGCTATCGGTAGTCAGAACATCTGCACCCGCACCTAGCAACAACTTCACCATTTCCACATTGGCATGACAAGCCGCACTCATCAACAAAGTCAAACCATTAACTGGGTTGCGAGTATTAGGATTAGCCCCCTGTTGCAACAGACTAGCCATAGCCGCTAAATCGTCATTTTCCACCGCTGCGATCGCCGCCGCCGACGAATCTCCCCGCAAAGCGGCAATAATCGGCGAAGGATCGCAGTAAGACTTCCACTTCACGATCTTGCCCCCAGCCACTTGCATCCAGGTAGCAAAAGTAATATCAAAAGTCAGTCCGGTAGCCTTAACCGTAGTGATGTCATGGACCGTGCCAAAAGCCTCATCCCCTTGCACCACCAGATTCACAGGCTTAAATAACTTCACCTCAGCAATGCGATCGCGGGTTTGAAAAGATTGAGTCACTTCAGCCACGCCATGAGACGTACCGATCCAGGGAATCACATCGCTGACTCCCGCCACTGGTTGCAAATTAATCCACTCAATATCGTCTGCCAAACAACCCATCGCCGTGGCATAATCCGCCTCATCCAAAGCCTTAAACCACTTTTCGGCCACTCTTTGCGTTTCTTCTTGACTCATAAAACCTCTTGCATAAGTCGATAACTCATCAAAATCATCTGCGTTTATCCGCGTTTATCTGCGGTTAATCTGCGTTAAAAAAAACGATCGTCAATCCCAGTCCAAAATCCCCATTTAAGATCTAATATCCTCAACCAAAATCCGATCCAAACAGCGTTCCGCGATCGCCGCGATCGTCAATGCGGGATTAACGCAAGTGCTAGATCCTGGAATCAAAGCACCATCAACCACATACAAATTCCGATATCCTTCCACCCGCCCGCGATCGTCACAAACCTGTCCCATACAAGCACCACCCAATTGATGTCCCGTAATTTGCGAAGCGATCGGAGGCACTTCACCGCCATTAGTTTTACTCAACAACTCTGCCAAATACTTAGCCGCCTCTTTAGCTTTAGGATCGTTTTCAAAATTTAATTCCACCGTATCTGAAGCCGAGTTATAACTAAAACTGCCTCGATTATTAGTCATCGCAAAAACAAAAGTTCCAATAACATTTTTCTTAGGGAAATCGGTTTCAAACCTCGGTAATGGGGCCCGCATCATTACGCAAGGTAAAATCGGATTATCGTAGTTGAGAACTGCGATCGCACCCGGTCCGCCTAAATGAGGATTAGTAGTTTCTGCCAGATTGGTACGGAAAGCATAGGTATCGCCATCATTACCAAATCCTTGACCTAAAGCATCATTAATTTTCGGTAAAGCTCCTTTAGCTTTAGCTTTAATTAGCAATTCGCAAGTTCCCATTACTCCCGCCGCCATAAACAAATACTCACAAGTTAACGTTTGGCGATCGACAACTTCACCTGCATCGTTAATAATATCTACTGAAACGGCATATCCCCCTTCAGATCTTGCCGCCACTTTAGTCACCAGATGATGGGTGCGAATTTCTACTGCCCCCGTTTCTTCAGCTAATTTGAGGTAGTTTCGATCTAAAGTTTTTTTGCCACCGCTATTATTGCCAAACCAAAACTCAGCCGCAATTACCGACGGAACTTTCTTGCCAGCGATTTCATCTCTGACGATATCCCAGTCTACTCCCATGGGAAAGCGATTAATCCCATTAACTAAGCCGCAATTAGTTGACTCGACGTAAGGAAATCCTGATTTCAGCGCGTGTTGTTCCAGCACCTTCAACCCCAGGTAATATTCGCTCTCTAAAATATCGTCAGGGATTGGCGAACTGCCAATTACTTCCTGAACTCGCGGAAAGTAAACTGAATTCATTTCTTCATAGTCGATCGCCGCTGGAAACACCCGTTCAAATAGTTCTTTCGGCGGTTGAATTAAAATTCCCCCATAAGCCAAAGATCCACCACCAACGCCACAACCGACTAGAAACTTATAATCTCCTTTCTCGATAATTTCCAATACGCCCGTGGATTTCTCGATCGCAATTCCTTCATAACCTGGCGTTTTCGTAACACTATTGAGCCACTCTGCCCGGCCGTCGGGATTTCTAAAAGTCGCAAAAGTAGCATTGCTGGTCGGATCTTCTATCTGCCAGCGACGACCTCTTTCTAACACCAGAGTTTCTACTCCTGCTTGCCCCAAACGCAATGCTGCTACGGCTCCACCAAACCCACTACCAATAACAATTGCTTTAGTATCAGTCATGATTTGTCCTTCTAGGCGCGATCGGGTTCATACGGGAGTGAATGTCTCAACAAATTGAACGATATTACCTTCGTTATCCCTAATAAAAAATTCTTTGAATCCGATATCTTTAACCACAACTAAGTCCCAGGCGATGGTAATGGGTCGGCTTTTCACTCGCTCGATTACTTCTTCAATGTTGTCAACTTTAAAGGTAATTTGACTTACACCTTGAATCGTCGTATGTTGCGGAGGATTAGGACGATCGATCGGATGCCATTTTTGGTCTTCAATTAACTCAATTCTGACTCCGTTTACTTCTAAAAAGACAATTCTAGTTCCATATTCAGGGAATTCCCTTCTGAGAACTTCTTCAAAACCCAACTGTTCCTTGTACCACTTTGCAGTTGATTCTAAATTAGACACTGCTAGAGAAATACCCAAATTTTTCACAGTTGCTAGAGTGCCAACGCTTTTATCGGTCATTATTAACTCCTAATTATGAATAATATTACGCTCGAAATTCTGGACCGATAATCCAATGCTCTTTAGTCACAAAACTGTAAGCATATTTCATCTCCAGGAAATTTGGTAAGTCGGCGGTCGATTCTTGATATTCAGGCGATCGCATCATCTCTTCAATTGCCGCTAGATCGTCAAACCAAAGCATAGAAACGCTATCTAAAATTGCCTCTCCAATTCCATAAAAAGAGTCCCGAACGTGACATTGAATGTAGCGGCGCAAGCCAGGAAGTTTCAAATCTTTTTTTCCGTGGACTTCCAAGCTATACTGGCGAAAATCAGCTAAAGGCATTCCCTCTTTGCGCTTCACCATGGCCATAATTTTCACCAGGTTAGAGTCTTTTTTTAGCGGTTCTCCTTCCAGCAAAACGTGGGTAGTGGTATCGAGGACCACCGTGCGCCAAAATGCTGCCCACTTAGGTTCGTCAAGACGCGCCCCCTGGAGAAATTCTGGAGTTTGCAATGAAGCTAGTTGTTCTTCTTCATTGTTTAACCAGATTTCCGCTACCCCACTGAAACGCGGATCTTCTGGTTCCGGCCCGAAGGGAATTCTAGTATCGATTAAGTAACGTTTGATTTGAGGAATTTTGCTAGCGTAATTAACCGCGTGAACGTTGACCCAGTAGTCCTGAAAATCCTTTTCGCTCATTCCTGGTTTCGGGTGGGCAAATATCAATTGATGGATCATGTAAACCTCTTAAATTCAAAAGCGAGTCTAAATCATTGGCAAACAATCTTGTAGGGTAGGCTTCCAGCCTGCCCACTGGGACAGCCGGGACGGCTATCCCACAAGTCATTGAGAAAGGCTATAATTCATAATTCAGTTTTATCCTGCTGGGCTATTAGGATCGAGGATGAGAGTACGACTTTTAAACTTCCAATTTTTACCAACTTTGACTAATCGATCTTGGTAAATCCCCGTCCTGATAATGGTGGCAGGATTATTTTTAATATTCATGGCAATGATGTAGCATCCAGATTTAGCACCGCCGACATCTGGCTCGATTACCAGATCGTTAATCCAATGACGAGTAGTTTGTACGTCGGGAAAAGTTTTGTAAGTGCGAATTAAATCGTCAAATCCTGTAGCTTTAATCAATACTTGTCCGTTAGAATCGACGATCGCAAATGTGCCGTTACGAGTAAATGTGTTAGCCCAATTAGCCGCCGGATCGCCAGGAATCAAGTTATCAAGTCCATCGATCGCATAGAAATAATGAGTGCTGAGATCTTGAATCGCCAAGATATCTGTGGTTGATAAAGTTGTAGCCCTCTTGGAAGTTCGAGCCAAGATTTGCGGCGCACAAATACCGCTCAAAACTAATCCCGAAAATGCTGCTCCAGTTACTAATAACATCTTGCGTCGCGTTACTTGGCGATCGCCTCGATCGTTTCGATTTTGGATTTTGGATTTTGGATTTTGGATTTTCCCCACGGTCGATAGCTCATCAAAATAAGTGCTTTAAAAGATTTTTCTCGCCCTCTTCGCCCTCCTCGCCCTCCTCGCCCTCTCCGCCCTCTCTCTCACTGTCCGCACCTCACCCCAATAGCTTCTGGATGAACGTTACCCTCTAAAACTAGGTCGATGAGAAACGGCCCTGGGTGGGATAAGGCTCGATCGATCGCTCCGGCAATCTCTTCTGGTTTTTCTACCCGAACCGCATCCACCCCCAAAGAACGAGCGATTTCATCAAAACGAATTTCTGGTTTTGATAAATCGAAACTCAAAGGGAAATCGTGGGCTGGAATTCCCTGCTCCTGCCAATACTGCTGGATGTTATATTGCAAAATCCGGTAAGAACGGTTGTTGCAGACGACGAACTTAGCATCGATATTGTGACGAGCGGCCGACCAGAGTGCTTGAATGGTATACATCGCCCCCCCATCGCCCGTAAACCCGATCGCCATCTTATCGGGATGAGCCAGTTTCGCTCCAATCGCCCCTGGTATCCCCACCCCCAAAGAACCGCCACGGGTGAGGAAGTAATGTCCTGGTTCGGCAGTCGGTCGATAGCGAGTAACCGCTGGGGAATTAGTTAAAGCTTCATCAAAAATAATCGCATCTGCTGGTAATTTAGCCGCCAGTTCCTCCATAAAGCGCGATAAATGGAGGGGAACAGCGTCTTTAAAGGTGCGATCGCTCGTTCTTTCTTTCTCTTGTTTGGCAGCTTTTGCTGAAGCAATTTCCGCCGTCCTCGCTTGGGCATTTGCCTTTTGCTCGGCGCTCATCATTACTTCTAAGATCGTCGCCAACTTCGCCAAAGTCAGCTTCGGATCGCTCACCATCCCTAAATCGACCGGATGATTTTTCGCAATCTCGTAAGCATTCAGGTCGATATGGATGACTTTTGCCCCTGGTGCAAAGATGTTATCCAGTTTCGGAAACACCTCCGGCAACATATAAGTACCGCAGACTAAATTCACATCCCCCTTAGAAGTGATGGGCAAACTTTGGTCGCCAAACATATGCCCCGTTGCTCCCTGGTATAAGGGATGAACCTGACTCATATTCAACTCGCCAGCATCTGCATCCCACACCTCTGCGCCCAAAAGTTCGGCCACGCGGGTTAACTCATCCTGGGCACTAGAAAAAGCCACGCCGTCCCCGACAAACATCATCGGTTTCTGCGCCGCTGCCAACATCGCCGCTGCGATCGCCAGGGATTCTTCATCTGGTACTACTCTGGTAGAAGGCAACGAAGTCGGGAACACCTCTTCCACTACAGGAACGTCCAGAATATCTTGGGGCAAGCAAACATATACCGGCCCTTTTGGGGGAGTTGCAGCAATCTTAATCGCCCGCCGCAGTACCCTGAGCAACGAGGATGGTTCCGTCACCATCGTCGACCATTTAGTCACTGGTTCGGCCAAAGCTACCAAATCGCCTGCCATCTGAGCATCCATTGCCTGGTACTTAATCCCCGCATCTCCACCAATAACCACCAACGGCGAATGACCTCGCTTCGCCTGATACAAGGCTCCGATCGCATTTCCCAAGCCAGGAGTGCTATGAATTTGCACCACTGCTGGTTTTTGAGTGGCCCGCGCGTAGCCATCGGCTGTCATCACCGCCACCGTCTCTTGCAAAGTCAAAATGTATTTCAAATCTGGATATTCCCAGAGAGCATCCAAAAAACCTTGCTCGACAGTACCCGGATTGCCAAAGATGTAATGGATGCCATCAGCAAGAAACTGCTCCAGAATGGCAAATCGACCAGTTTTGCGACCCATAGTTAAGTGAGGAGTTCAGAAGTTCAGGAGTTCAGAAGTTCAGGAGTCAGGAATCAGAAGTCAGGAGTTCAGAATTTCAGGAGTTCAGGAGTCAGAAATCAGAAGTCAGAAATCAGGAGTCAGAAGGTGAGAAAATTCTCCGTGTCCCCGCGTCTCCGTGTCTCCCCATCTCCCCATCTCCTCCTCTCTCCCTCTCCCTACCAGCCGTAGCGAGTCAATCCCTTCTCTAAAACTTCGACTAAGATCCGACCGCACTCTACCGAAGAAGCAGTGGAACGACTAGTAATAAAGGGATAATCGACAATTACAGAAGTTTCGTGACCGACTCTACCGATATAAGCTCCGTCAGGGCCGACAGCATCGCGGAGAATATACTCTAGCGGGTAGAAGGGAGGCCCGAAGTTGATATATCCATCTCCAAAGCCTCGGTGAGAACCATCGATCGCATGGGGGCCTTCAAATCCCGTACCGTCGAGGTAATCGTAGTCAATGGGATGCCCGGTGACGTGCTTGCCCCAAATTAAGCTCTTTTTCTCCCGAAAATCGCGGGCAAAGGCCAAACAACTGACACCATAGCACTCAGCCGCGATCGGCTTGTTGAGCTTGCAAAATCCCATAACTAGTTCGTGCAGTCGGCTGTTGTTAGCCAAATCCACCAAAGCACCGCTGCCACCAACAATTACCATGGCATCGTATGCTGTTAGCTCTTCAGCCACAATCTTGTCGATTTTTTTGTAATAGGCTTCCATATCTCTGAGGTAGGTGGGCGAGCTAGGGTAAGCTCGCATCGGAAACCAATCGGCTAGACTTTTAGGATGGTCTAATCGGTTCGACTGATGGACTTTGTTGGTTTTTGCGGCCATTTCCTCTGAAGTCACCGACCTGCCCAAAGGCGGATCTAAATATCCAGGCGTGCAGCTAACCGACAGAGGCGTTGGCTTCTTGCCAGTTGGGGTGATAAAGGAGATCTCATATCCAGCCGTATCGCAGGCTTCCAGCGGGCCGATCAATTCTTCGCCCCAGTAACCCCACTCCGACACGACGAATAAAACTTTTTTCATTAAGCCTCCATGTTCGATCGGTACAAGTTGCCTCAAGCCAAGCCTAGTAAAGGTTTCGACGGTTGTGTCACCTGTCAAGTTTCCTCGATCGGTACAGCAACAGTATGCGTACTTGCGAGAGATTTCCCATCAGTATGAGTGACTAAATTGCTGGGTAATTTTGTTTTTTATTTCCGTAAATTTACGGTTGGTTGTCGGTACTAATACCATTACGATTTAGATTTTTGTCTCACTGATGCCAAAGAGCGATCGCTACCAGAATAGCGATCGCGATCGAATTTCATCGGGATCGCCATGACCTCGATCGCACCGAGTTAATGTACTTACTAATGCCGTTTTAGAACGTTTCGATCCTTTTTTATTACTTTGGCAAGCTAAAAATAGTAAGAAGCTACAACAAAGATTAAATAAGGGTTACATTAATCAAATTACCGGAATTACTTGTTTAGCTGTCGATTTGCATTAAATCATTACAATAATCAACATTTAGCAATAAAAAAACTGTAAGTCCTAACAAAAGCAAAGCGGCTGTGCCACGAGACAAGCCGCCGATGTAGATCTCTAAGGAAGAGAGAATATAGGAGTTCAGGAGTGAAGAGAGTTCGGAATTATGCTCCGCCCTCTCCGCCCTCTCTTCCCTCTCTCTCCCTATTCCATCTCCAGCAATACCTTTAACACCCCCCGACTCTGGGCGCGATCGAATGCTGCTAGTCCTTCATTTAAGCGATAGCGGCCGTGGATCAGGGGTTCTACATCTACTTGCTTGGTCGCTAATAGTTCTAAGGCTGGGACAAAGGGACCGCAGCGAGAGCCAATCAGGGTAATTTCGTCTACTACCAGCGAAGAAGCATCAAAAGTAAGCTGGCCAGCATAGGTGCTTTTGAGAACTAGCGTACCGCGCGATCGCAATGCCCGACGAGCGATCGCAAAACCCGCTTCATTGCCCGTACACTCTACCGATAAGTCAAAAGAGCGATCGCTTACTGCCTCAGCCAATCCGGTTTGAATGCCTCGCGCTGCCAGATTATCTAGTTTTTCCTGATGGCGACCCACTACTAAGAGATCGCAGCCCGTTAAAGCTAAAGTTTGAGCCACCAATTGCCCCAGTTTGCCATCACCAACTACTAATACGCGATCGGACGAACTAACGGCTACCTGCTGCTGAATTTCTAACGCTGCTGCTAGGGGTTCTGTAAAAGTGGCGGCATCTGTGGCTACCGAATCCGGTACTCGATGCAGATTTTCTATAGGCAAGGTCAAATAATCAGCAAACGCTCCCTGACGGTTGACTATGCCCAACACGGTGCGGTGTTCGCAGTGAGTTGGCTGTCCGCTCAGACAAAATCGGCATTGGTGACAGACGGCATTAATTTCTCCTACTACCCGCTGACCGATTAATTCTTCTGCCCCCCGTTCTACCACCCCCACAAATTCATGTCCCAAAATGCCATTATAGGGATAGTAGCCTTTGAGCAATTCTAAGTCCGTGTTACAAATTCCAGCCCTGACAACCCGCACCAAGGCTTCTCCTAGCGGCGGTTCGGGAACGGGAACATCGCTGAGTAATTGCAGTCGGTTATTCTGTAGCCAGAGTGCTTTCATAGTCAAAATTCTATGATGGAAGTTGATATTGCTATCGATCGATTTGGACGATGGTCGATCTCCTCTTCAGATAGAGGGTTGAGACTCTCAGGTAGACTTCACGGTTGAGTTTAGCTACGACTAAAGTATGATTCTAGGTGAAAATATTAATTTTTTAGTAGCTACAGATCTACAGCCGTGATAACTTAAAAAATGGTGTAAATATTCTGCGAAGATAAAGGAATGATAAAAAGTCTGGCAATGATTTTTATTGTGAAAAACCATATAGCAGAAAGTCAACCGCCAGGTAATGAGCGCAGAGTAATCGAATTAGCCTCGTTTTTAAACGCAGAGCGATGCGATCGAGCTTAGCAAAGAAAAGAGAAACATGGAGCGGTGGGAAAACCCTGCGTAAATCTAGTTTTTGCTTCGCTAAGATAGCTGTTAACGCCTACAAGTGCAAGTTTCTTTCCAATTAAGTCTGGAGGTATCCTTAAATGCCTGTTCGTCTCTATGTGGGCAATTTGCCAAAAGAACAAGTCGATCGTCAAGATTTGCAAGCCGTGTTTGCAGAAGCTGGCGACTTTGTTTCTACTAAAGTCATCAAAGACCGCAAGACTGGTAAATGCCGTGGATTCGGCTTTGTAACTGTCGAAACCGACGAACAAGCCGATGAAATAATTGAAAAATTCAACGGCCATATGTTCCAAGAAGCGGCTCTAAAAATCGAAAAGGCTTTGCCGCGTTCTAAAGAGAAAGGAGATGAGGAACCGCAATCAGCTAGCAACGACGCTCCTGTCGTTAGCGGCAACGGCGGTAGCCCTACCCGCACCAGTTCTTCTGGGCGGCGCAATAATAAAAAGTCTCGTCGCGGTTCGGGAAATACTAACTCTGGTGGTGGCTCGTCTGATAGTTTCCAAGTGGACCCTCGCTGGGCAGAGGAATTAGCCAAGTTGAAGGAAATGTTAACCGCTCAAGCTAGCAGTTCCTAACTTGAATCTTAGTTGTCAAAACCCATCTTCGGTTTTTGCTGGCATCTTTTAATAGTTGTTTGGCAATTTCGAGGAGCGAACGGTAATTTGTAGTCACCTTCAGACAAAGCCAGTCTTCGGTTAGATTTGATTAGAGACGCGCCATGGCGCGTCTCTAATTGTGTGGGGCTTTATTCAGCCCTCACCCCAACCCTCTCCCGTGGGAGAGGGAGCAAGAGGGAGAAGAAAAGATGGGCTTGAAATCTATAACTTGCTTCCCCTCGTCCAGAATTGGGAAACCAGAGAGGAGAGAACCAGAGAAACAAGGAACGCCACAGTCAAAGTCCCTCTCCCGTGGGAGAGGGATTTAGGGTGAGGGCAAGAGAAGTCTAATCGGCAACGGCTAAAGGCACTTCTAGCCAAGTTTCCAGGTACGATCGCAGTTGGTGAGAAAATTCGGCTCGCTGCTGAAATAGAGGCGTGCGAATCGGCTTGCGTTCTTCGTCTAAAGTCCAGCCGTAATCGCTACTCAAGCGCAATTTGCCCTGCCAGTCGGCAATCGAGACGATTAGCTGTTTGGCTGGAGAGTTGTCAACGTCGAGGACGCGAAACACGTAATTGAAGGTATTTTGACTGGCAGCGGCTACAGTTGAGGGTTGCCCGCATTCTCGTTCGAGGCGCGATTTTACCTGGGCGGTTAAGTCTGGGATCTCGACATCTTCTAAAGTGCGAACGGCTAAAGTCAGAGCAAAGTAGAACTCTTCAACTGGGATAAATTCAAGCTGCATGGAAATTTGCTAATTGCTAATGGCTAATTGGTAATTGTATTGTGGGCATTAGTCAGAAAAACGAGACAAGCTGAGGAGTTTTAAAAATGACTGTAGGGCAAGATCCAGTCAAGGTAATGAAGCAGGAAGTCGGAAAAGCAGCAGCAGCCCGTGTCAAATCTGGTTCGATTGTCGGACTGGGTACGGGATCGACCACAGCGTATGCCCTAGAATATTTAGGCGCTAGAATCCAATCGGGCGAACTCAAAGATATTAAAGGCATTCCCACATCGTTTCAGGCATCAGTGCTGGCCAAACAGTACGGCATTCCCTTAATTACTTTAGATGAATGCGATCGCATCGATATCGCGATCGACGGGGCTGATGAAGTCGATCCGCAAAAAAACTTAATCAAAGGTGGCGGTGCGGCCCACACCCGCGAGAAGATCGTCGATACCCTGGCAGAGGAATTTATCGTCGTCGTCGATAGTTCTAAATTAGTCGATAAGCTAGGCTCTACGTTTTTGTTGCCAGTGGAAGTTTTGCCCATGGCGATTGCCCCCGTGATGCGAAAAATCGAGCAGCTAGGCGGCAAACCCCAACTGCGGATGGGAGTAAAAAAAGCCGGGCCGGTAATTACCGATCAAGGCAACATGGTGATCGATGTTAAATTTGATGCGATCGCTAACCCAGCGGAATTGGAAAAAACTCTAAATAATATTCCTGGCGTGTTAGAAAATGGGTTATTTGTGGGCGTTACCGATGTGGTGCTAGTAGGTGAAGTTAAAGACGGCAAGCCCAGCGTCAGAGAGTTTTGAAGCTCCATCCACCAGGGATAGCTCGAAGTTAAAAAATAAGTGGCTCATTCTTGTGGGATAGCCCTCTGGGCTGTCCTACTCAGAAGGCTATCCCACAATATTAAACTTTTTTGCTTAGACTATATTAGGTTTAGTAAGAATATTAGAGATGTCATTCATCGCGTTCGATCGCATCTGAAGGCAAGGAGAAATCGCAATGCAATACAGACGATTTGGGCGGACAGAATTATCGATGCCTGTATTCTCTTGCGGGGGCATGAGATACCAATTTAAGTGGCAAGATGTCCCAGGATGGCAAATTCCTAAAGACAGCCAGCGGAATCTACAAGCTACAATTCATCGAGCGCTAGAAGTCGGCATCAATCATATTGAAACTGCTCGCGGCTATGGCACTTCAGAAATGCAATTAGGGAGAATTTTACCTAAGTTGCCACGAGAAAAGATTATCGTTCAAACCAAAGTTTCTCCCAAGCCAGATGCTAGGGAATTTAAGCAACAATTCGAGCAGTCTTTACGCTATCTCAAATTAGATTATGTCGATTTGCTAGGATTGCACGGCATTAACGATCGAGAAACTTTAGACTACAGCCTTCGTCCTGGTGGTTGTTTAGATGTAGGTCAAAAACTGCGATCGCAAGGTAAAGTTAGATTTATTGGCTTTTCGACTCACGGTCCGACAGATGTAATTATTAAAACTATTGAAACCAAACAATTTGACTACGTTAATTTGCACTGGTATTACATCAATCAAATTAATTGGCCAGCAATTGAAGCTGCTAACCATCACGATATGGGAGTGTTTATTATCAGCCCTTCAGATAAAGGTGGAATGCTCTATCAACCACCAGCAAAATTAGTCGAATTATGTCAACCTCTCAGCCCAATAGTGTTTAATGACTTGTTTTGCTTGAGCCATCCTCAAGTAAATACTTTGAGCATCGGAGCGTCGAAACCTGAAGATTTTGACGAACACCTGAAAACTTTAGAATTATTAGATCGCTCATCTGAAATTTTGCCGCCAATTTTAGAACGTTTGGAACGAACGGCGATCGAACGATTGGGTAAAGATTGGGTGCGAACTTGGCACGTCGGCTTGCCGACACCAGAGCGAACCCCTGGTGGCTTGAATATTCCTGTAATTTTGTGGTTGAGAAATTTAGCGATCGCCTATGACCTGTTAGACTATGCCAAAATGCGCTACAACCTCCTAGGCAATGGCGGTCATTGGTTTCCAGGGGCTAAAGCCGAAGGAGTGCAAGATCTCGATTTACAGCCATGTTTGGCCGACAGTCCCCATCGCGATTGCATTCCCAAGCTGCTAGCTGAAGCTCACGAAATGCTAGCAGGAGAATCGGTTCAACGTCTCTCGGCGAGTTAAGTAATATCAGAACGGAAAAAAGCATGGCAAAGCCAAAAGTCAAAAGCTGATTTTTGACACATTCACTGCCCCTTCGACAAGCTCAGGGCTTTGGCTCAGTGCAAGCTTTTGACTTTTGAATCGCACTTTCTCCTCAATTAGACATCGTAATAGAGGGCGAACTCGTAGGGATGAGGACGCAAACGCATGGGGTTAACTTCGTTGTCGAGTTTGTACTCGATCCAAGTATTAATGAAGTCTTCAGTAAAGACCCCCGTGCTAGTCAAGAACGAGTGGTCCTTCACCAAAGCTTCTAGGGCTGCTTCCAGAGAACCTGGAGTGGAAGGAATTTTACTTAACTCTTCTTTGCTCAAGTCGTAGATATCCACGTCTAGAGAATCGCCTGGATGGATCTCGTTCTTAATGCCATCTATCCCAGCACAAAGCATCGCCGCAAAAGCCAGATAGGGGTTACAAGTGGCATCGGGACAGCGGAATTCTAACCGCTTGGCTTTGGGATTGCCGCCAGAGAGAGGAATCCGAATCGAGGCCGAACGGTTGCCTTGGGAGTAAGCCAAGTTCACTGGAGCTTCAAATCCAGGTACTAACCGCTTGTAAGAGTTGGTGGTGGGGTTGGTGAGAGCCAATAGCGCTGGGGCGTGTTTCAGCAAGCCACCGATGTAATTGAGCGCCATCTTGCTTAAGTTGGCATAGCCATCTCCCCAGAACAGCGGTTGTCCGTCTTTCCAAATCGATTGGTGGGTGTGCATCCCAGAACCGTTATCGTTGAATAAGGGTTTGGGCATGAAGGTGACAGTTTTACCATATTTCTTGCCAACGTTTTTGATGACATATTTATAAGTCATCAAGTAATCGGCTGCTGGCACTAAAGGAGCAAAACGGAAACCTAACTCGTTTTGGCCGCCAGTTGCCACTTCGTGGTGGTGTTTTTCGATCGGTACGCCGCATTCTGCCATCGTCAGCAGCATTTCCGTCCGCATATCTTGCAGCGTATCGGTGGGCGCTACGGGAAAGTAACCTTCTTTGTAGCGCGGTTTGTAACCTAAGTTGCCGCCTGCTTCTTCTTTACCAGAATTCCACCGCCCTTCCACGGTGTCTACGTAGTAGAAAGCTTTATTTTCGGTTTGATCGAAGCGGATATCGTCAAATACGAAAAATTCGGCTTCCGGACCGAAGAAAGCTATATCTCCTAATCCCGTAGAAATCAGGTAGTCTAAAGCTTTTTGAGCGATCGTCCGAGGACAACGGCTGTACCATTCGCCCGTGCGCGGCTCTTTAATGCTACAGATCATGCTCAAAGTTTTTTCTTTCATGAATGGGTCGATCCAAGCTGTACTCGCATCGGGCACCATCGCCATGTCAGATTCGTTGATCGCTTTCCATCCCCGGATGCTAGAACCATCGAAGGGTACGCCTTCCTGGAAAGAACTCTCGTCAATTTGATTTTGATAAAACGAGCAGTGCTGCCAGATTCCTGGCATATCAATAAATTTCAGGTCAATAATTTTAATGTCTTGGTCTTGAATCATTTTCAAGACTTCTTGAGGCGTTTGAGCCATGAATAACTCCTTGGTGTGTATGCTCGATCGATGTCAATCCTCGATCGCCCTGAAGGACGAGCGCCACTCTAGTGAATCGGCCAGTGACAGTAGCAATAGGTGCTAGCGCACTTCCTCTAGCGCCAGCGATCGCCTACTGGCAGCCACCAGAGAACCCTTTGTGAATCATCCTAGAGATAGCTATGCCCAGATTTTGTATCTAGCGATACAGAATATTCTGGACTGAGATGAAACTTACGCTAAAAAAAGTTAAAAACTGTAGCAAAAATAACAAATAAGTGTAAGATATATAAATCATAAGTAAAAACGGTATCGCAGGCGACACTTGGGGCAGGGAGGGAAGCATGGTTTTAAGACAACAGGAAGTCGATTTCGATCGCCAAGAAGCGCTGACATACCGTGCGGGAACTAGAGTCGAGTTAAAATCTTGCCCTGGAGCGGTCGATACTGTAGCCTCATACGATCCGATGATGGTTCCCCCCATTTGGTTGGTTAACGATCCCAAGCCCAGATATCCCGAAGAGTTGACGTTGGTTTCCCGGCCGGTAGCGAACGTCAGGTGGTTGAAGGGTGTGGCACATCGCCAAGCGCGGTTGTCGGCAGGAAATTCCCGCGTGGTGGCCGCAGTTAGGTAATAAGTAAATAGCACTTAATTCAAGCGCGATCGCAGGTCAGGTTTGAGCGATCGCGCTTCGTTTATATATACCAGCTTGTAAAAGCAGTACCAGCATCTTGCCTGCGATCGAGAGGCTCGTACTACAGATTTCGATCTGAGGTGGTACTACTCGATCGACAAGGCTAATCTGAGGCGTTACGGTTGGGCTATGTCGATTACCTAAATCATTGCTACAAGTCTCCCCCTGCTCCCCTGCTTGCCATCTGTAGGAAAATTAAAGAGAAACGATATTAGTTGGGTTTCGCTGCGCTCAACCCAACCTACAGGCCCGACAAGATGAGAACCTTCTCATTTATATTTCATTAAAACCTTACGAACGTAAATTTAACTGAAAGTTAAAGGCAGATTAAATTCCAAGCTGGGATTGAATCTACAAAATAATCGCACGAGCATTTTTAAAGACATGAATCCTAATCGATCGCCACAACCATCGCCACGTTCTGCTGCCAATCGAGCGACGATCGCTATTGTGGCCGAAGGTTTTTTGTCTCGCTTGAGTTTTGGCATCATTAGCTTTGCCTTGCCGATCTACGCCCACCGCGTGGGAATGAACTTATTCGAGATTGGGGTGTTAATGACCCTGAATCAAGTGGTGGCAATGGTACTCAAACCCGCGATGGGTTGGGTAGCCGATCGCGTGGGGTTGAAACGCAGTTTCACCGCCTCGATCCTCATCCGCAGTCTGATTGCGTTGTGTTTGGTGGTGGCTAACACTCCGTGGCAGCTTTATACCATTAAAGCTATTCATGGCGGATCTAAGGCCCTGCGCGATCCAGCAGCGAACGCGCTGATTGCCGAATATGGCGGGAAAAAAGCGATCGCCTCTGCCTTTGCTTGGTATCACACGGCCAAAATTGTGGCCGGTTCGATGGGAAAAGCGATCGCCGGAATTTTGCTCTCAGCTACCGCTTCTAATTTTTCGTTTGCGTTCAATATTGCTTTTCTGCTTTCCTTATTTCCTCTCTACAGCGTCATTCGCTACCTGAAGCCAGATAGGGCAACAGCGATCGCAGCGAGTAATGGCAAATCAGGCTTGGAAAACAATGAATCGGATCCTCACCCCGCCCTATCGGGCACCCCTCTCCCAAGCTTGGGAGAGGGGAAGAGGGTGAGGGCAAGCAACGCAGGCAATGGCGATCGGATTTCGGATAAATCTGAATCGTCTGAAGTTGGCGAACTCGCTCCAGCGAGGGGTGCGGCGAAATCGGTCATTCTCTCGTTCAGTATTTTATCTTTTGGAATTAATGGCACCGCTGAAATGTTACGGGGACTGTTCCCGATTTTGGCAACAGAATATGCGGGTTTAAGCGAAGCCCAGACGGGTTTAATTTATATAGTTTCCACCGTTATCGTGTTAATCTCCGGCCCCATTTTTGGCTGGCTGGCCGATCGAGGTCGTCAAGAGGTGGTGCTGCTGGTACGGAGTTTTGGCAATATCGTGTCTTCGATCGTCTACATTCTGGCTCCAAATCTTGTCGGTTTTACGATTGGCAAACTCTCAGATGATGTCGGTAAAGGTGCCTTCCGGCCGGTTTGGGGAGCAATTATGGCTCAGGTTTCTAGTTATGCCCCTCAGCGTCGGGCGCAAACTATGAGTTGGATGTTAATGGGAGAAGATGCAGGCGCGATCGCCGGGCCGATTTTGGCAGGCTTGCTTTGGAATGCGTGGGGATTGACAGCAATGCTGGGCGTGCGAGTTTTACTGGCCGTTGCTACTGAAGCTTACACGATTTATCTGACGCGATCGCTGGAATCGGGACCTAAGTGATACCAAATCCGCTTAGCAAAGGTTGGTTTACCCTTAAAGGAGCCTCCGGCACCCCTCTCCCGTGGGAGAGGGGCAGGGGTGAGGGCTGAATTCCTGCTTTTAAAAACCCGATTCGGTATCATGTGGGGTTTCGGTTATATAAAAGCAGATGGGGACACATGGAAAAATTCACCCAATTTCTTGGCTTGAGCCTTACTAATCTCTTTCTTCCCATTCACGATCGCGGAAATATGTCCCTTAGACAAACCGATCGCTTCACCCAGTTCGACTTGCTTCAAGCCTCGACTCTCCATTAGGTGTTTTAAGAATTCATGCGGAGTAGTTTGCATCCATTCTTGAAGAGCGTAAGTTTTTTCCTCATAATCTCGGATCGGCTTTACTAACAAACGAAACAAAACATTCTCGACTTCAGTACGGCTCGAACGCTTAGATAGCAAATTTTCAGTAACGGCTAAAAACTGCTCGTATTCTAGCTGATTTTCGATAATTTTGGGGCTGATTTCGTACCGATTTAGCAAGTCTATATAGCTATTTAGATTAATAGTAAGGGTCATTTTTCCAATCGTCCTTGCTGTATTCTGCGTGAGTAAGAAAATATTTAAAATAGGCAACTTGGGCTTCATAATCGATGGACAGAATGAGGCGATACCGATTGCCTTTGATATTAAAAATCGTGAAATTGCCAACAGCTTCAGCTGATTGGTAGTCTGCTTGTACTTCTATGAGGTTCTCATAACGCAAACTAGTTGTCGATATGCAAACATAAATGGGGGCAGATTCACCAGTTATGGGGTCGATCGCCTGAGCATGACTATGATCTACCGAGAACTGCCAATAATCGATCGGGAAAATCGATCGTCATGCCATCGACTTGGGCGTGCAGGGCAGACATCATGAGGTCTTCATCGGTGACTTTCCAGGCTCTTGCCTCTAAACCCATGGCTTGCAATCTGGCCACCAATTCTGGGGATAAGACTTTGGCAGGGAGGCAAATTTGCTCGAATCCGGCATCGACTGTACGAGCGATCGCTTCTTCGTCAACTTTAGCCGCAAGCCAACCCACTCGCGCCGCTGCCACTTGCGTCTTAATCTTTTGCATGGCAGGAAAATCAAAAGCCGTAAACGTGACGCGATCGAGCAGATTTAAAGCTCGTACCTGTTGTAAAACCTCGGTTTCCAGTCCTAGCTGTTTGATTTCTAGCACTAGATGGGTGCGACTGCCATAGCGTTCTAAAGTTTCATCTAAACGGGGAATCTTGGCATGGCGATACCGTTCGCTAAACCAGGAGCCAGCATCTAAGGTTTGGACTACAGACCAGGGCGTTTCGTCAACTTTACCTCGTCCGTTGGTCGTTCTTTCTAAGTCGCGATCGTGAATCAAGATTAATTGGCCATCGCTGGTGGCTCGAATATCTGTTTCGATCGCATCTACGCCCAAATCTAGGGCAGCGTCAAAGCCGTCCCAGGTATTTTCTGGGGCCAGAGCGGCGGCTCCCCGATGTCCGATGACTTGCATTGTCGATGGTTTCATGAATTTCCGCAGATGAGAATTCTCTCATACTACTTTCATGCTCCTCCTACGAAGGTCGGACAAGATTAACTTAAGGTTAACCAAACATTAGCTTGGTTAAGGCTTAGTAAACAGTCGATCGGTGACTATCTAGCTCGGTTGCTTCGCTCGCCAAAGACTGTAGGAAACCTAGTCGATAGTTAAGGAGATTCGTCATGCAAGCAATTATCTTAGCCGCTGGTTGTGGCTCGCGATTGGCAAAAGCACTCAAAGGCAAGCCCAAGTGTTTAGCTCAAATCGAACCCAGCATTAGCTTAATTGAATATCAACTGGCTATCCTCAAGAGCGTGGGAATTACCGAAGTCTGTTTGGTTCTGGGATATCGCGCTCATGAAGTATATCGAGCCGTGGGCAATCGCTGTCACTGCATTATCAACCGTCGCTATGCGGAAACTAACAGTCTTTACTCTCTGTGGTTAGCCCGCAATTGGGTCAAGGATGATTGCCTGATTATGAATAGCGATATCCTGGCACATCCTAGAATTTACCAGCGGTTGCTCAATGTCCCAGGAAATGCCTTAAGCTACGATTCTTGGTCGGGCGATGAAGCCGAACAAATGAAAGTTGCCTTTAAAGATGAAAAACTGCAACAGATTAGCAAATCCCTCTCGGAAGAATATTCTCAAGGCGAAAGCGTCGGTCTGTTGAAGTTTACCAAAGAAGGTATGACAGAGTTATTTGCCGAAGCTGAAACTGCCCTGGCAGTAGGTGGAGAGAATCAATGGGCCCCAGCAGCGATCGATCGCCTCGCCCAACATCAGTCGATCGCCGGGATTGATATTGCTGGATTGCCCTGGATTGAAATCGATTTTCCCGAAGATTTGCACCAAGCGCGTCACACCGTCTGGCCGCTAATTACGCCAGCGGCTTTACCTCACATAGCTAAATCGCAACGCCAAGCCAGTTAAGTTCAATTCGCAATTTTCAATTAACAATTCGCAGTTACGAGCGAATTCCTCTGGCACGCTGCGCGTACCGCGAGGTCGTCGGCAGGACTTACCCGGTTATTATCTCACGCCCCCAATTCACAATTGCGAATTGACAATTGTTGACACGCCGCCATGAATTACACCACAGATCCGGTTTTTCAAGCCATCGAACAAATTAGCAACCCTGCTGCGATCGAGCCGATTTTGATGGACGCTTGGGAACACTGGTTGGGCAAAAAACCTCAAACCATTGAGGTTAAACCCACCTTAACCTACTACAGACCGTTCGATCGCGCCCGCATCGTGGCGGAAATGAAGGCAACCTTAAAGGACGGGATCGAGCCGATCGCGTTGCACTTATTCTTTAATACCTTTGCCGATCCGGAAAGCGCCCGCCAGGAAGTCGAACGCGGCTACGAAGTACCGATTCCCCCGAATGCCGCGCTACCTGTTTTTGCGATCGCCGATTGGCAAACCGTGGTGTGGACGCTGCCTCACGCCCCTTGTTTGCCCGAACTGTCGGCACTTTTAGAACCAGAATACTTTTGTCCGCTGGCGATCGATCCTAGCGACCTCCCGCCTGCACCTGAAGATTATCCCCCCCCTCAACTTTTTCGCTATGTCCCCTTCAAGCGGGCGATCTTCACCTGGAACAGTCCGGTTACAGAGCGGCGCTACTTCATCAAACTATGTACGGAAACAGAATTTCCTAAAGTAGTAGAAAATTTTCTCCAGATTCATCAGTTATCAGATCGTCTGAGCTTTGCAGTTCCCGAACCAGTTGCCACTGATGCCGCATCCCGCACGTTTTCGATGAGGGCATTAGCAGGAGAGCAATTCACCAATGTCATGCGTCAAACCGAGCCGGAACCGTTCGATCGAGTCGGGCGATTGTTAGCCGAACTGCACCACGCCGATTTACACCCCACGACGGTTTGGACTCCAGAAAAGGAACTGAAAAAGTTCGATAAGGCTATGGCAGAAGTGAAGCTGGCATTACCCGATCTGAGCCAATCGATCGATCGCGCGAGCAGACTCTTGACCGAAACAGCAGAACTTATTAACTTCCCCAACGATTTCCCCATTCACGCCAACCTGTTTGGGGATCAGATTCTCTACAACCCAGAGCGGATAGGCATGGTTGACTGGGATACGCTGTCGCTGGGCGATCCGCACTACGATATCGGTCGTTTAATCGCGCACTTTATCTATTTAGCCGGACGGGAACGACTTTCATCCCAGAGAGTGAGAAATTGTATTGAGGTCTTGCTCCAGGGATATGAAGCCGCGATCGACTGGAAGCTCGATCGCACCTGTTTGGCTTGGCAGATTGCCACTCAGCTACTCATGCGGGGCAAAATTTCTTCTCTGCGACAGCTACCCTGCGGTTGGCAAGAGCATTTGGAATTTGTCGTAGCTGAAACTGAATGGCTGCTGGCAGGGTGTAGCGAATATGTATCTTTACCACCCTTAATCCAGTCTACGGTAGCTGCCTAGAGCTACAGATGGAATGCAGAGGCGTAATGCCCGATGCCCGATGCCCTATGCCCCAAAAGATAATTAGGAGACAAATGAATGAACGAATACATAACAAGTTACTCGACCAAAAATCTTTCAAAGCGCATTGCCTTCTATCTGCGTTCTTGTGGCAATTTACACTATTTTGCTGCCATTAGACCTTATCTCGATTACTTTATCAATCGAGGTATCCATCAAGTTTTTTTAGTAGTATCGCATTTAAGTTCGGAGTGCCAAGAAAACTCTGAGTATGCTGGCTATAACGACCTGTTTACCACCAATTGCGATTTAGATACTTACGATCTGGTCGTCACTCCATCCTTTTTGCGGGCTGAAGAGCGAACCGATCGCACTCAGGCAGTACAGATTTTTCACGGGATGTCTGACAAACCGTTTACCTACGAACGCGATTTTAGTAACTATTTACTTTGTCTTTGCGTCGGACAGCGACAAGCCGATCGCTTGTTGCAAACTCCCTGCAATAAAACTATGAAGTGGAAGCTAATCGGCTATCCCAAGTTCGATTATCCGCCCACATCTCGTCCGCTATTTGAAAACGATCGAAAGACTCTGATTTATTGCCCGACTTGGCGGAAAGAAGATATTAGCTCGATCGAAATATTTATCGATGGTATCGATGTCATCGATCGACTGACTGAAGATTACAACTTAATTGTTAAACCCCATCCTAATATTTTCAATCCCGATCGCCAGTTTTACGATGCCAGCATTGTCGATCGCTTGCATAAAATCCCAAACATCAAATTAATTAAATCTGGAAATGTCATGCCGTGGTTTGCACGAGCAGATCTATTTATTGGAGACATCTCGGCTGCGGGTTATGAATGGTTGTATTACAACAAACCGATGGTGTTTCTCAATCCACAACCAGGTGTTTTGCAAGCCAGTACGGATGTGGACTCGATGACCTTTCTCTGGCAATGCGGCGATGTTTGCGATGATATGCAGCAGTTAAAACAATTGGTGGATCTAAATATAGAGTGCGATCGCTATCAAGCACTCCGGGAGAAATTGTTGCACTATAGCGTATTCAATCCCAGAGATAATGGCGCAACTCAACGCGGTATTGCAGAAATCGAGCGCCTTCTAGCTCAGCAAGATGCCAATTCGATCGCTCACACGATCGCCTCATGAATCAACCCATTGAGGAGAACGATCCGATGCTAAATATTGACTCAAAACAACCTAAAGCCACCCCTTCATCTATCGGTTCTGCCAACGAAAAAACAGTTTTTAAAGTTCAAAATGTCAGCGTCTACTACGGCAAAACTCTAGCAGTTAGAGATATTTTTTTAGACATTCCCGAACAGAAAGTAACGGCATTTATTGGTCCGTCAGGCTGCGGTAAAAGTACGCTATTGCGCTGTTTGAATCGGATGAACGATTTAATTCTAACTGCTCGCGTTACGGGCCAAATTACTTTCCGCGATCGCGATTTATATGCCAAAAACGTCGATCCGGTAGAAGTCCGACGACGCATCGGCACGATTTTTCAAAAACCCAATCCCTTTCCGAAATCGATCTACGATAACATTGCCTTCGGGGCCCGCATCAACGGCTATCGGGGCAATATGGATGAATTAGTCGAGCGATCGCTCCGTCAAGTCGCTTTATGGGATGAAGTCAAAGATTCGTTGAAAAAGAGCGGATTAGCCCTTTCTGGAGGACAGCAACAGCGATTGTGTATTGCCAGGGCGATCGCGATTCAACCAGAAGTGATTTTAATGGATGAACCGTGTTCGGCACTCGATCCGATTTCGACTTTACGCATTGAAGAACTAATAGATGAATTGAAGCAGCAATATACGGTGATTGTCGTCACTCATAATATGCAACAAGCTTCTCGGATCTCAGACTTCACAGCCTTCTTCAGCGTTGGAGTAAATGAAAAGGGTAGCAACTCTGGATATTTAGTTGAGTTTGACAGCACTGAAGCCATCTTTAATAACCCAAAAGAGGAACTAACTCGCGATTACGTGAGCGGTCGTTTCGGTTGATTTAAATAATTAAGCCGCTGCGCGTCTAGCGATCGCCCAACTATGCCAACCAAGCATCCAGATCGCTCATACTCGTAAAATCTAGTAACGCTTCTCCCAAATTTTCCAATTGTTCTAATGAGAGGGATTCCACCTGTTGACGCACCTCCGGCGGTAATTCCCCTACCCGTCGAGCTAATTGACGCAGAACGAGCGATTTTTCTCCTTTTTCTCGTCCTTTTTGTTCTCCTTCTTGTATTCCTTCTTCCTTAATTTCACGATAAACTCTAGTTTCTTGCAGTGTAATTCCTAACATTTCTTCTACCTCTTGTTGACTCTTATCCTCAAACTTGTACACCATTATCGTGGTGATTAGCTCCATTATGGCGCGATTTTGTGCTTGAGGGACTTCCTGTTGATTCCTCGCCAGCAAATGCCTAGCCTCTTGATTAGCTCGTTCCTCATCTATTGTAGTTAACACCATCAATGCTACCCACACTACCCTTATTTCTTGAATATCTCGATTTATAGGTGAGTTGTGCAACACCATCAATAATTCATTTCCATGTTAAACTTTCGCCTGACGGCTGTAGGCGATCGCCTTCTCGCGACCGATCCTCGAAAAGTAAGATAGTCGCGGCTAGCTGTTTTCCGCTGGGTAGAACCATCGACGCGGACTAAATCAAAGCAGTCTTTTAAATCAGGTATGGACTTTTCACGGCGAAAATTTTTGGCTTTAGCGGGTGCTTCAACTGTAGGTACGGTGATGTTATCGCCCTTACAACTTATGGCTCAAAGTAAGTTGAGGGGTAGACCGATCGCCAGTAAAGGTTATGGTTCCCTAAAAAGCGATCGCGCCCTCTTGCTCGATCTCCCCCCTGGATTTAGATATCGAGCCTTTTCTCGCACTGGCGATTTAATGAGCGATGGCAACCCCGTTCCCGGCGCTCACGATGGCATGGCAGCTTTTGCCGGGCCGAGAAATACCACGATCTTAGTTCGCAATCACGAACTCGGCCCCGATCGATCGCCAGGGATTATCGCCCCCGAAGCCAAACAGTACGATCCTTTGTGTAAAGGCGGTACGACTACCTTAATTGTCGATCGCGATCGCCAACTGGTCAAAGATTACGCTTCTCTAGCTGGAACTTCCTTTAACTGTAGCGGTGGTGCAACTCCTTGGGGTTCTTGGATCAGTTGCGAAGAAAATATCGCCACTCTAGCTACTAACAAAGAAGACAGCCCTAAAAACGTCTCGAAAAAACACGGCTATAACTTTGAAGTTCCCAGTAAATCTCAAGGATTGGTCGAGCCAATTCCTCTAGTAGCCATGGGTCGATTTAACCACGAAGCGATCGCGGTCGATCCGACTACTGGCATCGTTTACCAAACCGAAGATCGAGGCGACGGGCTGTTTTATCGGTTTATTCCCAAGGAGCGAGGGAATTTGGCCGCAGGTGGAGTGTTAGAGGCACTCAAAATTAAGAAAAGGCCCCAAGCAATTACCAAAGCTAAATTTCCACTCCGCCAGCCGATGGCAGTTGAATGGGTGCGAATTGAAGATGTCGATCCAGATACCGATTCTGTGAGAGTAGAAGGCTTTAGTAAAGGAGCAGCCCAATTTTCTAGGTCAGAAGGACTGTGTTACGGCCGGGGTGAGGTGTACTTTTGCTGTACGGATGGCGGCGCGACTAGAGCGGGGCAAATTTGGCGTTATTTGCCTAAAAACAATACGATCGAACTGTTTCTAGAACCTAGCGAACGATCTTTAATGGAAAACCCCGATAACATCGTTGTTTCTCCTTGGGGCGACCTCTTTTTCTGCGAGGATGGGGGTGGCTCGCAATATATCGTCGGCGTGAAACCAAACGGTCAAGCCTACCGTTTCGCGCGGAACGCGGTTAACGAGCTAGAGTTAGCTGGAGTCTGTTTCTCGCCAGATGGCCGCACGATGTTCGTCAATATGCAAATACCTGGAATTACCTTTGCCATCTGGGGCCCTTGGTCGGAAAGAGCTTAGGGAAAGAGGGAAGAGGGCGAAGCCGGAAAACAATTGGCCCTGTTTTCTACTTATCCGCACTTGACCTGAATAAACGGTAGCGCGTAAGTCCGCAGGACTTACGCGCTACATATTATGTCCAATTAACCAGATTTGATATAACTGAAGCCGAGAGAGGGTTTAAGCGATCGTGAGAAATTTCTCATTAAAACTTCATGCTAACTTTACTCACCTTGAAGAAAGTAGTAAGTGACGGTAGCAATACCGAAACAGAAGCAGAAGCAAATGAGGATTTTAAAACTATGAGGTTGATAGTTTACTCACACGATGCCTTCGGTCTCGGTAACATCTGCAGAATGCTGGCGATCTGCAAGTACCTGCTAAATACCGTACCAGAACTCTCGATTTTATTGATATCTGGTTCTCCCGTACTGCACAGTTTTCGGATGCCAGCGGGGTTAGATTACATTAAGTTGCCCTGCATGGGACGCAATGAATCGGGGGAACTATCAGCGACTTATCTCAAAACGAATCTTCAAGAAGCGGCGAAACTGCGCTCTGACTTAATTAAAGCTGCTGTTATTAACTTTAAACCCGATCTGCTCTTGGTCGATAAAAAGCCTTATGGGTTGCAAGGCGAACTCAAAGCCTCGATCGATTATCTCAAAACCAATTTACCTGAAACTAAGCTGGTGTTGTTGCTGCGAGATATCCTCGATGCACCAGAGGTAACTATAAAGGAATGGCATCAGCAAGGTTATTATCAGGCACTCCAACAGGATTACGATCGCATTTTAGTTGTTGGGATGTCAGAAATTTTTGATGTGACTCAAGAATATCAATTCCCCCTTTCTCTCTGCCAAAAAACTGAATTTTGCGGCTACATCCGTCGGGAATATGGATGTCAACGACCTGAAGTTATCCGCCAACAACTAAACGTTCAGCCAGACGAAAAATTAGTATTAGTTACCCCCGGTGGCGGCGGCGACGGGTATCGGTTAGTCGAAACATATCTACAAGGATTAGCAGAATGTAACCGGGAAGGCAAAATCAAAACTTTGATTATTTCTGGACCAGAAATGCCGCCGAATAAGAGGAAAGAAATATTTCGAGCCGTGCGACATTTACCCCACGTCCAAATATCTGAGTTTACTGACGATCTGGCTAGTTACATGGAAGCAGCCGATGCGGTTATCTGCATGGGGGGATACAACACGATTTGCGAAGTGCTTTCTTTAAGTAAAAAGGCAGTAGTTGTCCCGCGCGTTAATCCAGTGCAAGAACAATGGATTCGCGCTGAAAGAATGGCGGATTTTGGTTTATTTCAAACCATTCATCCTGACGATCTTACCCCTCAATCTTTGATGAATGCGGTGTTAGGGCAACTTCAGAGCGATAATCGCTCTCTTCCTCCGGTTGCTCGTCTGGATTTACAGGCTTTACCTCGGATTAGTTACTCAATTTCAAATTTAGTTTATGGGAACCCCAATTGCAGTTCAAATCTGCAATTCAAACTATCTGAAATTATCGAACTATATCCGTTGAGAGCAGCTAGTTAGTTGAGTAGCATTACTTTAATTAACCGAACAAAGGAGATTTTAAATCATGCGAGTTTGTGTCATCGGCACTGGATATGTTGGTTTAGTTACGGGAGCTTGTTTGGCTCATATCGGACATGAGGTTATCTGTATAGATAACAATGCCGAAAAAGTGAAATTAATGCAGTCTGGCAAGTCGCCAATTTACGAACCTGGGTTAGCAGAAATTATGCAGTCAGCGATGACCGCAGGATTACTATCGTTTACAACGGATTTAAGCGCGGGTGTAGCCCATGGGGAGGTGTTATTTATTGCCGTGGGAACGCCGCCATTACCAACAGGAGAAAGCGACACTCGTTATGTAGAAGCTGTGGCTAGAGGAATTGGCACTCATCTAACTGAAGACTACAAAGTAATCGTAAATAAATCTACTGTGCCGATCGGTTCGGGAGATTGGGTGCGGCAATTAATTCTCAGCGAATTAGTCAATCGTCAACCCGTTTCAGATTCTAAAATTGCGGCTAATTTTGACGTGGTGAGCAATCCAGAATTTTTACGAGAAGGTTCTGCGGTTTACGATACTTTTAACCCCGATCGCATTGTTTTAGGCAGCAACAGTCAAGCAGCGATCGCTCTGATGCAGGAACTTTACGCTCCGATTGTAGCGCGGGAATTCGCGGCTGATAAATCCCTACCTGCGGTGCCAGTTGTCGTCACCAATTTGGGTTCGGCAGAGACGATTAAATATGCAGCTAATGCGTTTTTAGCGACTAAAATTAGCTTTATTAATGAGGTGGCAAATATTTGCGATCGCGTTGGGGCCGATGTTACTCAAGTGGCGAAGGGAATTGGGCTTGATTCGCGGATCGGCAACAAGTTTTTACAAGCTGGAATTGGTTGGGGTGGTTCTTGTTTTCCTAAAGATGTTTCGGCTTTGGTTCACATTGCTAGAGATTATGGTTATGAAGCAGAACTCTTGCAAGCAGCAGTTAAGGTCAATCAGCGTCAGCGGCTGCTAGTAGTGGAGAAATTGCAACAAGTTCTAAAGATTCTTAAAGGAAAAACAATTGGGTTGCTGGGGCTGACTTTTAAACCTCATACTGACGATTTACGGGATGCACCAGCATTGAATTTAATCGAAGAATTGAGTCGATTGGGAGCTAAGGTTAAAGCTTACGATCCAATTTTCAAGTCGTTGGAATTACTTTCGGCTCAGGTTGAGTTGGCGACTAATACCGCACAACTCGCTGAAGGCTGCGATGCTTTGGTGTTAGTGACGGAATGGCCGGATTTCAGGCAGATCGATTATTCTCAACTTGCTGGTTTGATGAGGAATAAAATTATCATTGATGGGCGCAATTTCTTAGATCGAGAATCGTTAAGCAAAGCAGGATTTTATTACGTTGGAATTGGCCGCTCTGAAGCAGGCGATCGCTTGGTAGAAAATAGTTTCGCTATAACGGCGATCGATGTTTCTTTAAAAGCTGCTTGAGGGGAGCTTGAGGTAGAGATTTTTTCACGCAGATTAACGCAGATGCGATCGATAGTTTATCGACTTTTGCTAAAGGGGATCGGGAACTGCGATCGCATTTAAGGATAAAAGGTTTAGTTTTAAACTGAGGAGTCAGATAAATGGCAAAAAGGATCTTATTTTACTGTCAATACCTTACCGGGATGGGACATTTAGTTCGGAGTGCTGAAATCGTTCGTCATCTGGAGGAAAGGTTTAAAGTTTGCTTTATTAATGGCGGACCGGCTATTCCAGGTTTTGAAATGCCTCCAGAGGTGGAAGTAGTGACGCTACCTCCTCTGTGGATTGAAAATGGAGAATTACAAGTTACTGAAGGATTTAACAATCTCGAAGAAGTGAAGGAAAGTCGCCGAGAGCAATTAATTAATTTATGCGATCGCTTTCAACCTGATTGTTTGATTACTGAGTTTTTCCCTTTTGGCAGGCACAAGCTCTTTTTTGAGTTGCTCCCTTTGTTAGAACACCTTAAATCTGCCCATCCTAAAACTAAAATCGTCTGTAGTTTGCGAGATATTGTTGGCAGAACCGATCTAAATTTGGAAGAAGAAACGATTTGCCAGTTAACGAGTCAGTATTTCGATTTGATTCTCTTTCATTCTGATTCTAAATTTCAAAAACTCGAAGAAAGTTTTTCTAGAGTGCGCGATCTTGGTTGCGAAGTTAAGTACACTGGCTTTGTATCTCAATCGATTTCAGCAAATAATATTTTAACTGTATCAGATTTAGCTAGTCTTAACCGCAAAGAGCCAACAATTTTAGTTAGCGTCGGTGGCGGCAGGCTGGGATATGAATTGATAGAAACAGCGATCGCAGCTAGTCCGATGATTGGCGATCTACTGCCTCATCATCTTCAGATTTTTACTGGTCCTTTTATGCCAGAGGAGCAATTTCTTACTCTTCAGCAAGCAGCTTTAAATAAACCTAATGTCACCTTACAAAGGTATACGTCGAATCTGATAGCTTATATGGAAAAAGCCGATCTTTCCATTAGTTTGACTGGGTATAACACTACCATGAATATTCTGAGAACTGGGGTTCGCTCTTTGGTAGTTCCTATCGGTCATTATGACAATGACAAGGAACAGTTAGTCAGAACTAATAAACTAGAAAAGCTAGGAATTGTTGAGGTCATCGATCCGAGCGAACTAACTCCAGAAAACTTGACTCAAAGGATTATTAGCTGTTTAAACAAAAGTTCTAGCGATCGCAATTCTACTTTATTCGACCTCCAAGGTGCTGCAAAAACTGTTCTCATTTTGCAAGAATTGGTGCGATCGCAGCAATATAAAGTTTTTATTTAGACACATCTAAACCCGTGCGTTACGACGGATTGTTTCATTTAATTCATAGCAAAGATTATCGCCGTCTAACGCACCCTACCTGGTGCAATTTAAACTTTTGACTTTTGACTTATTAATTATGGGTTATCGCACTAAAGAAAAAGATTTGAAGACGGTTGTACCGGGAATGACGCGCATAGTGCGAAGGTTTTTTCCCTACATTCGCAAGCGAAGATTATTAATTGCTGGTTCGTTTGTAGCACTGCTATTTGAAAGTGGATTTCGATTGCTCGAACCTTGGCCGCTGAAATTTGTCTTCGACCACGTATTGGTGACAGAAGCCAATTCTAATTCATTTCAAGTTGTAGTTGGTAGCAGCATCGATCCCATGCTTTTACTAGCACTACTGGCGCTATCAATTGTGGTCATTTCTGTCTTAGGAAGTTTTGCTGCTTACTTATCTACTTTTGGGATGGCGTTAGCCTCAGTGCAAATTTTAACTGACATTCGCGGCGATCTTTACAGCCACCTGCAACGCCTATCTCTTTCGTTTCATATCAAGCATAAAAGCGGCGATTTAATTACTCGCGTAACTGCCGATATCGATCGCATCAAACTCACGATCGTCAAAGTTATGCTGCCCTTACTGACTAACATTATCACTTTAGTGGGAATGTTGGCGGTGATGGGGTGGATGAATTGGGAACTATTTGCGATCGCTTTAATAGTTTTCCCTGTGTTTGTCTTTTCTCTGCATCGCTTGGTAACTCAAATTCGTCAAGTTACTCGCGAACACCGCAAATTTCAAGGAATATTAGCTTCGACTACTGGCGAGACAATTGGAGCGATTAAAGTCGTCCAGGCGCTATCTCTACACGAGCAATTTGAAGACATCTTTCAACAGCAAAACAATCAAACTTTAGACCATGGCGCTAAGTCTTTAAAACTATCAGCAGTTCTACAGCGAACGGTACAAATTCTCATGGCAATTAGTATCGCTCTAGTATTGTGGAAGGGAGCGCATTTAGTCATTGAAAAAACCTTAACGGCTGGAGATCTGTTAGTATTTATTACCTACCTAAAAAATGCTTTTGAACCTCTCAGAAAGCTGGCTACTCAGTTTGGGGAAATTGCTAAAGCGACGGCTTCTGGCGAACGAATTATTGACGTGCTTGACTACGAACCTCACGTTCGCAACTTACCTGGTGCTAAACCCGCTCGTCCTTTTTTAGGTGGTGTACGTTTTGAAAATGTCACCTTTGGCTACGAAACAGGTAAAGAGATCTTAAAGAACATCGATTTCGAGGTACAGCCTGGTCAAAGAATTGCTGTAGTTGGTGCTTCTGGAAGCGGTAAATCAACTTTAATTAGTTTGATTCTTCGCCTCTACGATCCTAATTCTGGTCGGATATTAATGGACGGACAGGATCTACGGGAATATACTTTAGACTCGCTACGACAACAAATTAGTATTGTCCTCCAAGATAGCGTGTTATTTGCTGCTAGCATTCGGGAAAATATTGCCTACGGTAAATTAGGCGCTACCGATGCCGAAATAGAAAATGCAGCGAAATTGGCAAACGCTCATGAATTTATTCTGGATTTATCAGATGGTTACGAAACAGTTTTAGGAGAACGAGGAAATACACTTTCTGGCGGACAAAGACAGCGAATTGCGATCGCACGGGCGGCCATTCGCCAAGCACCCATTATTATTCTCGACGAACCCACAACTGGCTTAGATAATGCTAGCGAAAGAGCGGTCGATCGAGCTTTAAATTGCCTCACCCAAGGACGCACGACTTTTCTGATTTCCCACAATCTGAAAGCCGTTGAAGACGCAGATTTAATCTTCTACGTTGAAGGCGGCAGAATTTTAGAACGCGGTACTCATGCCGAACTCATGAAACAAAGTGGTGGCTACGCAGCTTTATATCAACTTCAGAATGCTGTTAATAGCGATCGAGGAGAAAATCATTATGCACTCAACTAATAGTCAGAATACTCGCGTTATCCTCTTGCGTCACGGACAGAGTACCTACAACGCCCTAGGATTATATCAAGGAAGTAGCGATCGCCCCAATTTAAGCGAAATCGGTCGCCATCAAGCCCAACAAACCGGAAATATTCTTAAAGGAATGACATTTGACGCTGTATATTCGAGTCCCCTAAAACGGGTGCAAGAAACAGTCAAAGAAGTCCTTAAAGTTGTCGAACCAAATTTTGACTCCAATCGCCTTCATATCGTTCATAACTTAAGAGAAACTGACCTTCCTGCTTGGCAAGGTTTGCCGTTCAAACAGGTGCGAGAACAATTCCCTGAAGACTATCACTGTTGGAAGCAAACTCCCCACGAGTTTCGCATGGAAATTCCACAGTTAGAAAACCTAGAAAATCAAGATCTCGTCTATGGGAATAGCACAGAAAGGGAAGTTTCACTAATCCAAAATCAGATCCCCCCTACCCCTCTTAAAAAGGGGGGATTTAAAATCCAAAATCGTCAATATTGCTTTCCAGGTTTAGATATTTACGATCGCGCCCAGAAATTTTGGCAAGAAACTTTACCTCGTCATATCGGACACACCTTACTCGTCGTCAGTCACGGTGGAACAAACCGCGCCTTAATTAGTACCGCCCTTGGTATTTCTCCCGCTCATTATCACAAAATCGAGCAATCTAACTGTGCCTTGAGTATCTTAAATTTCCCCAACGGTCTTCTGGAATCGGCAAAGTTGGAATCGATGAATTTCGCAACTCATGTAGGAGAGAATTTCCCCAAACTTAGAGAAGGAGGAAATGGTTTAAAACTTTTACTGGTAGCTGCTGAAACTAACTGCGATCGCCAAATTAAAAGCCTTGCCCAATTGCTCAAAGATGTGGATATAAATTTGAGTATCACTGCCGATCTCGACCACTACCAAACTCTTACCGATCGAATTCTCAAAGATCGCCCTACCACCTTACAGCTACAAGTTTTAAGAGATGATTTTGCTCGACTTTGGCATCAATCTTTAATGGCTACAAATCGCAAAAACTCCCATCAGCTACTCACCTCTTTAGTAGTAGCACCTAGCACCATCATCAAGGATTTTATCGGACAGATATTCAGCATGAATTCCGATCGACTTTGGCGCTTGCAGTTACAGCCAGGAACCCTCAGCATCATTCACTACCACGACTTAGAACACCCACCCATTCTTCAGGCGATGAACGTTTCGGGGAATTGAGGGAGATGGGGAGATGGGGAGATGGGGAGATGGGGAGATGGGGAGATGGGGAGATGGGGAGATGGGGAGATGGGGAGATGGGGAGATGGGGAGATGGGGAGATGGGGAGATGGGGAGATGGGTGAGAGGGGGAGAGGACAATAAATAGCAATGAACCACGAACAATTAACAACGAACAAATTATGAAAATAGCATTTTTAGTTTGGCGTTTTCCAGTTTTATCTGAGGCGTTTATCCTCAATCAAATTACGGGTTTAATCGATCGCGGACACGAAGTACACATTTATCCTTTAAATGGCAAACCGGATAAACCTACAAAATTGCATCCCATAATTGAGGAATACAATCTCCTCGATCGCACTTACTATCCACCTACCAAACCAGAAAATTATTCCTGGCGAATCGTTAAAGGTTTAGGGTTACTTCTGAAAAATATTCGTCGAGGCTCTTTAGCTTGCTTGCAACTACCAAAATTATTTAAATACAACCACGAATTTTGGTCTTTTAAATGGTTGTATCGAGCTATGGCATTTCTCGATCGCGGCGATTACGATATTATTCACTGTCAGTTTGGCACCTTAAGCACTATGGGGTTGCTATTTCGAGACTTGGGAATTATTCGAGGAAAGCTGGTTACGACTTTTCGAGGAATCGATATCAGTAGTTACGTCACTGAAAATGGCGATCGCGTTTACGAAAAACTGTTTGCTGAAGGCGACTTTTTTCTAGCCAACTGCGAATTCTTCCGTCAGAAAGCTATAAAATTAGGCTGCAACCCCGATAAAATTGTCGTCCACGGATCGGGGATTGACTGTCGCAAATTCGCCTTTAAACCCCGTTCTTTACCGATTGGCGATCGCGTTCGCATTGCTACTACAGGTCGCCTGGTAGAGAAAAAAGGCATCGAGTATTGCATTCGAGCCATATCTCAAATCGCACCGACTCACCCCAACATCGAATTTAATATTATCGGCGATGGTCATTTAAAAGAAGATTTCGAGAAGTTAATTCAAGAGCTAAACGTCGGTCATTTAGTCAAACTTCTCGGTTGGAAAAACCAACAAGAAATCGTGGAAATATTGGATAACTCTCATATTTTCCTCGCTCCTAGCGTCACCGCTGCTGATGGCAATCAAGATGCACCCGTCAACACTTTAAAAGAAGCCATGGCGATGGGATTACCCGTCATTAGCACCTACCACGGCGGGATTCCCGAACTGGTAGAAGATGGAGTTTCTGGCTTTCTCGTACCAGAAAGAGATGCCAATGCGATCGCTGAAAAATTAGATTACCTGATGTCTTATCCCGAAACTTGGGTGCAAATGGGTCGAGCAGGTCGTCGCCGAGTCGAAGATAAATACGACATGGAAAAACTCAATAACGAGTTAGTCGAAATTTACCAAAGTTTGTTCGACCTCTCCGCCAACCACTCTCAGATATCCCCTGCACCCCTTAAAAAAGATGGCAGTAGAGGGGAATATTCGCTCTCTCTTCCTTCGTAAAGTTGCTGTCTGTAAGCAATTTTTTGGTTTCAAGTTTGGCATTTTAGATCCCCCCTAGCCCCCCTTGAAAAGGGGGAAACCGGATCGAAGTCCCCCTTAATAAGGGGGATTTAGGGGTATCTAGTTGGAGATTTAAGTTTTTGACAACTAACAACAGGAGACTAAATTATGCACTCACCACAAGTTACGATCGTCGTCGTGCCTCGCGAACGCTTTAGCTGCACTCAAACATCTCTAGAAAGCATTTACGAACACGCCACTTTTCCCTTCAAATTAGTTTATGTTGATGGGAATTCGCCAACTAAAGTTCGCCGTTACTTAGAAACGATGGCATCAGAAAAAGACTTTACACTAATACGAACAGATTACTATCTCTCTCCCAATCACGCCCGCAATATCGGTTTGAGTTACGTCGATACTAAATACGTTGTCTTCTTTGATAACGATGTCGTCGTCACCCCAGGATGGCTGGAAGCTTTAGTCAGTTGTGCCCAAGAAACGGGTGCAGCAGTAGTCGGCCCTTTAATGTGCGAAAAAGAACCTTTACACCAACGCATTCACTTCGCCGCTGGAGAATGCCACATCGTCACCGATGTTAATGGCAAACGACACCTACGGGAGAAAATGTACAAACAAGGCCAACAGGTTTCTGAAGTAGGATCTCAACTGCAAAGAACCCAAACCGAACTGACCGAATTTCACCTGATGTTGGCTACCAAAGAAATTTGCGATCGCGTTGGCGGTTTTGACGAAGGGATGCTCAATACCAAAGAACATTTGGATTTCTGCATGATGGTGACTGAAGCTGGCGAGACAATTTACTTTGAACCTGCCAGTATTGCCACCTACGTTCCAGGCCCGCCTTTAGAGCGAACAGATCTGCACTTTTTCATGTTGCGTTGGAGCGATGCTTGGACGCTAGGCAGTTTAAATCGCTTGCAGGAAAAATGGAATTTAGCTGACGATGGCTACTTCAAAAATAAGTACAAAAAATTAGGCTGGCGGCGCAAAAATACCATTGTCAAACCGATTAGCAAGAGTCTCAGCTTTGGGATCGGCTACAAACCCTTAAAAGAACTGATGTTTGGTTGGGAAAAAGTGCTGAATCGCTATCTAACTAATGCTTACGATCGCCAGTATCTTCAGTTGAAGAAAGAGCAAGTTTAGGTTGGTACTCTCTCAGTTGTAGATCCCCCTAAATCCCCCTTAAAAAGCGGATGCAAGCGCGGCGAGGTTTCCTCGCCGTGCAGCTTGCACCAAGCAGGGGGACTTTGAATTTCCCCCCTTTTCAAGGGGGGCTAGGGGGGATCTCCACCTCAATCTGCCTACAAACTCCCTCAAAATTATTCATCACCTCGTAATTGGTAAACCTTAGCACTTTAAGTCCGTAGCCCTCCAAAATTTGCGTCCTTTCGAGATCGTAAGCTTGTCCTTCCTCTGTAAAATGTCCTTCTCCATCAACCTCGATCGCTAGTTTGAGTGCAGCACAATAGAAGTCAACAATAAAGCGATCGATTGGTCTTTGTCGCAAAACTCGAAACTTAAATGTTTTTAAATAATCATTCCACAACTTTTTCTCAGCGGGGGTTAAGTTCTGACGTAATTCCTTTGCTCCTGCTACTAACTGAGGATTGTATGGCAGGTGAAAATCGCTGTTTTTAAAATTTGGGCTGCGAGATATTGACATTTGTTCTCTCCTAGCTTCCTGTGAAAGAGTAGATCCCCCCTAACCCCCCTTAAAAAGGGGGGAATTCAAAGTCCCCCTTGAAAAGGGGGATTTAGGGGGATCTAAATTCTCCCCGAAGACGGGAAAACCAGATTCAAAGTCCCCCTGCTTGGTGCAAGCTGCACGGCGAGGAAACCTCGCCGCGCTTGCATCCGCTTTTTAAGGGGGATTTAGGGGGATCTATTTACTAATTCGATCGCTCTAGATGGCTAAAAACTTTCTCTAGTAAATCTTGAAAGCTAAAAGGTTTAGTTATATAGTCGTTAACTAAATACTTTTGAGCGATCGCCTTATCTGCCAGATCGTCGCGGGCAGTAACAACTATTACCGGAATTTGCTTTTCTTGCGCTCTCAATTCTTTCAAAACTGCCCAACCGTCTTTGATTGGTAGACCTAGATCGAGCAGGAGAAGATCGAATTCATCGGTTTTAACCATTAATACAGCCTGCTCGCCGTCAGGAGCGATCGCTGTCGTAAACCCATTTTTTCGCAGACCTTTCTCAATAAAATTAGCGATCCGGGCTTCGTCTTCAGCAATTAAAATGCGATTCATAAAGTTGGATAACGATTCGAGGCAACTTAAAGCAGCCCGAACGCAGCGAAAAGACAAAGAGCTATTGGGTTTTGCTCCATGTTGGTGGGATTATTAGAGATAAGACAGGCGATTTTACCTATGCTATTTTACCGATTTTAAACTCGTATTATGTAAAAATGTATTAAGATTTACATGAGAATTTTCTCATGTTTGAAAGCGATAGCCCATCCCCCTGACGGTTTCAATGAAATCGCTACCTAATTTTTTGCGCAGATAACCAACATAGACATCGACGATATTAGAGCCAGGATCGTAGCTATAGCCCCAGACGCGATCGAGCAATTGTTCGCGGCTCATCACTTGCCCTGGATGGCGGGCCAAAGTTTCCAAAAGATTGAATTCTCGCGCCGATAGTTCTACCTCTTGGCGATCGACGCAAACGCGACGGGTAAGCAAATCGATCGTTACCGGTCCGATTTGGATAGACGTATCTTTTTCGCCGATCGTCGTCGCTCGATCGTTCCGCAAGCGCAAGCGCACCCGCGCTAGCAGTTCTTCAAACCGGAAAGGCTTGGTCATATAGTCATCGGCCCCGCCTTCTAACCCAGCCACTTTATCTTGAATATCGTCGCGGGCAGTGAGGATAATAATTGGCAGAGTTACCCCTTGGCCGCGCAACTCTTCCAACACGGTCAATCCGTCCTTCACTGGCAGTCCCAAATCTAGCAGCATCAGGTCGAAACTATCGCCCAATACCATCTCGATCGCTTCAACAGCATCAGTAGCGATCGCAGTCGTAAATCCTTGGGAACGCAAACCTTTTTCTACAAAAGTCGCAATCCGAGGTTCGTCTTCGGCAATCAGAATTCGGTTCATGAGGTTGTCCTCTGGTGAGGGAGTTCTAAAGGTAAGACGAGAATAAAGGTCGATCCGGTTCCCAATTCGCTCGTTAGCTCTATTTTACCGCCATGAGCTTCGGCGATCGCCTTGACAATTGCTAATCCTAAACCTGCACCATCAGAACGTCGGCGGCTTTTATCAGCACGAGCAAAGCGATCGAAGATTCGCTTCTGGTCTGTTTGCAGAATGCCATTTCCGGTATCGCGCACCCAAAAGCGGATGCACTGACGATCGACAGCCGAACCCAAAGCAATGGTGTCAGTCTCGGCTGTATGTTGGGTAGCATTTTGGGCTAGGTTGGTAATTGCCTGAGTAAGGCGTTGCCGATCGCCAACGATTTGACCTCGACCTTTAGCTTCTAGCTGCCAATTGCGGTGAGCGAGGGCAGTAGTTTTAGTGTAGATTTCTTCGGTGAAGGGATCGAGATCGATCGTCTGTAATTGGAGAAAATCGGGTCTTTCCGATCTTGCTAACAGCAGCAGATCGTTAACAAAGCGATTCATCCGATCTAATTCATCTAAGACTAAGGCGATCGTTTCTTGCCGTTCTTGCGGATCGTCGCCCAATAGTTCTAAATGACCCCGAATAATCGTAATCGGAGTGCGCAATTCGTGACTGGCATCGTTAACAAAGGCCCGCTGGCTGGCAAAAGCCACCTCTAGGCGATCCATCATGTCGTTAAAAGTCTTAGCTAACTCCCCGATTTCACCAGATCCTCGAACGGGTAGGCGTTGGGTCAGATCTGATTCGCCGATCGAACGGGCAGTTCTCAGGAGCGATCGCAACGGAGCTAAGATTCTGCCAGAAACTAACCAAGCTACGATCAAACCCAATAATAAAGCGATTAAAAGTACCTGAACAGCAAGGAAGACGGCATCGTAGGCTTCTTGACGTTCGCCAGCAGAGGCATGGGCAGTCACAAATACGCCCAGGACTTTCCCTTCGCTGATGACTGGTTCGGCCATATAAATAATTCTGCCTACCTCAGGATCGGTCGTTTCCAATTCTCCTTCCTGCGGTTGAGTCAGTGTTGCCCAAGACTTCATCAGTTTGGAATTCTCGTCTAGCTGTTTGGGTCTGGCTCTAGGACTCGATCGCTCGAATTCACCGTCGAGAAAAGCCATCAAATACGAATCGTCTTCAGGAATCTTGCGACGCAAAAAGTTTTGAAACAGGTCATCTAGCTTGTCTTTATCGAGTTTCTCACCGCTTGAGGTTTTTTCTGCCATGAATTCCTGGAAATCCTGGATGTCATTGACTATATCTGCTTGCACTCGTCGATCTACGTCATTAAACACTAGCTGCGAAAAGATGGGAATCGATAGCCCGATACAACCTGTCATCAACAGTGCATACCAAACTAGAATCCGAGTTCGAGCCTCCCAGAAAAAGCTGCGTTTTGGATGAAACTGGGATTTGGTTGCAGAATCTGTTCGAGCTATGGTGCGATCTCGATTACTCATAAAACCCCTACTTGGGATGATTCTATCTTCGGCTGACAACAACTGTTTTTGCTAAGCGATCGCCAAGTCTTTGCCGTTTGCTCGACGTGCAAACTAAAATCGCGCCTACTACATAAGGCAAAAAAATGGGAATACTATCAATAATTCGGACTAGATTGCGAATTATCGATCCGAGAAAATCTAACGGTTCCCCCGTGACTTTAACAACTTTTATCCCAGTTACTAGTTTGCCGAGCGTTCCACCCAGAGTCCACTCCAAGAATACGTAGTAAGTAAAAACGCTCGAAAAGTATAAGAGTGCCGGAAAACCGCACAAACCGTAATATCTAACATCATTATTGTTAGTTATGGTTATGCCAATCTGAGCCTCAGCATTGCACTCGCCAGCTTGCGATCCTCCGAATAACATCGAAAAAACCCATAAGGCGATCGCAAACACAATAGTATCGACCAGCCAAGCCCAAAATCTAATACCATTGCCCTTGTATTCAAGTTGAGCGGTTGATGGATTGTAGTAGCCCTGTGGCGATGGTTGCGCTCCGTAATTTGGGGTTTGTCCGTAATTTGGAGTTTGTCCGTAATTTGGGGGTGTAGCTGGAACTGGATTTACTCCGCCAGGATTAATTAGATTTATCGCCGCATTGAATTCTGCTTCGGAGTATCCATTCTGTAAGGCAAGTTGTCGAAGCTGTTCTAAAGAATAGTTGGGGTTGGCTCTCAGCCAATTAGCTAGCTGGTTGACGTTTTCTGGCTTCATCGAAAATTTGGGTCTGAAACTCCGCTCTCGATCGATCGCAGGATGGAGGCCTGATGAGCCGATCTTAATCGCGATCGATCCTGCTCGTCCAGCAAACAACCAACTTAACTCCCTAGCCCCCTTTTAGATCCTAGAAACTTAGATTTGACTCGCGAAATGTAAATTTTTGTAAATTAATTAACAACTGGTTTTAGCTAAAATCGACATCTCTCAAACAGCGGCATCCTACCCCAAGAGGATTTCTGTAAACCCGTGGTGGCTTGATGTCGGCGACTTTTATCGAAGTCTTCGCTACCCAAAAATCGAATTTCCCAGACTAGTATGCTTTCGCTGTCAATGCTGTGGGATTATTAGTAGATAGACATCCAAAGCTTATTGTCAGTAGATAAAAATTGTTGTTGGGAGATAAGTTTCATGCGTGACGCAGTCACAAACCTGATTAGGAATTACGACCAAACAGGTCGTTACTTCGATCGCAACGCCATGGATACGCTGAAATCCTACTTTGCTAGCGGTGCGGCTAGAGTTGCGGCAGCGGGGGTAATTAACGGCAATGCCGCAAGTATTGTCAAGCAAGCTGGTTCGCAGCTATTTGAAGAAGTACCAGAACTGCTCCGTCCAGGAGGCTATGCCTATACAACCCGTCGCTATGCCGCTTGCTTGCGGGATATGGATTATTACCTGCGCTATGCTAGCTATGCCCTAGTAGCAGGCGATAACAACGTACTAGATGAAAGAGTGCTGCAAGGCCTGCGGGAAACCTATAATTCTTTGGGCGTGCCAGTCGGTCCGACCGTTCGCGGCATTCAGATTATGAAGGATGTCGTGAAAGAATTAGTAGCCGCCGCTGGGGTGGAAAATGCTGCTGTTGTTGACGGGCCGTTCGATCATATGAGCCGCGAATTCAGCGAACAAGACGTTTAGGAAGTGTGAAGTGTGGAGTGTGAAGTGTGGAGTTAAGAATTTCCCCTTCCCCCTCTTCTCTCGACGATCGCCTTTGTGGAGACGTAGCACTGCTACGTCTCCACAACTGTTTTTATGGAGAAGACAAACTTTCGACGCTGAGGGGTACTAAATCTCCATGGGCTGTAAGTCCTAATAACATCGGTTCTTGAGGTCGAATGGATTTGCCAGTGAGTACGCAACGTTCTTCATTTTGAGCGGTAGCAGTAATGCTGGCCCTAATATCATGGCTGGAAAACTGCGGTCGATAATCTCCTGACTTTTGCTGGACGTAGCTCCACAAGATATCTCGAATCAAAGCTTGATATCCTTGGCTGCCAGCTAGCTCTTTGAGTTTATCTTTCAGTTGTCTCTCTAAGCGAATGCTAGTAACGTCCATGTCGGTGGTTGCGGTCTTGGCGAGCGTATACATAAAATTTTTCCTCCAAATACTGGACAGACTCGTAATACAAGTGTAGTATTAAAAATAAGCTTTAAGTAAATCTTTTGTAAAAGCATTCCTGTGACATACATACCCACCACCTCCACCTCAAATTCTGCCGCCAATCGCCGACGCGATCGGGAATTAGCGGCTATGGGCGTGGAGTTTTTGTTTATAGGCGGGTATAGCTTGCTCTCGCAAGTCAAACAAATTAGCAGTCATTGGGAATGTTATGGCAATCTGCTAGGAGCAGATCCAAGATTAAAGCAGCGAAGCGGGAGGTACAGGCGCAAAGTTCCTGTACCGATATAAAACGAAAAGACAAGTCCGAGCGTTTTTTCTACCCCCGCTTCTTTCAGAAGAAGTGGGGGTTTGTCGTATGAGGAGGCAAAATCGTGACCAGCGCAACTGACGTTTTAGGGCATTCGGTGGTGGTGTTCTCTAAGAACTACCTACCAATCAGTCGCGTCAATATCAAGCGGGCGATCGTTTTGCTCGTCACCGGCAAAGCCGAACCTCTGGACTTCACCAGCGGCGCTGGAACGATGGTGCGATCGCCTTCACAGATATTGCATATTCCCGCTCATATTCGCCTAACTATTAATGGCAACGAGCGCGTGTGGAAATTACCGCCAGTGAATCGCCGAGAGGTTCTCAGACGCGATCGCCACGCCTGTCAATACTGCGGTAGCACCAAGCACCTGACGCTCGACCACGTAATTCCGAGGTCGAAAGGGGGAAAACATACTTGGGATAACGTCGTCACTGCTTGCGAAGGCTGTAACAGCCGCAAGAGCGATCGCACGCCCCATCAGGCAGGGATGTCGCTCCGCACCTTACCAAAAGCACCAGCACACCCAGCCGTAGCGTTCGCCGAGCAGTTTTGGAAAGAGCAGTTTACGCTGAACGCCGCCGAGGAGTCAAGTTTATCTGTTGTCGGGGGAGATACCTAGCTTATGTTGAAACTCACTTACACCGATACTTTCTTCCACTTGGAGTTTCTGACTCAATCTGTCGAAGATTGGGTAGCAGGGCGAGTCATTTTGGCTATGCGAGTGGGCAATAGCATATGCGTCGAACCCAGCACGGCTTCGTTTCTTTTGGCTGCCGATTTGCCAGAACTCTCCGATTTGGAAGTGGCGATCGAACGAGAAGGAATAGATGCGTTCGATCTGTCTCGGTGCGATGCTGAGTCCGTCGAAGTTAGCATTAGCGGTTCTTGGCTCTCTGGCGATCCGGACGCTGAAGAAGGCGTATTCGTGGCCGCTTTGGGCGATCGAATTGAATCTCTGTTGTTTCAACTCTGGTTTCAGTCTCAAAGGGGCAGCCCCTCGGCTGCGGCTAGAGAGTAGCTGACCTCACCTCAGCCCCTCTCCTGCAAGGAGAGGGGAGACTCCCCTTCTCCTGCGGGAGAAGGGGCCGGGGGATGAGGGCTGGATTTTCTGCAAGTCACTTTTGCGGCTGTTGCATTTCCAGCAATTCAGGAACGGTGACAAAGCGGTAGCCTTGTTGCTTTAGACCAGCAATAATCAGCGGTAAGGCTTTGACAGACTTGGAGCGATCGCCTCCGCCATCGTGCATCAAGACGATCGCGCCGGGTTTTGCACCCTTCAGCACGTTATTGACATAAGCTTGCGGTTGGGCATTGCGATCGGTATCGGCAGAGGAAACAGACCACATGACAACAGCGTATTTTTGTTGTTTGGCGTAACCTGCTAAGCCGTTTTTCAAGAAGCCGCCAGGAGGACGAAACAGAGATGTTTTTACTCCGGTAGTTTGGTAAATCAGCGCCGCCGTATCGTCAATTTCTCGCGCTGCAATATTTCTACCCATGTGGTGATACCAGTGGTGCATGGTGTGATTGCCGATCGCGTGACCGTCTGCTACTACTCTCTGGGCGAGTTGGGGATGCTGCTTTACGGCTTGTCCCGTCCAAAAGAAAGTTGCTTTAACGTCGTTCTGCTTGAGAATTCCTAGCATTTGCAATGTGGTTTCCGGCCAGGGACCGTCATCCAACGTCAGGGCGATGACCTTCTCTTTGAGTTTCACCTCATAAACGATCTGGTTTTGAAACTTTGAGGGGACGGAAAAGGCTTTTGGCGCTGGCGGTCGATCGAACTGCTGGGAAGGTGCGATCGCTAATCTTTCCTGTTTCTGTACCTGCGTCTGTTGGAGAGGTGAGGGGATAGCGATAACTGCGGCGATCGCCATGGGTACTACACTCAATTGCCTGTAGTACGAACCTAAAGAGTTGCGTCCTGCCACTTTTACTTCGTCCTCTCTTCGGCTAACTCCTTTAATCGTAAGGGTTTTCGGCATCATTAATTACTCAGGCAACACCATCTGCAAAAAAATTTTCTCAAACCCCTTGACACCTTTGTAGTATTTTTGTAGTATATAAATGTAGCACAAAAGGCGAACGGCTCAAAGCTAAACTCCGGTGCGATTTGAACCTTGAAAACTGAATAAGTAATAAGCCATGTCACTAATTTTTGGACAAACGGCGGATTTTACTCCCTAACTGGGAATAGCTCCCTTGAGTTAAACCCTCTGAGTAATCCGCCAAAACGTCCAAAGTTGAATTTGTGGGGGTGTAGCTCAGTTGGTGTAGAGCGATCGCCTGTCGAGCGAAAGGTCGCGGGTTCGAGTCCCGTCATCCCCGCTGTATAGTCCTGTGGGCGAACAGATAAGTCGCCGTGATTCTCAGTCATGGAGAAGCGAGTGCAACTCTCGTCAGGACTACCAAATGCGTTCGGGTCGCCTAGAGGCTTAAGGCATTGGTCTGCAAAACCGACATCGTGGGTTCAAATCCCATCCCGAACTCCAAACATTGCAGTGTAACCTAACGGCTAAGGTACTCGGCTCATAACCGAGGAGATGTGGGTTCGACTCCCACCGCTGCGACCAAAATGCAGGGATGGTGTAATCGGCTAGCATCTCGATCTCCAAAATCGAAGGCTCTAGGTTCGAGTCCTAGTCTCTGCGTTCTACTCCGTACCCCAACACGCGAAGCCTACAAACTGGTTACTCGATTTTACCGATCGAAGTAGGTTCGATTCCTACAGCCTCCGCCAAATCATGGAGGCTAAAAAAAGCTTCTCAAACTTGTACGGAGTAGATATTTACACCAGATCCGGTTAGCAAAGTCTGGTTTGCCCTCACCCCCTCCCCTCTCCCTTGGGAGAGGGGAGGGGGTGAGGGTTGGATTCCTACTTTTAAAAACCGGATTTTATATTACATAGTGTCGTCCGCTAATTGGCTAAGCGCCTTGTCCTTCAAACAAGTAAATGCGGGTTCAAATCCCGTCGGCATTACCAATTTTTATGGGTCGGCTCGCCTATTTAGAGTGGGCAACTCTCTGTAAAAGAGCCGCGATCGCTTTGCAGGTGCGAATCCTGCCCGGCCCATTTGTGGAGAGTAAACCGATCGGGCGATCGGCGCTGTTTGCTAAACAGATGGACTAACAGTTGTGGTTCGAGTCCACTGCTCTCCGCCTTTGAGAGTGTGGTGTAAGTGGAATAACATCTCAGTCTGCGATGCTGAAGATTTGGGGGTACCCTTCGGGAAGCCGCTTCGCGTCTACAAGTCCCTCCACTCTCGTTTTATTTGGAGAGATGGCTGAGAGGCCGATAGCGCGATCTTGGAAAGATCGATCGGGTTCTAAAAAAATCCGACGAGGGTTCGATTCCCTCTCTCTCCTTCAGACTGCACGAATAGTTTATTGGTAGCTCAAATTATGACATAATAATTTAGTTAACAACTAAACTGGCATATAAAAATGAAGCTATGTTTTAAGTGCGGTCGAAAGTTCCTAACAAAGGTAGTAATCGATGGAAAAAAACGAAATTTGCAAAGAAGAAAGTACTGTTTGCATTGCTCTCCCTACGGTCAGCACAACACAAAACAGTTAGTACCTAAAAACCGAACTCTAGTAAGGGAAAAACAAACTAACAACAGTTCCGATCGGCAACGCATTTGCAATGTTTGTCAGCGTCTTCACACTAGACGAGGAAGAGTTTGCCGCTCTTGTTCTACCAAGGTAAGACGTTATCTAGCTAAGCAAGCAGCCGTTAAATACTTGGGGGGCAAATGTCAAAGATGTGGATGGTCAGGTTCCTTGCCAGCATATGAATTTCATCACATCGATCCAAGTCGCAAAAAGTTTACGATTGGCAATGTCTCTCATCGCAAGTGGGAACTGATTGTAAAAGAACTAGATAAATGCGAACTTCTTTGTGCTAACTGTCACCGCATTGAACATAGCGACCACAACGATCTAGTCAAACAAGAGGCGAGTCAGTACAAAGGTCGCCTGTTTAATTTTCTAAGGGGAGATAGCTGAGTCGGTTCTAGCGTTTGCCTGAAAAGCAAGAGACGTGGGTTCAATTCCCTCTCTTCCCATTACTTTCATCTAAAAAGCTTGAAATTATTTAGTTCTTGATGCCCTGTAGCTCAGTGGTAGTAGCGATCGCCTGTTAAGCGAAAGGTCGTAGGTTCAATCCCTACCAGGGCAGCCATTTTATATCGAATCTAGTTCGCCTACCTCCATCCAGACCTCACCCCCAGCCCCTCTCCTGCAAGGAGAGGGGAGCCGGAGGCTTCTTAGAAGGAAAAGGTGTTTTGGCAATCGGATTTGGTATTACTCATTGCCGAGTGGACGAAAGGCAAAGTCGCATCGCTCTGAACGATGAGGTTGCAGGTTCGACCCCTGCCTCGGCATCCAATGATTGGGAAGTAGGCAAATTGGCAAAGCCGTCGCACTTTGAATGCGAAGTTTGGGGGTTCAAAGCCCTCCTTCCCAGCTTTATGCTCCTGTAGCCCAACTGGAAGAAGGCGGTCGTCTCAAAAACGACAGGTTGTGAGTTCAAATCTCACCAGGAGTACCAAAACTTGCTCCTGTGGCGGAACTGGAAGACGCAGCAGCCTTAAAACCTGTCTTATTTGTGGGTTCGACTCCCTCCAGGAGCATCAACGGGATGTAATTCAGCGGCCAGAAGCCATGCTTTGGGAGCATGGAGTCGCAGGTTCAAATCCTGCCATCCCGATATGCCCCTGTGACGTAATTGGAAACCGTCGCTCCTTCAGGTCGAGTGTTTTGCAGGTTCGAGTCCTGTCAGGGGTACTAAGCTCCCGTGGCGAAACAGCAGACGCGCTAGATCGAGAATCTAGTTTTTTGCAGGTGCAAATCCTGTCGGGAGTACCAATTTGAGTCGTTGGCAAAGCAAATATGCGACTGCCTTGTATATGGGGTATTGGCATAGCGGCTGGTGCATCGGACTTTTAATCCGACTCAGACAGGTTCGACTCCTGTATACCCCACCTAACACAATACGGGCGTTTGGCAGAACGGTTATGCTCCTGACTCTTAATCAGGCCGATACGGGTTCGAATCCTGTAGCGCCCATGGTATTTACTCATAATGAGAAGGAGGAAGTAAAGCGGACGAATGGGAATTATGCAGTGTGAATTGTGCGATCGAGAAATGGAGAGTTTAACCGCGCACCATTTGGTTCCGCGACAAAGCACCAAACGCCGGAAAGAAGAGCCAAGTCAGACGATCGATATCTGTTCGGCTTGCCATCAACAGATTCACGTTTTGTTCGACAACAAAGTTCTGGCAAAAGAACTCAACACGGCAGAAAAGCTCAAAAACGAGCCGCGAATGCAGAAATTTCTATCTTGGGTAAAGAAACAAGACCCTGGTAAGCGGGTAAGAGTAAACCGCTAAATCTGCCCAAAACATCTGCGAATTGCGAATTGACAATTGCGAATTGAATAAAATTTGCCCCTGTAGCCCAATTGGAAGCAGGCGCTTCGCTTAGAACGAAGAGGTTGCTGGTTCGAGTCCAGTCGGGGGTATTGGTGACGCGCAGGGATGGAGCAAAGGTGGCTCATCAGGCTCATAACCTGGATATCAGATAGGTTCAATTCCTACCCCTGCCACCAAATTCAGTGCTGGTGTGGCTCAACTGGCAGAGCAACTGACTTGTAATCAGTGGGTTGTAGGTTCAATTCCTATCACCAGCTTCGGAAAAAAATATTGCAGTGTTAGAGGAGGTGATAATTATGAAACGAATTGCGATCGCCGAAGATACGGTCAAAGTTATCAAAGCTGGCTATTATGAATCTCTTACAGGTCGGCGAGTCAATATTGCTGGAGAATTGGCAGCTTGTGTAGATAGCACGAAATGCTACCAACCAGATACTCTCTCCCAAATAAAACAAGAGATTATCTCTAACACCGTGCCTTTCTCTGATACAGAATTTGAAGTCAGGAACGAGACAACTTTAAGGGGAGCAGCACGACTAGCAAAATCGCAACAATTTGAAAAAATTGGCGTTCTCAATTTTGCTTCAGCGAAAAATCCTGGCGGTGGATTTCTTAAAGGCGCTCAAGCCCAAGAAGAAAGTTTAGCTCGCAGTTCTGGACTTTACTCTAGCTTGTTGAAATGTCCTGAATATTACGATTTTCATCGCTCTCATGGCTCGCTTTTATACTCCGATCGCATTATCTATTCTCCTAGCTGTCCGGTTTTTCGCACGGATGATGGCGCGTTGTTAGAACAACCTTATTTGGTGGATTTCATCACCAGTCCAGCGCCTAATGCTGGGGAAATTTGGAGAAACCAACCTGAAGACAGTCAAAAAATTCCTCAAGTTTTGTACGATCGCGGTTCTAAAGTTTTGAGCTTAGCTGCTTTCTATAAGTGCGACGCTTTGATTTTAGGTGCTTGGGGATGTGGAGTATTTAGAAATCAGCCATCGATGGTTGCCCAAATGTTTGCCGATCTCTTGTTAGATAGAAGTCAATTTAGCGGCAGATTTAAAAGCGTACTATTTTCGGTTTTAGATTCGACTAAAGCCAAAAGTACATTTGCAGAGTTTAGCGATCGGTTTTCTACTAAGACGAATTTAAGTTCGTCTAAAAGTTCAGAAAATTCTGAACTCCTTCAAGCTGAGCGTAGCCGAAGCTTGAACTCCTGAACTTCTGTATTCTCTTCTTTAAATTTTCAACGTGCGGATATGGTGTAGCGGTAGCATCCGAGTCTTCCAAACTCTTGGCACGAGTTCGATCCTCGTTATCCGCTTGAAAAAGCCCTCACCCTAAATCCCTCTCCCACGGGGAGAGGGGCTTTGACTCCAGAACCACTTCTCTCTCTTGCTCCCTCTCCTGCGGGAGAGGGCTGGGGTGAGGGCGAGAAAGTAATTTCGGGATGCCCCCGAAAATTTGCGGGTGTGATGTAGTTGGCAACATCTGAGTGCGCCACACTCAATTCGCGAGTTCGAGTCTCGCCACTCGCTTTCGTAGTCCTGTAGCTCAACGGTAGAGCATTTGTCTTACACACAAGCGGTTGCAGGTTCAAATCCTGTCGGGACTACCAAAATGTGGAAGTGTAGCTCAATGGATAGAGCGCGAAGTTCCTAACTTCGTTTTGTGTGGGTTCGAGTCCTACCGCTTCCGCTCGTTGCTACCGTAGTTTTTGGGTTGAAGTTGGGCGTTATCGATTCGATCCCCCTAAATCCCCCTTAAAAAAGGGGACTTTGAGACTTTCCCCCTTTTAAGGGGGGCTAGGGGGGATCTACAAGGTATTCAGCATCAAAACGACAAATCTGGATATACGGTAGTCGCCTGGTGGGAGTGTAGCTCAAAGGACAGAGCGCCGCGCTTCGGACGCGGATGTTGTGGGTTCGAGTCCTACCACTCTCGCTAATAATAGGTCTTAATTGAGTGCAGTAAATATCTTGTGGGATAGGCTTCCAGCCTGTCCCATGGGGCGGGCAGGATGCTCACCCCACAAGAAAAAGACACCTTGCCTCATCCATTTGAAAAGCCCTATAAATTGCCTCCATAGCTCAGCGGACAGAGCAGCACTCTTCTAAAGTGATAGCCCCAGGTTCAAGTCCTGGTGGAGGCGCTGATGGGTCTGTAGCTTAATTGGAAAAGCGTCTACCTTGCAAGTAGAAAGATGTCAGTTCGATTCTGACCAGTATCCACCAAGTTTGGCATAGGCTAGATTTAGCCTGTAGTGAGGAGCGAAACTAATGGCGATCTATTTTTACAGCGATCGAGAGCAACCATACGGCTGTTTTTCTAACTTTTCGAGCCACGGTTTCGAGCTAGATGGCTATTGGTGGCCGACTAGCGAACATTATTTCCAAGCACAGAAGTTTGTTGATACACATCGCCCTTGGTTTGACAAAATTCGCGAAGTCAAACGTCCTAATGATGCAGCCAAAATGGGACGCGAACGCCGTTATCCTCTGCGTCAAGATTGGGAAAAAGTAAAAGACGAAATCATGCAGAAAGCCGTTTTACAAAAGTTCTCCACTCATGCCGATATTCGCGAAATTCTTCTGGATACGGGAGATGAATTATTAGTGGAAAATTCCCCTATTGATTATTACTGGGGTTGCGGTGCAGATGGTAGCGGTAAGAACAAGTTGGGAGAAATTTTGGTAATAGTACGGGAGATTTTACGCAATAAGTTTGGCGGTTGAAACCGCAGCTATACAATCGAAGTCCGCCTGCGCGGACTGGGAAAAAAAGAGGTTTTGAAAACCAGATTTTATTTCAACAAACTTGGGACCATAGCTCAATTGGCTAGAGCGCCTGCCTTGCAAGCAGGAGGTTAGGGGTTCGATTCCCCTTGGCTCCACTGTGACTGAACCCAAAGTGGTGGAGGGGCTGGTCTGTGACACCAGTATTAGCGAGTTCGACTCTCGCCAGTCACCTTAAATGGAAGTTGCGATCGATGGGCGATAACCTGTCTCGAAAACAGGCGTGCAGTTCACCCGCTGTAGAGGTTCGATTCCTCCAGTTTCCGCTATCAAATAGAGCTTACCGCAGAAACAGGACATATAGTAGGGGCGCAATGCATTGCGCCCCTACCAATGGTGCATTAGACCAGGATTTGCATAAGTTTTATCGATTATGGAAGGCGCTGCTAAATGGTGGGCAAGCGGTCTTGAAAACCGTGGTACGTCTGATAAACGTAGGGGTTCGATTCCTCCGCCTTCCGTCACCACCAGAGGCTGAAAAGTGAAGCACCGTGCCGATAACGCGGCTATAGCAGGGGCAGTACCTGCCTGGTGGATTGCTTTGGCTGTAAAAGCGAAAGCAAATACCAACGTTCGCCCAATGGAGAACACCTGAAATATGCACGTCGGCAAATAGGAAACACGAACTATGAAACGCACGCAGTTTGAACTCACTAAACCTCACATCAATATCGGTACGATCGGTCACGTTGACCACGGCAAAACTACTCTCACCTCTGCCATCACCCTGACATTAGCAGCATTGGGTCAGGCAGAGGCCAAGCACTACGAAGAGATCGATGCCGCTCCCGAAGAGAAGCAGCGGGGAATTACCATCAATACCGCTCACGTCGAGTTTGAAACTGCATCGCGTCACTACGCTCATGTAGACTGTCCCGGTCATGCCGACTATATCAAGAACATGATTACAGGTGCGGCCCAAATGGATGGTGCAATTTTAGTGGTTTCTGCCCTCGACGGTGCTATGCCCCAAACCCGCGAACACATCTTGTTAGCCAAACAGATTGGCGTACCTCATCTGGTGGTCTTTATGAACAAAAAAGACCTGGCAGCAGATCCAGAACTGGTGGAGTTGGTAGAACTCGAAGTCCGCGAACTGCTCGGTAAATTCGGCTTCCCTGGAGATGAAATTCCGATCGTCTCTGGTTCTGCCCTCAAGGCACTAGAAGCGATGACCGCTAACCCCAACCTGCGACGAGGCGAGAACGAGTGGGTAGATGGGATCTACGCCCTGATGGATGCCGCCGATATCTATATTCCTACACCCGATCGCGATCTGGAAAAGCCATTTCTGATGCCAGTTGAAGACGTATTCTCGATCGGCGGACGCGGTACTGTTGCTACGGGTAAGATCGATCGCGGTCGCATTAAGCCCAACGATAAAGTCCAAATTATCGGGCTGCAAGCAACTCGCGAAACCACTGTCACCGATATCGAAATGTTCCAGAGATCCCTGCCAGAAGGGATAGCTGGCTATAATGTCGGCCTGCTGCTGCGGGGAGTGCAAAGGCACGAAATCGAACGGGGTATGGTCGTTGCTATGCCCGGTTCGATTACTCCCCATACGCGATTTACGGCTGAAGTCTACGTTCTCAAGAAAGAAGAAGGCGGACGGCGCAAGCCCTTCTTCCCAGGTTATCGACCTCAGTTCTTCGTGCGAACGACCGACGTGACTGGAACCCTCAGTTCCTTCACCGCCGATAACGATCGCCCTGTAGATATGGTAATGCCTGGAGATCGCGTCCAGATGACAGTCGAACTGCAAGCATCGATCGCGATCGAGCAGGGAATGCACTTTGCTATTCGCGAAGGCGGCCAGACCGTCGGTGCTGGCATGGTTTCCCAGATTTTGGCTTAGCAGCGGGACAGGGACAGCCCAGAGGGCTATCCTACAAGACTATCCAAATGCCAACTGCGATCGATGTAGACCTTCTCTTTCTTTACCATCCCCAAGCCGACGCAATCGACTTGGGGATTTTTTTATGGCAATAGGGTTTAAAAGGGAGAACGTTTGGTAAAATCTCAGAGCGTTTAGCTTTTAACGTCTTGTGGCATTAAGCGATCGCGGTGAAGCTGCGCTATTATTTCGATCGCACCCCAGATCGTCAAATTCTTTCTCCAGAATGAGGTTAACATCCTGCTCGATGGGGAAGAATAAATAAAAGATCGTCTTGTAAATATCTTCCCGTGTGTGCTTCCCCAACCTTTCGGATCTTAGTAGTAGATGATATCAGCGATAACTTATTCTTGCTGCAAACCGTTTTGGAAGCAGAAGGATATGAGGTTGAAACAGCAGATAGCGGGAGTTCGGCTCTAGCTAAGGTGGAATCTTGCCCGCCCGATTTGATTTTGCTGGATGTGATGATGCCCGATATGAATGGGTACGAGGTAGTTCGGCAAATCCGTCAAAATCAGCAAATTCCCTTCATGCCGATTTTGCTGGTGACAGCCCATCAGTATGCCAGCGACATTCAGGGATTAGCACTCGGTGCTAATGATTTCATTCGCAAACCGATCGAATTTGATAATCTGCTGGCAAGAATTCAAGCATTTTTACACTTTAGGAAAAATAATGACTCTCCTTAAGCGTGCGATCGACAAATGAAAAATCAGCTTTTGATACCCCCTTGCCCCTTTCCTCTGAGGGAAGAAGGAAATTAAAGACTACTCCACAAGTAGAGGGTTTACGATTGCCAAGTAAGTGACAAAATTCATAATGTCGATCGCTCGCACAGTTACCTACAGTCCGGCTTATACCTTAGTTCCTACTTACGAGTGCTTCAATCGCTGTAGCTACTGCAATTTTCGCAGCGATCCGGGTACTAGTCCTTGGATGACGCTAACAGCCGCCGCTGGCTTACTAGAACCGCTGCAACCTCAAGGGATCTGCGAAATCCTCATTCTGAGCGGTGAAGTGCATCCCAATTCGGCCAGGCGTTCCGCTTGGTTCCAGCGGATTTACGATTTGTGCGAATTATCCCTATCGCTAGGATTTTTGCCCCACACCAACGCCGGGCCTTTGAGTTATCCAGAAATGGAGCAGTTAAAGCAGGTAAATGTTTCTATGGGGTTAATGTTAGAGCAGCTAACGCCAAAACTGCGATCGACAGTTCACCAACAGGCTCCGAGTAAAATTCCACAAGTGCGGTTAGAGCAACTAGAATGGGCGGGGAAATTGCAAATTCCGTTTACTACCGGGTTGCTTTTGGGAATCGGCGAAGACGATCGAGATTGGCAAGAAAGTTTAGCAGCGATCGCAGATATCCATCGTCAATACCGTCACATTCAAGAAGTCATTTTGCAACCCTATAGCTTCGGTACTACTCAAACCTGGGACGCACCGACTTTTCATCCCCATCGGTTGCCAGAAGTAGTCGCGATCGCTCGTCAAATTCTGCCCCCCGATATTACCATTCAAATTCCCCCTAACCTGGTAGAAGATGCTGGCTGGTTGCTGGCTTGTTTAGACGCTGGTGCCAGAGATTTAGGCGGCATCAGCCCTAAAGATGAAGTCAATCCCGATTATCCCCATTCTTCCGCCCGCAGGCTGCAAGAAATTTTAGAAACCGCAGGTTGGCAATTAGTTCCTCGCTTGCCAGTTTATCCCCAATACGATTCCTGGTTATTGGAGCGATCGCAAATCGCAGTCCGCCAATGGCGAACTAAAACTAGCTCCTAGACCTCTACAATAATTTTTGTAAGGTAGGCATCTTGCCTGCCTTTGAGTCTCATCGGCAGAGTTAATATTGCTTATCGATCGCCATGTCTATTCAAGTTTACGGCATTCCAAATTGCGGCACCTGCAAGAAAGCTTTTCAGTGGTTGGTAAATAGAGGTGTCAGCTATGAATTTATTAACACTAAGGAAAATCCCCCTACCCACGAAGCGATCGCTAATTGGGTAAAGTCTTTAGGTGTAAAACCGATGCGTAACACCTCCGGGCAATCTTACCGCGCTCTGGGCGAGCAAAAAGATAGTTGGACAGACGATCGGTGGATCGATGCCTTTGCTAAAGATCCGATGCTGCTCAAACGTCCCCTGTTTGTCAAAGATGGGGTAGCCGTGCTAGTCGGTTTCAGGGCTAAGGAAGAGGTAATTAAAGAAAAATTGGGGTTGTAATTCGATCGGATTCAGGTGCGTTATCGCAGCGTAACGCACCCTACAATCATTTCCGTAGGGTACGTTAGACGGCGATCGCCTTTACTCTGATTTAAATTTATCAATCCGTCGCAGGAGCACCGTTTTAGACGCTAGAACGATAATTTCTAGCTTCTTCGAGACTCGATCAAACTGGCAGTAATGCCCTTTGACAAGAAGGGCAAATAGCATGAATCGTCAGTTGACAATCGAGGAGATGAAAACCATCTTTTTTCGCTTGCTTGCTGCCAATTTTGAGAATTGTATCGTTCTTGAATTCGATCGTCTTATTACACCTCACGCACAGCAGATGGTGGTGGTGATAGGGATAAGGTTGATTGATCTCGTAATGCTTGTGCCCTTCGGCTAGCTCTAATTCTCGCAACAGACCCATGCGAGCCATTAATTTCAGCGTTCGATAAATCGTGGAGAGGCTAATTTGCTCGCCTTCACCTTGCAACAGATCGTGCAGTTCTTCGGCACTGAGATGTTTACCTCTAGCCAGATTTTGAAATACCTGCAATATTGTTTGTCTTTGAGGGGTTAAACGCCACCCTCGATCGTTTAATTCAGCCTTTAGAGAAGCTGCTGTGTAGAGAGACATAGGCAGCCTTTGATAAAATACTTTGTCAATTATTGACCAGGATAACGAATCAGTGCGGCTATTGTCAAGAAAGCTGTATTATTGCGAATAATATTTAATAACGATCGACGAGCAATACTACTTATGTTAGACAGCATCGGCATTTCCAGTGTCTAGTCGCTCGATCGCTCCTTCTCTAAAATTGATACTGAGTGCAGAAGCAAGCAACTATTCGCACGATCGCTGATATTATATGGCATTGCAGAAATTCATCAAAGCCGCCCCAAAAAGGGCAACACTTAAGACCGATCGCGAAACTATGGTCAAACGTATTTTTACTGCTATTGCAGGCTGGCTAGTTGCTTTTAGTCGTAACTTTAAGCATCGAGTATGGTTGGCTTTTCTAGTTGCCTCGAGCTTTACTTTAACGACGATTTTGCCCTTTGGCGCTTACTCTCAGATCCCGGCAAGTAAATTTAAAGATGTTCGAGGGCTGTGGGCGCAATCTTGTATCGAAAATCTAGCCCAGCAGCAGATTATTACTGGCTATCCCGATGGCACTTTTAAACCCAATAACCCAGTAACGAGGGCTGAATTTGCCGTCATGGTGGGCAAAGCTTTTCCGAATGCGACTCCAGTACGAACTGGCAGCGAATTTCAAGATGTGGCAGCCAATTACTGGGCTAAAGATGCCATTAACCGAGCCAATAGAACCGGATTTATGTCTGGATATCCCAATCGGACGTTCGCTCCCAACGAGCGGATTCCGCGAGTGCAAGTGTTGGTGTCGCTGGCCAGCGGGTTGAAATATCCCCCGGCTGCTTTAGGAAGAGATTTGGCTTCTGTCTACAGCGATGCGGCCCAGATCCCCAATTATGCCCGCAAGGCGATCGCCTCGGCTACAGAAAAACAGATAGTGGTCAATTACCCAGATGCCCGCACCCTCAACCCCAATCGGGCAGCAACCAGGGCGGAAGTGGCAGCTTTTTTGTGCCAAATCGCGGGCAATTCGGAGACGATATCAGCTAAATACGTGCCTAAATTTGGCGGTACGGCCATGCTACCCACATCGGGAGGTAACGCGCCAGCTACAGAAATTCGAGGCGTATGGCTGACAAATATCGATAGCAACGTGTTGTTCGATAAAGATCGTCTGAAAAATGCGATCGCCAAACTGCACGAACTCAACTTTAATACTCTCTATCCCACCGTTTGGAACTGCGGTTACACCCTCTATCCCAGTCGGACAGCTAAGAAAGTTATCGGGCGCGAGCTTTATCCAGAACCGGGCCTGACAGGGCGAGATCTGCTTGCAGAAACCATCGCTGAGGGACACGATCGAGGTATGGCGGTAATTCCTTGGTTTGAGTTTGGGTTTATGGGTACAGCCGATTCTGGCGCACCGCAATGCGATCCGACTTCCGAGTTAGCCAAACGCCATCCCGATTGGCTGCTGAAGCGGCGCGACGGTTCGACGATTTGGAAAGAAGGGCCGCACGATCGCGTTTGGTTTAATCCCTTGCGTCCAGACGTGCAAGATTTCTTTACCGATTTAGTGGCAGAAATAGTCAGCACTTATGATGCTGATGGGATTCAATTTGACGATCATTTGGGCTTTCCGGTTGAGTTTGGCTACGATGACTTTACTGTCAAGCTTTACCAACAAGAACACGGCGGTAAATCTCCGCCTGAAGATGCTAAAGATCCTGAGTGGGTACGCTGGCGGGCTGACAAAATTACTAAAGTCGTCCAACAGCTATTCAAGGCAGTTAAATCGCGCCGTCCTCAAGTTCTCTTTGCTGTATCTCCCAATCCGTGGGAATTTGCTTATACTACTTTTCTGCAAGATTGGAGATCTTGGGAACGACAGGGTTTAATTGAGGAATTGGTAATTCAGTTGTATCGCGAGGACCTGAGTAAATTGATTGGCGAAATGGAACGCCCAGAAGTTGAAGCCGCCCGCCGTCACATCCCTGTAGGAATTGGTCTTTTATCTGGATTGAAACCCCGCCCGGTACCGATGTCTCGGATTCAAGAACAAGTAGAAGCCGTGCGGCAAAAAGATTTTGCTGGCGTGTCTTTCTTTTTCTATGAAACCTTGTGGAATTTAGCTAAAGAACCAGTAAGCGATCGCCAGTCTGGTTTGAAGCAATTATTCTCTAAACCGCTAGCCAGACCTAATATTTTAGCGGGTTGGAAACCAATTACTTAAAGAGCGATTCCGGTTTTTAAAACCCCGAATCTAGCCCTCACCCCCAACCCCTCTCCCAAGGGAGAGGGGAGCTTGAGGGAAGGATGGTTTTGCAAACCGAATTTAGTATTAAACGGGTTTGACACGATCCCAAACTGGTTGTAAAAATCCTGTTTATTATTTACTCCGTGTAGGCGGACGCAAGTTTGTATAGCTGCGGTTTCAACCGCCATTTTAACCGCCAGATAAATGCTCATTCGCATCTAATTTAAATCAAAGCGCCACCACAACTCGAACCGCAGCCAGCCGTACAACCGTAACAAAATAAAGCTGTCTGCACCTCATCGATTAAATCTAATGTTCCTGCTGCCAAAAGTCGATCGACTGTTAGGGTTTTACCGTCGCGAGTTTTAGCTGGTAGATTTTCCATCTGGTTGAAGTCGCAGTCATAGACATTACCGAGATAATCGATCGACAGTTCGTTTCGACACATTAAATGTCCTAGAGTGTCAGGATTGTAATTCGTTTCTAGAAACTGGAGATAAGGTAGATATAAATCTCGATGTTTTAGATGAAACTTGGTGCGACCGATTGGTAAGTTAGTAATAGTCAGTAGCCGATCGAATACGATATTAAAATGTTCGCTTAAGTAAGCCTTATAATCTTTTTCTAACTTACTTTGATCTGGAGTTAAATTAAATTTATCTGAGTTAGGAACTGGTGGATTATAGACTAAATCGAGAGCTAGCTTTCGATCTCTACCGTAACCCAGTTGGTTTAACCTTTGTAAAGCCTCGATCGAGCCGTCATAGACTCCCTTGCCTCGCATTCGATCGACATTATCTGGCAGGTAGCAGGGTAAGGAAGCGACGATCGCCAGTTGATTTTTGGCGCAGTATTCCGGCAAATCTTCAAATCCTATCTCAAAATAAATAGTTAGATTAGATCTGACAATGACTTGTTTGCCTGTATTTCTGGCAGCTTCTGCTAGTGGCTTGAAGCCATAATTCATTTCTGGTGCGCCACCCGTGAGATCGACAATTTTAATTTGAGGAAATTTATAGATTAACTCAATTAGTTGCTCGCAAACTTCCTCGGTCATCTCTTCAGTGCGTTTAGGTCCGGCTTCGACATGGCAATGATTGCACGTCAGGTTGCATCGCTTACCCAAATTAATTTGTAAAACGCTAATCTGTTTTTTAGTTAACGGCGAACCCAATTTTTGTCTAAATGGCGTTACCGATACACCAGAAGAATAGTCAGCAACTTCAATTTGTAGCATTTTTTCCTTTAATTAGTTGATAGATTGAGGGATCGATCGAGAGGAGGAGAAAATGGAGAGATGGGGAAAATTATTAACCCCTGACAACTGACAACTGACAACTCCACACTTTTCACTTCTTCAACAACACCCGCCACCAACATAATGCCAAGTAGAATCGGTCACAATAATCTCATCCGGCATCAACTTCGCCAAATTGCCAGCGGTTTTATCGCATACCGCTGCTGGGATGCCCTTTTGCAACAGATGGCCATTACCATCATCAAACAACGGCTGCGAACCCGCATAAATAGCCGTTTTTCCGGTAAAAATACACGCCCCATCTTCAGGCATTGCCACTTTAAAAGCCACCGAATCGAGACTTTCTAGCAGCAAATTCGACTCCAAACCGTAACTTTCAGCGTCCAACAGACGGTAGGGACGGCGGGCGCGAATTTCCACTTGGCCGAAGCCCGCATCGACTAGATGCCCGACGTACTCGTCGTAAGTTAAAGCACCAGAGAGACACATCGCCCGCAAGCGTTCGTCTTGGCGCAACTTATGGGGAATCGGACGAGTAGCAATAGGATCGCTCATCAGCAAGCGCCCGCTGGGTTTCAAAACGCGGAATGCTTCTTGGAGTGCTTTTTTGAGGTCTTCTGGCTTAAAGATGTTAAACAGGCAATTTTGAGCCACTACGTCAACCGAAGCATCTGGCACTGGTAAAGCAAAAGCATCGCCTTCGCGGATATCCACAAAACTAGGGTCGAACCAAGGATTTTCTTCGGCCGCCAGGGCTAAATTTCGTGCCGCAGCCTGACGCATCGCTGCCACAGGTTCGACAGCTATGACACCTGCAACCTGGCGGGAGAAGTAAGCAAATTGCAATGCTTCTAAACCACCACCCACGCCGACATACAACACCGTAGGGGAGTTAACTAATTCGGCAGGATGAACGGTTGTTCCACAGCCGTAGTTCATTTCCTGCATGGGAAGAGGAATTTTTAGCCCTGGCAGTTGCAGGGAACCAGTTTGAACGCAACAAAGACCAACTTCTGGGGTTTGAGCGACTTCGCTATAGAATTGCGCTGCTGTTTCAAGATAAGTCACAAGTATCCTTCTTTTGCTGTTTTCTTCCGCAGGTGATTCAATCCGATAACAAATCCGCATCGATCTCACCTCTTTTTGGCGCTGGCGGTTAAAACCGCAGCCTTGGCAAGCAAAGTCCGCCTGCGCGGACTTCAAGAGAAAAGGGGTAATCGAACCGGATTTGGTCTGAGAGTCTATTTAAACTCAGCTTAATGAGTTTTCACTGAGAAACAACTGTCTGCGAGCTTAAATCTTTATAAACTAGGTTGGCGACCGGGCCTAGTTTATCGCTCTAAAACCAATAAAACTGACTTGATCGGCCGTTTTACCCGATTTCCCTGCCGATCGAACTTGCCATAAAAAATCTGTCCCTGGTAGTAGAGCGCTGACGAACTACCGCCATCTAAATTCATCGCTTTTTCGACTCCTAAAGTTTTCATAAACTTAGCTAATTCTGACAGCGACATCCCAGAATTAGCTGGAAGACTTGGCTTTTGGGCTACCATGACCCAGACGATACTGCCATCGCGGGTAATCCCGATCGCACTTCTAGCATTTCGTTGGCTGCTCCCTAACGCATCTCGGATAACTTTACCGCGATCGATATCTAAAAAGCCTTCTGCCGCCAAAGTCATCTGCGGTAACAATTGCGGGCCGCCGCTTAAAGCATCGACTAACTGACAATTTACTGGGACGCGATCGCTATGTAAAACGATATCGTAACGAAAAGTTTGCCCGCACAGATAGCACCGGAATTCCGTTCGATCGAGAATTTGGGGCAAGTAAGGCGCTAATTTGGGATTTTTCATCAGTCGATCGTTCTGACGCGGATCTGCCACCAATTTTCCTCGTCGGATGACATAAGATGTCGTTTTTTGGTTGCTAGGATCGAAAAATCCGCCGTTTAAAACCGCACTGACTCGATACTTCCGCGCCAACCCTTCTATCGTGTCTAACTCGGTCGCTATAGCTGGGGCAACAGCTAACCCATCTCTCACCGGAATCGACACGATATGCACGACGCTGTGGGGCAAGGTGTAGGAACGATAGCGGACGGGCGCACTTGGGGTGGGCAAGCTGGTAGGTGCAGATCGAGTTGACTCAGAGGGTGGTGCAGAACAACTAGGAGAAAATAGTAATGCTCCTAATGCGATCGCGAAAGAGCTTAAATCTTTGTGAAACAAGGGGGCGGGGTAGAAGAGGGATCTAGCCATTAGAATAAAAACAAACCCATATTAAATAAGCGGTGATGACGCAAGCCTTAGCCAAAATAGTTACCTTTGACGAATTTATTGCTTGGTATCCCGAAAACTTTGGGAGCCGCTACGAACTGCATAATGGAGAAGTTGTCGAAATGTCGCAGCCTGCGGGGAAGCATGAGAGAGTAAAAGGATTTTCGGCAGCTGAATTAACTTTAGAGTTTAGACGATTAAATCTCCCCTACTTTATCCCCACTCAAGCAATAGTAAAACCACCTGAAAGAGAATCAGGTTATTTACCAGATGTATTAATACTAAATGACGCGGCCTTGGCTGATGAACCTCTTTGGGAAAAATATTCTACGGTTAGTTATGGTAAATCGATTCCTTTAGCGATCGAGGTTGTAAGTACCAATTGGCGCGATGATTATTATTTGAAACTTGCAGATTACGAACAGATGGGTATTCCCGAATACTGGATTGTTGACTATGCAGCATTGGGAGCGAGGAAGTTTATTGGCGATCCCAAACAACCTACAATTTCGGTCTATCAGCTAATTGATGAAGAATACCAAGTCGATCGGTTTCGGGGCAGCGAACGAATTGTATCTCCTACTTTTCCTGAGTTAGGGTTGACGGCAGAACAAGTGTTTAATGCTGGCAAATAAGTAATAAGCCGATCGAGCTATTAAACCTAACCCCAATCTAGGGTAGCTCTAATCTCGTCCAGAGAACCTAAAATTCCTACACCATTGGGACAGGCATTAGCTCTAAAAGTAGATAGTATTTCACGACTGAGTTCAGGTGTATTTTTCAGGAATTGTAAATCGGCTAATTCCTTCGATAGCTCGGTTTGCAGCAAAATAGTATTCATTACTATTGAGGCTTGTTCTGCGTATCTCTTAAACTCCCATTCGGGATCTATATCAGGCAAGTACATATCATAATATTCATACACAATATATACTATTTTTGTAAAAATAGAACAATAAACCTCAACTTGATGGCTGCCAATGTAATTCAAAACTAAACTCATATACTGGGGAACTATTTCACCCCAATAGTCATATAAGCTACCGCGAATACAATGATCGCTCTCACCTTCTTCTTCATCTTCGATAAATACTTCATATACTCTATGATTTAGAGCTTCAATTTCGTCCTCACTCAGTAACATTCCACCTGCTATTTGCCACAACTCATCTAGTACAGATCTGAGGATTGATATATCGCCCCAACGATCGTCACCATCGAGTAGCATATATGTTGGCAAGATCCTTTCGCCGCAAGAGCAAAAGAAAGCTATTTGATGGTTAAATGATAATTGTTCTAGGGCGATCGCAATTTCGACAAAAGGAATGAAGCCCGACAAAGCCTTTTCTTTTTTGATGACTTCTTCTATGGTTAGAGCCATAACATTATTTAATTTACCTGGCGGTTGAAACCGCAGCTATACAAACTTGCGTCCGCCTGCGCGGACTGAAGAATAAACAATATTTTAAAACTGAATTTGCTATAAATCCAGAAGTGGCGATCGCATTTATACAATCAGCGATTTAAAGCAAGTTTATTCGACTTTAATCGATCGCTATTTAACAGTAAACTTATTCTCTTACCCCATGAATCCAGCCCTCAAAGGAGCCTCCGGCACCCCTCTCCCGTGGGAGATTTGCCCCAAGTGGACTTCCTTGGCGATAAGCGCCCTCAAAGGAGCCTCCGGCACCCCTCTCCCGTGGGAGAGGGGTTGGGGGTGAGGGCCAACTCCGAATTCCGAACTCCCATTTACCATTGCGGGGATTTAGCCATCAATTCTTCGACAGCAGCAATATCGATCGGTCTGGAGAAGTAGTATCCTTGGCAGTGACCGCCAGTAGTTACTATTTGTTTGAGCATATCCCATTGTTCTTTAGTTTCTACCCCTTCTGCGATCGTGTAGATCTTGAGGTTTTGAGCCAAATTGATAATGGTTTGCACGATCTCGATACTTTCACTGTCGTTAGACATTCGGTTGATGAAAGAGCGATCGATCTTTAAAGCATCTAACGGGAACTGGTGGAGATAGCTTAAGGAGGAATAACCCGTACCAAAGTCATCGACGTAAATTTGTACGCCCATTTCCCTCAGTTGAGAAAGGGTTTTAGCTGCGGTTTCGGCATTTTCGACGATGACGCTTTCGGTAATCTCCAACCTTAAAGTTGAAGGTGGCACGCCAGTATCTACCAAGATTTTTTGAATTTGTTGCAATAAATTCCCTTCTCTAAACTGCTTGCCAGAGAGGTTGACGCTAACCGACAGCGGCGGAGAAACCGGGAACAACTGCTGCCAGATCCGCAATTGACGACAAGCTTCCCGCAGCACCCAATAACCGATGGGAATAATCAATCCGGTATCTTCGGCCACGGGAATTAATTCGGTAGGCGATACCCAGCCCCTTTCTGGATGCTGCCAGCGCAATAGGGCTTCAAATCCAGTAATTTTACCCGTTGTCATGCCCACGATCGGCTGATAGTGAAGCATCAAATCTTGCCGTTCGGTAGCGCGGCGCAGGTCGTTTTCTAACTGCAACAGCGTCAGCGCCTTATTGTGCATGGTGGGATCGAAAATCTCGTAGCAAGCTTTGCCCTGCGCTTTCGCCCGATACATGGCAATGTCGGCATCGCGAATGACTTCTTCGGCGGTGTTGTAAGCTTTGGTACTCAAAGCAATTCCAATACTGGCACTGGTGAAGATTTCTTGGCCGTTGATGTTAAAAGGTAATGCCAGTTGCTTTTGCAGCCGCTCGGCAACGTATTTGGCATCGTTAATCGATCTGATATCCTGCAACAAGATGGAAAACTCATCGCCCCCCAAACGAGCTAGAGTATCGGCGGATCGAATGCAATGTTCTAGTCTTTTCACCAAAGCCATCAACAGTTGGTCGCCGCTTTGGTGGCCGAGACTATCGTTGACGATTTTAAAGCGATCGAGGTCTAAAAACAGCACGGCAAATAAATAATCTTGCCGCCGTTTGGACATCTCTAAGGCGTGTCCCAACCGATCCATCAACAAAACTCGATTGGGCAACCCGGTAAGCGCATCGTGCAAAGCATCGTGCAGCAATTGGGCTTCGGCTTGCTTGCGATCGCTAATATCGGTTTGAGAGCCAGCCATCCGGTAAACTTGCCCGTCCTCGTCTTGGACGGCAATTCCTTGACTGAGCATCCAACGGTATCTGCCATCTTTGTGCAGCATCCGATATTCGCTTTTAAAGTGAGAAGTAGTTCCTTCTACATGGGCAGCTAGTTCCGCTTGCACCCGCTGGAGGTCTTCGGGATGGACTCGATTGAACCATTCATCCAAACTATTACCGATCCCTCGATCTTCCAATCCCAGCATTGACTTCCAGCGAGGAGAGTAATAAATCTCATTGGTTTTAATCTTCCAATCCCACAAACCATCGTTAGCCGCCCGCGCTGCGAGAGCGTATCGTTCCTCACTTTCTCGCAAGGCCAACTCCATCTGCTGGCGTTTGGTAATATCAGCTAAGTAGCTTCTAATTAAACGACTTTCAGAAATGTAGTGAACTGTTTGCTCGAATACGCTATTACCAACAGCAACTTCCCGCATAAAAAATTGTTTGCCTTCGTTTTGCACGGCATCAGTTAACCCTTGCAAAACCGGATGCTGGATCTGTAATTGGGGCAGGTCGGGAATTTTAATTAGCGCCGCCGGATTGAGGTAAGTCAGTTTGCCGCTGAGGTCGATTTCGATGATTGGACTGGGTAAAAGTTCTGGAAAAGAAGCTAACCGGAACAGGGCAACATCGCTTAAAGCTTCACCATCGGTATCATCTGAAGCTACAGTTTCAAAAGGATCGATCGCCGCTCTTTTGGCAGCGGGTTCGCTTCTTTTTGGTTCCCCGTTTTGGTAGGTTTCATAAATTACTGAATCTTCAACTTCAGGGTTAGTAACAATATAATAAGCTTTAACTTGTTCGGCAAATTGAATCATATCGTGATTTTGCAACGATTTAGAAAAGTTCTTTTTGCCGTTTATTTTTAAACCATTAGTGCTGCGATTTCCTTGGAGATCGCCATCAATAATTTGAAATAAATAACTGTCGTTCTCGGCATTATATACCCTTAACAAAGTGGCATGATAGCGAGAAACGTGAGGAGAGCGCAGGACGATAGAGTTTTTAGAGTCGCGACCTAAAGAGTAAATGTTTTTATCGAGATTGATAATTCGCTTACCTTGAGGATCTTCGATCACCAATACCGTGCGGGTGGGTTGGCGATCGCGAGGATTAGGTGAATGACTAACAAGAGGCATAAAATTTAGCTACCGTCCTTAATTGCGTCAAGGGAGTAGGAGTGTTAGGGTAAAAAATTATTTTTATGAGTAAAGCTAAAAGGCATCTAACCGTTCGGCAATCAATGAAAAGCCACACTGGCAGCACGCATACCGCATGAATTTCCTGCGGAAACGTTCCGCGAATGCTCTCCACATTCTAGCTATATATTGTGACAACTAATCTGATAAGGCAACAGTAAATTTACGATCGTCAGGCTAAAATAAGGGTTTAGAGCGATAAAAGTCCGTAAATTTACTATATTAGTGCGAAATCCCCAATATTGGTATAGTGGCAAACTCGTAACAGATAATACCATCACCCTAGCAATTGACGATCCAGGGTTGCTGTATGGTGCTACAGTTTTTACGACTTTACGAGTCTACAGTCAATCTTTAGATAGTCAATTAACTAATTGGCACAGACATTGCGATCGCCTCCAAAAGAGTATTTGCGCGTTTGGCTGGCAGGAACCCAACTGGCAAAGATTGCGGCAAGGGGCAGAAGCTTTACTCCCATTTTTTCCTGTCCTCCGAGTTACATTATTCCCTGACGGGCGGGAGCTAGTAACAGGGAGATTTTTACCTACCGATCTGGCAGAACGTCAAGAACGAGGGGTGGTAGCTTGGGTAGCGGCGGGGAGATGGGGAGATGGGGAGATGGGGAGAGCAGGAGAGAGGGAGCAGGGGAGCAGGGGAGCAGGGGAGCGTTCTTCACTCAACACTCAACACTCAACACTCCACACTTCCTACAACACTCAACACTCAACACTCCACACTCCACACTTTTGGCGGCGTTGTTTGCCAGGGCATAAGACAGGTAACTACTTGTCGGCGTGGCTGGCATTAACTCAAGCACAGCAATATGGGGCTAAAGAAGCTATTTTGGTCGATGAGGGAGGAAATTGGCTAGAAACCAGTACGGGCAACCTGTGGGGGTGGCGAGAGGGAAGGTGGTGGACACCGCCTTTAGAAGCAGGTATTTTGCCAGGAGTGGTGCGATCGCATCTTTTGGATTGGCTGCAAACTCAAAATCGAGAAGTAGGACAAGTGCCTTGGGATGAAGATTTTGTCAGCGGATTGTCAGCGATCGCTTACACTAATAGCGTCGTCCAAGTGGTGCCGATTCGCGAGGCGATCTATGGGGATCGAAAAATTACTTTCGATCCCCATCACCCCGCTCTAAAACTGTTGCGAAGACTATTCGAGCAAGCGACACATCCTGGGTAGGGACGCAATGCTTTGCATGTGCGTCAACTTAACGGTCAAAAGCTTTACCCGTCAGGGGTTGAAAACCCCTGCCTCACAGGTAAAGTCCTCTAAAGAGGACTGAATACTGGTAAATTTAGTCCACTGAAGTGGACTTGTGCTATTAGCCAAGGGTTTTGAACCCTTGGCGGTTGGCGCTGAAGATCGAGGACCAGCAATGGCTCTAGCCTTAAGTTGACACCAATGAATGCTTTGCGCCCCTACGAGGAATTTATGCGTGGCAGATATTTAGCAAAATGGTATAACACCCTTTTGAAGGGGGGGGGAAACTCAAAGTCCCCCTTTTTAAGGGGGATTTAGGGGGATCTACAATGTCAATCTTTAAACCGATAATTGCTATACCTTTTATCTCTACTTTTGCCTTTCCTCCTGCTCTTGCCTTTCCTGGCGGAGTTTTTCTTGCTCTAGCAATTGCTTTAACCTCGCTTTAATTTGTTGGTGTCGTTCTACCCCTTCATAGGCATAACGGTTGTAGCCGTTACGCTCGATTAAATTTTGAATGTATTCCACCCGCTCGTCAGTAACAGGGTGAGATGATAGCCAAACAAAACCAGGGCGTTCGCGTTCTTGTTTTTCCAGGGTTACGGTCAGATTCCACATTCCATCAGCCGCATAACCAGTAGTAGCCAATAGCCTCGTTCCTAAAATATCTGCCTGACGCTCCATGTCGCGGCTGTATTTGAGTACGATCAGATCGGCAACCGTACCTCCATAAGGAATAAATTGCGCCAAGTTAGAGGTTAAATTGCCTTGAGTCGCCAATTGAAATCCGTGAGACAACACTGCATGGGCTAACTCGTGAGCTAGCAAACCAGCTAATTCGGCCTCGGAATTGGTGTAAAGAATTGCCCCAGCATTGATATATACTTTCCCTCCAGGCAAAGCAAAGGCATTGAGGTTTTCATCTTTGACTACATAAAATTCGTATTTAAAATCTTTACGCCCTGCTACTGCTGCCAATTTATTGCCGATTTCTCGCACGTAATTTAGCACTTGTTCGTCTTCTACCAATTGGAGCCGGGTTAGGAGTCGCTCGGATACCTTTTCGCCTACGGCTGATTCTCCTTGCAATAGTAATGCAGTTGAATCTATTCCCGTTAGCAGACCGAGAAAATTACCAGTAACGGCATAATTAAAAACACCAGTTAACAAATTAGCAGCGGTATTTTCTCGCATTTTAGCCCGCAGATGCAATTGATATCGCTCCATATTTTGGTCGGCAATTTTGGTAAATTCTGCTGCCTCTGGATGGTTGGGATTAATTAAAGCAAATTGACGGGCCGCGAGAGATGCGTCTAACCATTTTTCCGATTCTCTCAAAGTGGCAATTCTCACTTTGGCTAATTCGGCTTCTCCAGGAACGATCGTCGTCACTCGCTCCAAAACCTCGATCGCTTCTGGCTGGCGTTTGTAATCTTTTAAAGATTGAATGTATTGCAAACTTCCAGGAATAAATTCTGGATATTTTTCGACCAGCATCTTCAACGGAATCAAGGTCTTAGTTTCTAATTTCTGAGCCAAACCTTGTTGGGCGATCCGCCAATATACTCGCCCTGGAATTGGCAGTTGGGCGACATCATAAACTGGTTGGCGCAGTCGATCGACTGTCGATTTGGTATTAGGAAAAGGAGGTTTAGCTTCTCGATATAATTTCTCAGCCGCAGCAAACTGCCCTCCTAAATACAGCCTGTCTGCTTCGATCAGCTTTTGCTGGCGTGCTAGTTCTTCGGGAGCGGGTTCTGAAGTTTGTGCCGGAATAGCTGCTGGACTATCCGCTGGGGTTGGTTTGGGGGCGCTAGTTGGGGCAGGCTTAGGAGTCGATCTAGGCGGTTGAGAGGTTGGGGTTTTCGGGCGATCGATTTGGGCAATTTCTTCAGAGCGATTTGGACTAAAAGAGTAGCGTTCTGCTGCTAAAGCTACTGTCGTCGAGGTAGATAGCAGGCTCAAAGTCAAAACTAGTGAATTACAAGCAATTTTCATCGCAGTAGAAAGAAGAAAAGGGGAGAGGGGTAAAAGAAGGAGAGAGGGAGAGCATTATGTACTCAACACTCAACACTCAACACTTCTCACTTTCCGAAGAACCCCATTGAGGTTGATGGTGTGGCAGGGCGGGTTTGAACGAATATTAATGGTATGTAGCTAAGACTAATGGCAAAACCCCGCCCCTACAACTGCACTTCTGTAAAGACAAGGGAATCGCGTCTCTACGTTCTAAACTCCTAAACTTCTAAACTTCTAAACTTCTAAACTCCTATTCATTTGACTACCTCAATTTGGCTGATGCGCCAATTTCCATCCTGGCGTACCAGTTCGTATTTAACCAGCAATTGCTCGTTATACGAAGAGTTGCGATCGACTCGATCGCCTTTATATAACTCTGCAACTTCATTGACGCTAGCTTCCACGGTAGCTCGATCGGGGTTAGCTTGGCTTGCCTTCACCGATTTAATTTTCACGTTGTGTTTGTACTGCCAGTAGGAGTTATTTTTCTTTGCCGTTTCAGACCGCTGCTGCCATTTAGATAGAACTGGATCGGCTAAAATTGCCTCCAGTGCGTCGATTTGATGCTCTTTGCCCATAGCTTTAGCTTTGGCTGCCAACCATTGCTCGATTGCTTCTTGGGCGGTTGCTTCCCCGAATGAATCTTCGGGAGGTGGACTGGGAGTTTGGGCGGTAGGAGTTGGAAATAGAGGCTTATCTAAACTGATGTCTAGTTGTTCTCCTTCTAAAGCGGGAGTAGCGACACCATTGGGAGTTTTGTGCCACCAATAGTAAATCCCGATCGCTGGCAGGACAATTACTAAGCTAGCCAGTCCAAGAATCAGCCAACGCCCAGTTTTGGGGAGGCTGTTGAACTTAGTCAGTAAAGATGGAGTGCGGCCGTTTGATGCTTGTCCATCTTGCTGATGCCGTTGCCGCGATCGCCGCCGCCGTCGCCGCTGGATGGGCGTACCTAAAGAGCGCTCCTCTGCGGTTCGAGTCGAAAACGAAGGTGTGGGAGTTAGAGTTGAAACCCTGCCTGCTGCTATTTCTCTGTCTGGGAGCACTCTCTCTGCTGCCGATCTGGCATTTTTGTCTGAAGATCGATCGCCGCTTTCAATAGCCCAACTCTCATCCTCAACGCTGGTGTCTTCGGAGCTAGCTGGGGGCGCGTATACCAGCCGATGTTGTTCTAATAATTCTCGTTCCCAAGCTGGGAGTTCTGCCGCTGACAAAGTTTCTAGTTCTGCCTGCACTCCCTCGTCAGCAAAGTAGCTTTTCAATGAGACTTTCTCATTAGCTAAATCTCGGAAGTGAGGAAACACTTCGGTTTGCAACCACTGTTCGCTGTACTTGCACAATCCCGGTAATAAGTCGGGGGCACCTTGAGATCGATCGCGGACGAAAGCGACTGCTTGCCGATCTTGGCTCAGTTCTAAAGCCGAAATCGCTTCTTCGGTTTGACCTAGTAACAAAGCACATACAGCCCTTTCCAGATGAACGTCCTGATGCTTGCCCAAACGGGTAAGAATTTGCTTGGCCCGCAAGATGAGGCCCGTCTGCCGCTGGCTGAAACCTTGGGCGATTAGGGCATAAACTGCTAAAAATGCGGCTACGGCTGAGGGGCGCTTGGCTTCAGCTTCAAATAAAATTTGCTGCTCGGCAGCGGTCAGATAACCTCGCAATTGTTGGATAAAGCGGATAAAATCGTCGGTACTCAACCCAGAGCGATCGTTTTGCTTACCGTCGATGCCGCCACGATCTTGCAGCATACCTTTGAGCAGTTGCAATCCCGCCAAGCGTTCTGTCACGTTCTCTTCGGGGAGGGCAATTAATTCTAAGATTCGATAAGGGCGAAGTTTGGCGATATCGGCGGCGATTTCCGCTTCTATGTCGGGGAATAAGCCTTCCTTGAGCAATAACTTTTGACCTAATTCTAGGGCAGCAGCAGCATTTTCATATTGACGTTGCTGCCATTGTTCTCGTCCCAGTTCTAGGTTAGACAAGCAGATCGTCAAAATAATATCGGCCCTGTCTGAGGCAACATTGAGGCGATCGCTCGTCAGATAAGGTTGGCACAACTCCAGTACCTGGACGTATTCTCCTAATTCGTACAGGACTAGCAGAGCGCCGACGAATTGTTGCGGGGGAATTTCCAGGCTAGAGTTATATGCCTCAACGTTGGTTTCTGCCGCTGGAGGTTCGGTAGCGGTAGGTTCTGCCCCTGCTTCGAGCGGGGAGATATCGCTAGGTTTGAGAAAGCCAATGTCATAGATCGATCGCTGCTCTGGGTCCGATAGCACGGTGTAGGCTTCGTCGAGCAGTTGTTTTCTCGCCGCCACCGCCACCTCAGAATATTCTGGGTGAGGCAACTGCTGCAAGCGATCGCTATAAGCCTGTGGCACCTGGTCGGCAGGAGCCTGAATTGGTAATCCTAAAATTCGATAGTAATCTAGCGCAACCCGCACGACTTTCCTTGCTACACCCCAAGTAATTAGACAATAATCTGTTTACAAGTGCTGCCATTGATGGCTGTTGCCCTAACAGTATAAATGGAGCCTTAGCATAGGTTAATAAATAAAGTAGCCTATAAAGTGGTAATAATTTTAGCAATTTCTCGCCTGTTTCTCCGGAAGCTAACCATGTTCTTCAGGAATATTTACTTACGGGGAACAAAAGAGAGCAAGACGATCGTTAGGTAGTTAATGCAAGGAATCAGACAAAACCATGGTGCAAGAGAGAACTTTACCTGTATTTCAGCCCAATTACGCCTCGATTTCCCCAGCCGAAGGGTTGAAACTTTACGAAGACATGGTTTTGGGACGCTTGTTCGAGGACAAGTGCGCGGAAATGTATTACCGAGGCAAAATGTTCGGTTTCGTCCACTTGTACAACGGTCAGGAAGCGGTGTCGAGCGGTGTCATCAAAGCCATGCGACCGGATGAAGATTACGTTTGCAGCACCTATCGCGACCACGTTCACGCCCTCAGTGCGGGCGTACCCGCTAAAGAAGTGATGGCAGAGTTGTTCGGTAAAGCTACTGGTTGCAGTCAAGGTCGAGGCGGTTCGATGCATATGTTTTCTGCCGCCCACAAGCTGTTGGGGGGCTATGCTTTTGTCGCTGAAGGCATCCCGGTAGCTACTGGGGCAGCTTTTCAATCTAAGTATCGCCGCGAAGCTTTAAAAGACGAAAGTGCCGACCAGGTGACGGCTTGCTTTTTCGGCGATGGCGCTTGCAATAACGGTCAGTTTTACGAATGCTTGAACATGGCAGCATTGTGGAAACTGCCGATCCTCTACGTGGTAGAAAACAACAAATGGGCGATCGGGATGGCGCACGAGCGAGCCACATCGGTTCCCGAAATTTACCAAAAAGCTGCCGCGTTCGGCCTGCACGGGGTCGAGGTCGATGGCATGGACGTGATGGCTGTTTATACGGTAGCCAAAGAAGCGATCGCCCGCGCCCGTGCCGGAGAAGGTCCCACTTTAATTGAAGCCCTGACTTACCGCTTCCGGGGTCACTCTCTAGCCGATCCAGACGAACTGCGGTCTAAATCAGAAAAAGAATTTTGGTTAGCCCGCGATCCGATTACCAAGTTTGCCGCTTATCTAGTAGAGCAGAAGCTAGCCGACAAAGACGAACTCAAAGCGATCGATCGAAAAATCCAAGCCGAAATTGACGAAGCCGTTCGATTTGCCGAAACCAGTCCCGAACCAGATCCGAGCGAGTTACATCGTTATATCTTTGCTGAAGATTGATATACATAAATTTACGATCGCTCTCATCCAGGTTGCCCCAACCTTAAGCATGATGGGCGATCGCCCTGCCAACAATTATTCAATCTTTGAAGAAGTGAATGATGGCAATGCATCCTGTCTCAGTTTGACTAACGTAATAAAGATCTGAATGACCTCGAAAAAGAACGTACAAGTCAACTTTTGAGGAAGTTTTGGGAGTTAGTAGGTCTTCACAAAATTTGTTGTTTGATGAGTTGCCAAATCTATAATATAATTCACCTCCGTCATCTGTCTTAAAAGTTTTTGACTTTAATTCTTCTACATTTTCGGCAGATATATTTATCTTGATATAATCTCGGTTAAGCTTCTTTGCCTTAAGTAAATTGAAAAACTGCTCTCGATTCATCTTGAACGTACAATCTACTTCTGAATCAATCGCAGAATTTGATTTACAGGAAATTGTTTCGGCCTTTACCTGGTAACGAGCGAATATATAATTAACCCGTTCGACTGACTCCCGTTCGTTCATATAACTGAAGAACTCGCTGCCACCCCAGAAGGTTACGGTAATGACCCCTGCTGCGATCGCGATAGACTTAATGAACTTGGGTACTTTCACCTTTCCATTCCTGGTTTTTCGCTTCTTTGACGATTGATTTCGATTTGCTGCATTAAACCTAGATACTTTTGTCGCTTTAGCCTAATTTGTTCTTCAATTTGAGGTAGTCTAGTTTCAGCAAATCTCGCCCATTTTTCGTCAATTAGCTTAGCTATAGTCTTTAAAGGAATTGCTGATTCTACTTCTATCTGGTAGCGATACCAGGCGCTCAATCCATCTTCTCGAACGGCATTTTCCAGCACCCGTTCGACTAGTTTGAGTCCAGTGCGAGGCTTTTGATTGATGCAAATATCCGTCAGAAATTCTTTAACACACAAAGTTGCTATCTTGACGTGCTTTAAGTCCTGTCTTCCACCTTGGGGTAATCCTCTCAGACACTTGAGCTTCCCTTCTAAACACAGAAGCGGGTTTAATACTTTGATGTTAACTCCAGCTAGTCGATTTTCTCCAGTAAATGAGATAGCACTATCGGTAATCTCTAAGTCATTTAATCCGTAAACAGAAGCCAGAAAGTCAATTCGTAAAGTTCCGTTTTCTCTTTTAGCGATAACTACCCCAGAATTTGGACTGGGATCGAAATCTTGGTTTAACTTAACCTCCCCTTCCAATGCGTCTCGACAAGTAATGGCTTCTATTCTGCCTCCGTAAAAATCCAGATCTTCGCTAGCAAAAGGCAAGAAATCTAGCAATTGAGGGCAGCGATCGCTGTATTTGACTGCCCATAAATTTACCGCTTGTCCTCCTACCACAACAACATCCAAATTAACGGCTTGAAGCTTCAGCCAAATGTCTAGCAAGTCTTCAGGAGTCAGTTTCGTCATCGCAGTCGCTTACATCTAAAGAACCACACCAGGTAAAACTTGCTGGATCGCACGACCAATATTGGGGATATAACGTCATATCTACTAATTTTTGAGCTTCTTTCGGTTCCATAGCCAGCAGCTTCTGCCTAGCTACTATCTTAGCTTTGGCTAGTTCTTCTGTACCGCCGCATTCGATGTATGGTGTCGGTTCCATGTTAGAAGTTTCAGGTATCGTGGTGCTATTTTTCTGGCGAAATCATCATTATTTCATTGCGTATTGTCATTTCAGTAGGTTTTATCAGCCGAAAGACACAGGGTAAACTATGGTCGCACATCCAGTTTCAGTTTGACTGACGTAATATATCTCTGAGTCATATTGACGATCGACGATAAAAATATACAGGTCAATCTTTGAAGAAGTTTTGGAAATTAGTAGATCTTCGCAAAATTTGTTGCTGCCTAGCGAGGAGTTTATCCTATACCCAAGTTCGCGTCCGCTTTGCCCTTTATTTGTTTTAAGATCTTTGAACTCTAATTCTTCTAAATCTGCGGAAGATACATTAACCTTGATATACTCTAAGTCAAATTGCTTGAGAGAGTTGAAAAATTGCTCTCGATCGATTTTGAACGTACAATCTACATTTATGTCAAACACTTCATCTGATGTGCAGGAAATTGATTCAGCTTTGAGGCGGCGATAAGTAAGCCCATTATGAAGACGTTTTACTGACTCCTGCTCGTGGCTATAAATTAAGTATTTATAGCCACCCCACAAGGTTATCGTAATGACCCCTGCTGGGATTGCAATACGCTTCAATATCTTCACTTGATGTCTTAATTCCAGCTTGTTGTCAGGAGTATATTTCCCATCTTTTTCGAGATTGTTAGCAAAATCGTAGTTCTCTAAACTGATTTAAGATTGCTATATTTTTACGTTGCTAAAACTAAGCCTCGATCGCATTACCGCCGAGCATTTGGAGGATTTCTTGGGCGGCCCGATCGCATACTCCAATTGCTCCCAAACTAGAGCGCATTTCTTTGTACTGTTCGAGGATTTGCGATCGCCTCTCTGGATTTTGCAGCAGTTCTAAAGCTTCGCGGGCGATATTTTCTGGGGTGGCTCGTTCCTGTAATAATTCGGGCACGATCGGCTGCATCGATACCAAGTTGGCAGGAGACATGAAGGGGATAGAAAAATTGAAAAAAGTGCGGGCTACCCAATAAGTTAAGGGGTGAACGCGGTAGATCGCCACTTGGGGTACGTCTAATAGCGCCAGTTCTAAGTTGACAGTCCCAGATTTGCCGATCGCTAGATCGGCTGCGGCTAAGATCTCTGGGGTGCGATCGCTCGCTAAGGTGGCTCGCAAACCATAAGTGGCGATCGCCGCCTCGATCGGCTGACGGTATTTTTCTAGAGATAGGGGAATCCAAAAATGAGCGGCTGGCATTTGCTCCTGAATGGCTCTAGCCCCCTGAAAAATGACTGGCAAGAGGTATTTAACCTCTTGCGGTCTGGAAGCAGGTAGCAGGGCAATAGCGATTTGTTCTGGCTCGATTTCTAACTTGGTTCGCGCTTGTTCTCGGCTGGGAAATTCTACCATCCGGTCTACCAGGGGATGCCCTACCCAAATAGACTTAGTTTGGCGGGCTTCAAAGTAACGAGCTTCTTCGGGGAAAATCGCCAACAGCAGGTCGGTAACGTGGCCGATCTCCATGGCACTTTTGGGACCGGGCGACCACACCCAAGCTTGGGGGGCAATGTAATAGACGATCGGTACTTGCGGTAGCTGGCGGCGCAGAAAGTTACCGATTCTGACATTTCCTCCCATATAGTCGATCAGCACTACCAAATCTGGTGGATATTGCCGCAAATATTGCCGCGCTTGACGCTGGATTTGGAAAGTAGGCAAGATATAGGGCAACGCTTCGAGCAACCCGATCGAGCCGATGGCGGTAGTATGACCGAGGATTTTGGCCCCCGCTGCTACCATGCGATCGCCTCCTAAGCCCCCGATTTCTAATTCCCATCCCCTAGCCGCAGCTTGGCGCTGCAAAGCGGGAATCAGCATCGCCCCTTGCAGATCGCCAGAAACTTCTCCGGTGCTGATAAATATCCGCCGAGGCGAGGATAGTGTTGAGTGTTGAGTGTTGAGTGTTGAGTTAAGAATTCTCCTTTGCTCCTCTGCTGCTATGGCTTTATTCTTCATCTTTTACTCTTTTTCCTGTAATCAAGCCGCGACGGCCCGGGCGCTGAGATAGTTGCAAAAACTGCTGTAAATGTTGTAAATGTTTGCTTTCTGGAAAAAAATCTAGCCGTTCGATCGCCTGAGTAAAAGTTAGTTCCGACCGATAGAGCAGGCGGAAGGCTTTTTTGAGATATGCCAGTTCTGCGGCATCAAATCCGGCTCTTTTTAGTCCTACTAGATTGAGCGATCGCACCTTGGCTGGATTTCCCTCTACTAACATATAAGGCGGCACGTCGCGATCGATCCGGCTCATGCCAGCTACCATTGCTAGCCTGCCGATCCGGACGAATTGATGTACGCCTAGAACCCCGCTGATTCTGGCTTGAGACTCGATATGAATGTGACCTGCTAAAGACACGGCGTTAGCAATAATTACCGAGTCTTCGATCGTACAGTTATGAGCCACATGAGAGTAAGCCATCAGCAAATTATCGTTGCCGAGCGATGTGGCTTCGCCTGCACCCGTAGCTCGGTTGATCGTCACGTATTCGCGAATGATATTGCGATCGCCAATTTTCACCGCCGAGCGATCGCCTTCATACTTCAGGTCTTGAGGCTCCAAACCGATGGCTGCTCCAGGAAAAATTTGATTGTCAGCGCCAATCTCTGTTTCTCCTTCCAGCACTACATGAGGGCCGATCGTAGTTTGAGGGCCTACTTTGACTTGCTCTCCAATGACAGCATAAGCTCCAACCCGCACAGTAGGATGCAGTCGGGCATCAGGATGGATAACAGCGGTAGGATGAATTAATTCGGTCATGGACAGGAGGGCAAGGGGAAGGGGGGAGATGGGGGAGAGGGGAGCAGGGGGCAGGGGAAGCAGGGGGAGCAGGGGGAGCAGGGGGAGCAGGGGGAGCTTCAGGAGAATTTATTAACTCCAGACTCCACACTCCACGCTTCTCTCTTCTCTACAGACGCGAGAGCTCGCATCTGTAACTTCTAAACTCCTAAACTTCTAAACTCCTAAACTTCTGAACTTCTGGACTTCTGGACTTCTGGACTTCTGAACTCCTGATTATTAGTCCACTAAAGAAAACATTAGTTCGCCTTCAGTGACTAACTGGCCGTCAACTTCAGCCCGACCTTGCATCTTCCCAAAACGACGTCTTTTAACGCATAGCAGTTCCAACGTCATCACTAGGCGATCGCCTGGAACTACCGGCCGACGGAACCGAACTTTGTCAATCCCAGCAAATACGAACAAGTTACCCTCTACATCTGGTAGCTGAGTCAAAACAATCCCACCTACCTGAGCCATGGCTTCGACGATCAGCACTCCTGGCATCATCGGCCTGCCGGGAAAGTGCCCTTGAAAGTGAGGTTCGTTAAATGTGACATTTTTAATTCCTACCGCCCGTTGACCCGGTACGTACTCAATAATTCGGTCTACCAGGGCAAATGGGTAGCGGTGAGGCAAGAGTTTCTGAATATCTTCCAGCGTAAAAATCGAGCGGTTTGAGGGTTGCTGCTCTGAGACAACTGCTTCTACCGGCTGGCTGTGCTGGGTTTTTAGGTGGCTGTCGGCATGGGTTTGATTAACAACGATCGGTATAGACATGAGCAAATTTAGTGAGTCAGAGGATAGGGCCTATCTGCTGGCATCCAAAATCTCAGGCAGTTGCCAGAGAGCATTGGTACCTGAAATTTATGGATCGACGTTTAGATTTTATTAACAAATGCTACCCTTCCTCAACTTATTTGAGAGAGAGAATACAGAAGTTTAGAAGTTTAGGAGTTGAGAAGTCAGTTGTCAGTAGTTAATTTGCCCCTGCTTCTCCTGCTTCCCCTGCTCCCTCACCACCGCTAGCTGCCCGGCCAGTTGAATATGTAGGCTATGGCTGGCTTTATAGGCCAGGAAATGAGCTTGAGGAAAAGTCCCTAACAAGCTTAGATCTCCGATTAAATCTAGCAGCTTATGGCGTGCTGGTTCGTTGACAAATCTTAAGGGTGGGTTCAGCCAACCATTGCGATCGCAAACTAGGGCATTTTCTAAGCTACCGCCTTTAATCAAACCAGCGGCTCGTAAAGATTCTACTTGGTCGGCTAAGCCAAAAGTTCTCGCTGGGGCGATCGCTTCGGCAAAATCTTCTGATGTCGGGTTAAAGCTGTGCCATTGCTTGCCGATTGCTGGTAGATCGAACTCAATCCCATAAGTAAATCGCAGCACGGGCGATGGTAGGGCAGCAACAAAAGCATCGCCTTGATATGCCCAAATTGGCTCTGTGAGAGAGATGGGGAGATGGGGAGATGGGGAGATGGGGAGAGTTTCTTTGTTTGGATCTTTCCCTAGCTCTTTTGCTTGGACGGCGACTCCTACTCGATCGATCGCTTCTACCCACTCTCGGGCCGAACCATCTAGTAAGGGGACTTCGCCACCATCAATCTCGATTCGGGCATCATCGACACCCAGACCAGCCAAAGCGGCCAGCAAGTGTTCTACCGTCCGCACGCTGGCATTGCCCGCAGCTAATTGAGTCGATAGGGTAGTTTGTCCGACCGCCTCTACCCGCGCCGGAATTTGAGGCAGATCGGGCAGATCGACGCGGACGAAATAGCGTCCCTCGTCTGCTGCCGCTGGCATCACTTTGACGCGGGTGACTGTGCCGCTGTGAAGTCCCACGCCAGACATCTCAAAAGATGCCCCCAAGGTACATCTACCGGAATTTGTAGTCGATCGAGACAGCATATCTATCGCGTTTGCAGGTTTTGAGTTTTCGATCGCATTTCAACTACTCTCAATCGCTCTACACTCAACACTTAACACTCAACACTTCTTTAAAAGCGTTCTCCAATACCAAAGTGGAGGCGGCTATCGCCTTGGTCGTTAAAACCATAATCGATCCGGATCGGCCCCAGAGGAGATTGAATCCGCACCCCAGCACCGTAACCAAAGCCGCTACCCGGTTTGCCGCGTACCCCAGACGGATCGCCAAGCACGTCGCCGCTAGTTCCCAGATCGGTAGCTGCATCCACAAACAGAGCGCCACCAACTACCGAGAAGATCGGAAACCGATATTCAGCCGTAGCTTGAATAAAACTGCGACCGCTGCCGACATCGCCCTCATCGTAGCCTCTGACCGAGTTACTGCCGCCTAAGATAAAAGCCTCGTAAGGCGGTAGATCGCCCAGAACAGTACCAGCTTGCACGTTAAAGGCTAAGGCTTGGGGGCCTTTAGTAAACTTAGTAAACGTCACTGGCATATAGTAGCTGTAACTTCCTCGGACGCGACTGAGTAAGATATTTCCCGAACCTACGGGCAAGGACTGCTCGAAACCGAAGCGCAGCAGGGAACCTTGGGTGGGAGATAAGGCGTTATTGCGACGATCGCGTACTGCCCCTAACTGGAGAGTGACTAGATCGTCTCTACCGCTGCCGCTAAAGCTCAGGTCGTTCCCCAATTCGTCTCTAGGGCTGAGTTCGCCATCGCTATCGCGAATGGAGATGCTTTGGTATTGCAAGCCCGCTGAAACTCTCCACTCTGAAGGATTGTAGACATCTCGACTGAGTTGTCGCCCGAAGGTAATTCCACCCCCAATGCGGACGACGCGGGGCGTATCTCCATTGGGTAAGTTGACTTCGTTGTCGCCGCCATCAAAAATCAACGAGATCGATCGACGGCGGAAACCGTTAATCGTGTAAGAGGTGCGATACGGATCGCCAGCAATCCAAGGGTCAGTGAAGTTGACATCGAACAGGAACTCGCGCTGCCCCAATTGGATTTCTCCGCCCAGTTTTTGGTTGTTGCCACCCAAGTTTTGCTCTTGATAGCTGACCGTACCGAATAACCCACTGGAGGAACTAATACCAGCACCAGCCGCGATCGAGCCGCTATTTTTCTCGATTACACTGACGATCATCACCACTTTGCGGGGATCTTGGCCTGGTTTGAACCTCAGCCGCACGTCGTCAAAAATCCCTAAGCCAAACACCCGTCGTAAATCTCGTTCGGCTTTCTGACGGTTGAAGACATCTCCTGGCTTTAACTCCACCTCGCGAGTGATGATAAAGTCGCGGGTGCGACCTGTAACGGGTTTACCTTCCTCGTCTGTTTCCTCGCCTTCTTTGTTGAGGAAGCCGACTTGCACGTCTTCAATTATCCCTTCAGCAATTACCAAGTTAACCGTACCGTCTTCTCCCACCTTCGGGGCTTCCACCACCTGGGCGAGGTCGTAACCGTTATCTTTGTACCACTGGTTGAGTTTTTTAATTCCTTCTTGCAGGTCGTTCAAGTTGAGAATGCGGCCGTACAGGGGCGAGAAGATCTCGTCTATCACCTTATCGGGCACTGCCGCACCGCCTTCGCTGGTGGGAACGGAATTAACCGAAACTTTTTGCAGTACGGGGTTCGGCTGGACGGTAAAAGTGATGCGCACCCCCACTGGGGTATCTTCGGGAGTCACTTCTACTTTAGAGAAAAAACCGAGGCCATAAATCGCGTTGACATCTTCTTGCAGTTGGCTGCGGGTGGTAGTGCTGCCCGGACGAGTGCGAATGGCATCGTAGATCCTTTGTTGCAGTTCTCCTTCAGCCCCATTAACGAGCACTTCTCCTACCAATACCGTAGCTTCAGGTTCTTGAGTTTGAGTTGGCTCAGAGGTACTAGGGGGAGATGTGGGGGCAGGCTGCGTTGGGTTAATCTCCAGTCCTGGAGTTCCGGGGGTAACGTCAAATCGCAGAGTATCGGGGGTTTCTTGTCCGGGGGTCGATTCCGTGCCGGGGCTTGGTTGTTGCGAAACTGGGGTTTTCGGTTTTTGGACTACTGGTGTCGATACCACCACTACCGGACGATTAGTGGTAGGGACGATGACATCTTTTGGCTTTGAAGCTGAGGCGGGAGTAGAAGAATTTACCGTTTGTCCGCGAACGGGATTTGGCAAACTCAACGTGGTTGCGGCAACTAAAGTTGCCACGAGCAAGGGCGATAAGCGCATGTTCTTCACTCCGTAATTTGAGACTTCCACACACCTGACAATTAAACAATTTTAGACGTTTTTCGTTGGGATTTTAGTTTCCAAAACTCGTTTGAGAACTTGTTGATAGGCATCTTCGATGTTGCCTAAATCGCGGCGAAAACGATCTTTATCCATCACCCGTTTGTCTGGATCTACTTCGGCTCGATCCCAGAGGCGGCAAGTATCGGGGCTGATTTCGTCTGCTAGCAGCAGTTGTTGCTGGCGATCGAGGCCAAACTCTAGCTTGAAGTCTACCAGGGTAATGCCGCAGCGATCGAAGAAATCCGAGAGGATTTGGTTAATTCGTTTGGCCATAACTTGCAATTGCTCCACTCGATCGGGAGTGGCAAGGTTTAATAATAGCAGGCGATCGAGCGTCAACAAAGGATCTCCGAGAGCGTCGTTTTTATAAAAAAATTCCACCAAGGGTTGCGGTAAGACGGTGCCGACTGGCAACCCAGTTTGTTGACACAAACTACCAGCGGCAATGTTCCTGACTACTACCTCGATCGGCAAAATCTTTACATTTTTCACTCGCATTCGATCGGGGGCCGGACAATCGATAAAGTGAGTTTTCACGTCATGGGCTGCCAACAGGTCGAACAAGTAGGCAGAAATGCGGCAATTGATTTCGCCTTTACCAGCGATCGCTCCTCGTTTTTGAGCGTTAAATGCAGTGGCATCGTCCTTGAATTCTGCTAAGAGAATTTCTGGATCTTCGGTGGTATAAAGAATTTTGGCTTTACCTTCGTAGAGCTTGGTTTGAGGAGACATTGAAATTGTAAGTTGGCGATTAATAGCGACCTCTAAAGTTATATCAGGAAATAATTTTTCTGGAGCATCAGAGCCGATCGATCTAGTTGCCATTTATGATTAAAGTAAATTGCCTCCTAGCGGCTAAAGGTCATATGCGCGATTCCGATCTGACAGATGTTCTACATTGGACTCCCGGAGCCAGTATTGAGTTGAAGAAAATTCCGTTTTTTGCTCGATCGCAGGCTCGTCAAAAAATCGAACAGTTAGCCCGCCAACTTGGAGAAGAGACTGTCACGCTAGAGTTAGTACAAAAAGCCCGCGAGGAATTCGGCCAGTAAGCCTCATGAGTTCGGAGTTCGGAGTAACTCCTGCGGAGACGCTGCGCTAAGGCGTAGCCTGCGCTTGGCGCTTACGGAGTTCGGAATTTTGACTTCGTGATGCAGCAGATTTCTTTTTTCTCTTGACTAGGTGTTTCTGCTATCAAGCAGTATCGAAAGCCGAGGGAATATAGTCTTGTAGGATAAGTTGACAGTTATTAAAAGATACTATTTGCCCGATTTCAATCTGGGAGGGGAAGTTTTTTTCTACTTGGCGACTGACATTTTTTGTTATAGAGATTTTTTTAACGAGAGCTACATCAAATCGACAGGCAACATCTGCCAAGTCGGGATATCGAGCTAAAAATAGCTGGGCAGCTTGACAAAGTTTGGCTTGCTTGGCGCGATCGACTGCCAGCAATCCGTCAGCATCCCAATTGCCGCGACTGCGAGTTTTTACCTCCACAAAAGCTAGCAGGGGCGATGAAGAACTTGGAGTTACCCTCACCCCATCTCCCCATCTCCCCATCTCCCCATCTCCCTCTCCCTCGATCGCGACTAAATCTATCTCTCCCCAAGGGCAATGCCAGCGGCGATGCAAAATTTTCCAGCCTTGCTGCTGCAACCAGCGAGCGACTAGCTCTTCTCCCAGTTCGCCTAAATTGGGGTCGGGTAATTTCATGCTTCAGTAGGCTGGTAATATATAGATAGTAAGGTTTTGCAAGATTTTTATGAATTATCGGCTTCACCATCTCTGGTCTGCGGTTAGAAATCTGGTTATTGTTCTAGTTGCCAGTTTAGTGACTTTGGGGGCGATCGCTCATCCAGTTTTGGCTTTAGATTACAACCAAGAAAACCTGACTGGTGCCGATTTTTCCGGTCGCGTGCTTACCGACTCTAGCTTTACCAAAACTAATCTGAAGAAAAGTAACCTCAGTCACACCGATTTACGGGGTGTCAGTTTGTTTGGTGCTAATTTCCAAGAGGCGAATTTAGAAGGAGCCAATCTCACCAACGCTACTTTAGATACGGCTAAATTTGCTAAAGCCAATCTCACCAATGCGATTTTAGAGGGAGCTTTTGCTTTTAACGCTAAGTTTGATAAAGCGATCGTCGATGGTGCAGATTTTACTGACGTGCTGCTGCGCGAAGACGTTCGCGAACAACTCTGTCAGTTGGCTAAAGGTACTAACCCGACTACTGGTAGGAATACTCGCGATACTTTGATGTGCGAGTAGCGATCTTAAATTTTTAACAAACCACGAAGGAATATAAAGAAGCGATCGCTCTTCATATCGAATCCGGTTAAATACCCATAATCAGATTGATGGTAGGTTGGGTTGAACGGAGTAAAACCCAACATCCCAGGAATGTTGGGTTTTGCTATCGCAAGGGATAGTACCTACATTAATTACGATCGATTCTTTATTGCGCCAGTATCGAGATGGACACAATACAGCCATGGTTTGTTTGTCTTCTCATCGGGCGATAAACACTGGCGACCTGGAAGAACGATCGGCGAGACAGCAGGCAGAGAAATTAAGGGTGGAGATGCTAGGACATTAGCTAGGGCGTTTGAAAAAGAAGAGGCGATCGCACAAATAGAGGCGATACTGAGCAAGCCGATAGAAGATTTTGGCTCCATCGATCGCCACGAAGCACTAGCAAAAGCTTTAGGTATTCGCCCTTGTTGGGTAGTGGGGATAAATTATCTTTGTTTTACTGGAGAGGATGATTTTGAGGCTCATTATGAGGGCAGTCGGGAGGAAAACGATCCAACTTTAGAGAAAGCGATCGCGCTAGTGAGGAGAACATCAATTAAATCGATAATTTAGATAGTTAAAATCAGCGATTATGGTTGGGTTCGTTGGGTTTCGCAGAGCTATACCCAACCTACAATCTATCGAATATTTAAAATTTCGTAGCTGCCGAAAATCTTGATGGTTTCGGTATGGGTGGTTAATTCTTCGATCGCCAAACGAATATCTTCTTGTCTGGCATCGGCTTCTAAATCGAGGAAAAACAGATAGTCTCCTAGCGATCGCTTGGTGGGGCGAGATTCGATCCGACTGAGGTTGATGCCTCGGCTGGCGAAGACTTGCAGTGGCTCCACTAGCGCCCCTGGGGCATTGGCTGGAACGCTGAAAGCTAAAGAGGTATGAGTCCCACCAGGGGAGGGTTGTAAGCCGACTACCCAAAAGCGGGTGCAGTTGTCTGGATAGTCGCCGATCGAGTCGGCTAGAATCGGTAAGTTGTAAAGTTGAGCCGCTCTGGGAGAAGAGATCGATCCTAATGTTCGATCTGCGTCTAGATGCTTGAGTACCTCGGTAGTCGAGTTCGCAGGAATTAACCGTGCCGCTGGCAGATGTTTCTGCAACCAGTCTTGACACTGCGCCAAAGCTTGGGGGTGTGAAGAAACGGTTTTAATTTCTCCTAAACTGGCGGCGCGAGATAGCAGCGCGTGAGAAATTGATAAAACCAAAGCTTGCTGAATTTGCAGTCCATCTAATTGCCAGATTGTATCTAGGGTCATGGCGACACTGCCTTCGATCGAGTTTTCTACTGGCACTACAGCTAGATCGGTTTCTTTTTGGGCGGTGGCTTTTATCGCCTGGGCAATACTGGGATACGGGCATAATTGGGCTTCTTGCCCGATCTGAGTCAGCCAGCTAGCGTAAGCTAAGGCAACCGTTTCGGCATTCGTACCAGCAGGACCCAAGTAGGCAATAGAGGTCATAAGCAATTAAAAGGAGTTCAGAATGTAGGAGTGTAGGAGTTTAGAAGCATTCTGAACTTCTGCACTCCTGTTGGCGCAGCCTGCGCTCGGCGCATATTTCTGTATTCTTCTGATTGAAGAATTTTTTAATGTTTCTCGATATTTCTCATAAAAGGAAGTTGTTGTCACATAAATCTTTATAATCACCAACAGGAGGGAAATGACGATCGACACCAGATTAACTGCTGGGTCGCAAAAGTGTCCTGTCGATCTTTATTATTAAGAAATGTAAATTAGAATGAAAATAGGGGTTCACCAATTGTTACTCCTTTTTCTAAACTCCCGTAGAGAGGCGAGATATTGCATCTCTACCCCCTAAACTCCTGCTATTGTCTCTTGACTCCTCATGCACATTCAATTTGTCGCCGCTCAATCCGTTCAGATGGCCGTCCCAGCACAGCCAGTGCCGATTCAACACTATTTGCGTCAGCCCCACCGCCTGGTAAATGCCCTAGTCGATCCGACTCGCATGGAACAGCTTAGCGACGATCGCTTTCGGCTGAAAATGCGACCTTTGAGCTTTATGACGTTGAGCATCCAACCGATAGTAGACCTAAAAGTGTGGGTTTCATCGAGTGGAACTGTGCATCTAGAGTCAGTAGGTTGTGAAATTAGAGGGGTGGAGTACATCGATCGACGTTTTGCCCTCAATCTTAAAGGTCAACTAGTTCCCCGACAAGAGGGGGGTAGTACGAGTTTGCAGGGGGTAGCTAATTTAACAGTAGAAGTAGATTTACCGCCAGCTTTTTGGTTGACTCCCAAACCCCTACTAGAGATGACTGGCAACAGTTTGCTCAAGAGCGTCTTGCTAACTATCAAACAAAGGTTGATCCATCAACTGCTATCAGACTACAGCCAGTGGGCTAGCAGCAAAACCCCCGCTGGTATTTTGTCACCGCCAGCTATCTTATCGCCTCATAGTTGAGCCAATTGCGATCGAGTTATTCAGGTTCCCAAGGCAGCCAGTCTTCGTCCAAAGCTTGTTCTAGCGTAAAATCAGGCTCTTCGGGAATGAGATCTGGCTTCAGGCTGCTTGCATCCAGAAACAAATTCCGACCATTCTGATAGGCAAGAACAAAATTCTCATCGAGATAGTTTCTCAGGCTGGGGCTATCTTTGAGGATGGCTTTAACCTGCAAGCGAAAATTTCTGATTTCTACCTTCCACCCTCGCAAGCACGTTTCTCGCTCTTCCTTCCAATATTTTAATTTGAGTAAATGTTCGCAAAGCCGCATTAAGTAACTGGAAATAGCCCGTTTATCGCTTTTTCCCAAACTCTCTATTTCCTCAATCAAGTTTTCTAGATCGATATTGCTGAAATCCTGCGCTCTCAACTGTGCCAGGGTTCGATCGAGCCAAAGTTGGTAGTCTGTCTCGTACAAAGATGCCAGTTTCATCTCGATCTCAGAATTCATGTTGAGTTTTCTCTTGAGAATGCGATCGCTGCCATCATCGCCTGGAGCAAGCGTCGCGGGCGATTAACTGTCCCAAATTATAGCAATCGTCAGCAAATTCGCCCGATCGAAACTTTAGTCCGTCTAAAGCCTACGGCAGGGCAATAGTTCGACTTAATTAAGGTTTACATCGGGTTGAAGCGGTCTAACATTGAGGAGATAGATACAAAAACAGTTAATTCATGCGTCCTCGTCAAACTATTATTGAAATTTTTTCGACTTTCCTTCAATTTGAGTCCGATCGCTTTAGCGGTTGGATAACAGATCCCAAGTTGCGTCGCAGTATGCAAAATCGTTTAAACAGCCAACCCCAACCTGAAACTTCAGAGAATTTTTGGGCGATCTATTGGTATAAAGTTTGGCAATCTCAACCTGATTCTGCGGCCAGAGCGCATCTGATGGCTTACTTGCAAGAACCTTGCTACTGGGTAGCAAGCAAAACTGCTGCTAGCTTTGCTAGTTCCCAATACAATACCTCCGATTGCTTTCAACTGGCGATCGCCCAAATCGATAAAGTCCTCAAAGGCTTCATCCCCGATCGCGGTTCGGTATTAAAAAACTACGCTAGCGTCATTTTCAGCAGTCTGATGCGAGAAATCCTTCGCCAGCAGCGAGTGGTTGACGTTTGCACTCCTTGGGCATTGTTGCGCCGCATCAGCCACAAAATGCTCCTAGAGTCTTTAAAGGCAGCGGGGCTATCTGCAAACGCGATCGCAGCTTACATCTTGGCGTGGAATTGTTTTAAAACTGTTTACGTTCCCACTGCACCGACAGGAACCCGCAAGCTCGACAGCCCCGATTTGACTGCATGGAAGGCGATCGCCTCTCTTTACAATACCGAACGCTACAGCCAACTCAACCCGCCAGGAAACGAAATTCAGCCCGAAATAGTAGAAAAATGGCTTCTTGGGTGCGAGAAAGCCGTCCGTAAGTACCTCTACCCCGCTCAGACTTCGATTAATGCCCCCATGCCAGGGCAAGAGACAGGGGAAATGGTAGATAATCTGGCCGATCCCGAACAAGTCTCATTACTTAGCAAATCGATCGAGCTAGAAGAGGAACAAAAACGGCAATCTCAGCAACTTCAGATCCAGGGGGTGTTAATGGCCGCGATCGCTAAAATGGAACCAACCGCCCAAGAAATGTTGCAAATGTACTATGCCCAAGGGCGATCGCAGCAGGAAATCGCTGTAGAACTGCAAATCAAACAATATACCGTTTCTCGACGGCTGACAAAAGCCAAAGAATCTTTGCTTCTAACGCTAGCCCAATGGAGTAAAGATACCCTGCATATTTCTTTGAATTCACAGGTAATAAAAGATAGCACGACATTGCTAGAGGAGTGGCTGAAAACTCACTACAGCCCTTCTCGAAATTGAGGGATAATGCATTTCACTAGGGATCGACATCATGACTACCGACACCACTTTTTTAGATTTAGCTAGCGCTACCGACCTAGTTTTAGAGATCTCGCCAGCACAACGCGATCGCGCTTGGCAGCAAAGCCAGTCTTTTTCTCATCCCAGCAGTCGCTGGAGAGCCTATCTCAACCAACTCGGCCTCAGCGCGGTTTTGACTTGGCTGCAAGAAGATTACAATCCTCAAGCTGCTGCGGGACAAACTCCAGCGGGGCTGCGGAGCAGTTGGGAAGTGACGAACGGTACAGTCGTTACTATGGACGGGATGAAATTGGTGTTGGTTCCCAGCGAGGCGATCGATTTCAGCGAATTACGGGTTCCGCAAGAATGGGTAGATCTACCCAAATTAGCCCCAGACTACTATCTGGGCGTGCAAGTCGAACCAGATGAAGGTTGGGTAAGAGTTTGGGGATATTGCACCCACCTCCAACTCAAGAGTAGAGGGAGTTACGATCCGAGCGATCGCGCTTATTGTTTGGATGAAACCGATGTCATTAAAGACATTAACGTGCTGTGGGTATCGCGCCAACTTTGCCCCGAAGAACCAACTAAAGCCGGGATCGATCCCTTGCCAACTCTGTCACTCGATCGAGCCGAAAATCTACTGCAACGCCTGGGAAATCCTGCCGTTCTCAATCCTCGGCTGGCGGTTCCTTTTCCCTTGTGGGGCGCTTTATTCGAGCATGGCGGTTGGAGGCAGCACTTGTATAACTTACGACTAGGGAAAAGCGATCTCTGGTCGATCCGGCAATGGCTGCAAGCCGGGGTTTCCGAAGTTGCCGTCCAACTCGGCTGGGGCAAACTGGAATTTCAACCTAGTGCTGTAGGCGCTAAAGGCTCGGAATCAGCTACCGCCTCAGCCATCTTAACTCGACAGTTGACGATCGCTGGTAAAGCTTATGAGTTGCGGGTAATTCCCCACGAACAACTCGCAGGAGTTTGGCGGTTTGAGTTGCAAACTGCATTAATGGGCGATCGCATTCCTGGTGGCTTTAAACTCAGACTGCTGACAGAAGATCTACAACCCTTTGAAAACAACGAAGATGTAGCTACCAAGGCGGTAGAGAGACTGTTCATCGAAGTCGCGATCGAGCCTGGAGAAGGATTGGTTTGGGAAATCGAGCCGCTGCCAGAAAATTATGACACTGAAATCTTGCGATTTTAATAGTCATAATATAGCGAGTCTAAATCATTGGTGAACAATCTTGTGGGACAGCCGGGACGGCTATCCCACAAGTCATTTAGAAACGCTATAGTTACTCTTCATGACTAAATTTATGATTGTTTATAAGTAGAAAGGTGCAAAAAGAACTAAGTATGTAACAAAAAGTAAAGTTGTCCTAAACCCTCTTCACTTCTGACTTCTGACTTCTGACTTGCCTGAACGATAAATATTCAGGCTGACCTACTTACTCCATTTTCAAACATTTTTGAAGTAGCTGGCGATACGCGATCGCTAACGCATCTCCAGCAACGTGCAGTTCGGCGTTAATATCGTTGGGAACTGCGTAGGGGCGCTGACTCTCAACTACTGGTTTATCTTCTTGCAAGATTTGCAAATTCAATTTCCGAAACCAGCGATCGAACCAGGAATGAGTCAAAAAATTGCGGAAACACATTAGTTTAACTTTGGTGGTACGATCGTCGATCGGCACTAGAGCAATACAGAATAATAATCCAGATTTAAAGTCAATTTTTTGATAGACCAGATTAGGTAGGTAAAAACTGGAATCGAGTTTGACTTTGGAGTTTTTTTTCTTACCTATATCCTGCCAGTATATAGCTTTGAGAGGAGCTTGTTGGATAATCGCGATCGAACTTGCTCCCCAATCTCTCAAAATTAATTTACCTTGAGTCAGAAATTGTTGTTTATTGCTATCTCCACCACCAAAGGTATTAACATGAACGAAGGTAGCGTGAACCGGATCGAATAGATTTTCTAGCAGGCGGCTATAGTGAGCTTGGAATTCTAACTCAACAGTAACGGCTCTGTAAGATGAGTCGGGAAATTCTGGTAAAGATGGTATTGGCGGACATTCATCTGGTGGTAAATCGCCCCAAAATAACCAAATAAATCCATATTTTTCTTCAACCGGGTAACTTTGAACGCCAGCTTGGGGATGAATCGCTACGCCAGGAGGATTGGCAGGAATTTCATTGCAAGTGCCATCGCTTTGGAATTTCCACCCATGATAGGGACAGCGCAGACAATCGCCTTCAACCTTACCCAAAGATAAGGCTGCACCTCGATGGGGACAGCGATCTTTCAGGGCAACTACTTGTCCGGTAGAGTCGCGATACAAGACGATGGTTTGCTGCCATAACACGATTTGCTTCGATCGATTGGTGAGCGCCTGACTGAATTCGCAAGCGTACCAGAAGTTCTTTAACATAAACCAATAGGTAATAGATAAAACGAACGATCGACAAGCAATGTCACAATAAATCAATTTGACGATTTTGACTTTTGACTTATCGACCCGGTGGCTTGCAGTTTAATTGCCGTTGCTGGCGGCATCAGGAATTCCAGTTGTAGTTGCCTTTGATTTAAATCCTAGAGCCAGACCTTTTTGACGTAGCCGTCGATAAGCGATCGCTATAGCATCCCCGGCTGCGTGCAATTCGGCATTAATATCATCAGGAACTACTTGAGGGCGCTGACTCTCAACCATTACCTTATCTTCTTGCATCACCTGCAAATTGAATTTGCGAAACCAGCGATCTAACCAGGGATGAGTCGCAAAGTTGCGGAAAAAAATTAGTTTAACTTTAGTAGTACGTTCGTCAATCGGAACGTATGCAATATATAGAAATATGCCAAATTTAAAGTCAACTTTGCTCCAAGCCAAATTCGGTAGATAGAAGCCGCAAATCATCTTAGTTTTGGACGATTTTTTGCTAGCCATATATCGCCAAAACCATTCTTTAAGACTGGTTTTTTGGATAGTGGAGAACGAACTAGATTCCTCGTTTTTACAAACTAATTTCTTTGGACTGAGAGCAGCTTCCTGAATAGTTGCGATCGAACTTACTCCCCAATCCTTCCAGATTAATTTACCTTGAGTAAGAAATTGGGGGTTATTGTTATCTCCACGAAGAAAGGTGTTACCATGAACAAAAAAAGGATGGATGGGATCGGCTGTATTTTCTAGCAAGCGACTGTAGTGAGACTGGAATTCTAACTCAACAGTAACGGCTCTGTAAGATGAGTCGGGAAATTCTGGTAAAGATGGTATTGATGGACGTTCATCTGATGGCAAATCGCCCCAAAATAACCAAATAAATCCATATTTTTCTTCAACTGGGTAACTTTGAACGCCAGCTTGGGGATGAATCGCTACGCCAGGAGGATTGGCAGGAATTTCATTGCAAGTGCCATCGCTTTGGAATTTCCACCCATGATAGGGACAGCGCAGACAATCGCCTTCAACCTTACCCAAGGATAAGGCTGCACCTCGATGGGGACAGCGATCTTTCAGGGCAACTACTTGTCCGGTGGTGTTGCGGTACAAGACGATGGTTTGCTGCCACAACACGATTTGCTTCGGTTGATGGGTGACAGCGTGACTGAATTCGCAGGCGTACCAGAAGTTGTTTAACATAAAGCAATAAGTGATAGGTAAAATGAACTTAAATCAGTTGGATGATTTTGACTTTTGACTTAGTTATCTGATTGTCTGTAGGCTAATTTCGGTAGCCCGCCACATCAGGAATTTGAGTTGCGATCGCTTCTGACTTATACTCCAAAGCCAGACATTTTTGGCGCAATTGACGATAGGCGATCGACAAAGCATCTCCGGCTGCGTGCAATTCGGCATTAATATCGTCAGGAACTGCTTGAGGGTGCTGACTCTCAACTACTAATCTATCTTCTTGTAGAACCTGCAAACTCAATTTGTGAAACAGGCGATCGAACCAGGGATGAGTCAAGAAGTTGCGGAAACAGATTAGTTTAACTAAGGTAGTACGTTCGTTAAGCGGCACGTGTGCAATACATGAAAATGATTTAAACTTAAACTCAACTTTATCCCAGACTAAATTAGGTAGATAGAAGCTGCAATCGAGCTTGATTTCCGAGCGTTTTTTATTGCCTATATATCGCCAATACATTCCTTTGGGAGGAGCTTCCTGAAGAATAGAAATCAAACTCGCTCCCCAATCTTTCCAAACTAATTTGCCTTGATTTAAAAATTGGGGGTTATTGCTATCTCCACTACCAAAGGTATTAACATGAACGAAGGTCGAATGAACGGTATCGATTGGACTCTCTAGCACGCGGCTATAGTGAGCTTGGAATTCTAACTCAACAGTAACGGCTCTGTAAGATGAGTCGGGAAATTCTGGTAAAGATGGTATTGATGGACGTTCATCTGGTGGCAAATCGCCCCAAAATAACCAAATAAATCCATATTTTTCTTCAACCGGGTAACTTTGAACGCCAGCTTGGGGATGAATCGCTACACCAGGAGGATTGGCAGGAATTTCATTGCAAGTGCCATCGCTTTGGAATTTCCACCCATGATAGGGACAGCGCAGACAATCGCCTTCAACCTTACCCAAGGATAAGGCTGCACCTCGATGGGGACAGCGATCTTTCAGGGCAACTACTTGTCCGGTGGTGTTGCGGTACAAGACGATGGTTTGCTGCCACAACACGATTTGCTTCGGTTGATGGGTGACAGCGTGACTGAATTCACAGGCGTACCAGAAGTTATTTAACATCTTGAATTCCAGATTAGTTGTTAACTGCAATCGTAAATCGATCGCCATTCAAACCGAATCTGAATAATTTCTAGAGTTGAGAGTCACAAACGTCTGATGCAGCGTCTAACTTTAGTCATAGAAGATTTTATAGCCTTTCTCTCATGACTTGTGGGATAGCCGTCCCGGCTGTCCCAGTGGGCAGGCTGGAAGCCTACCCCACAAGATTGTTCACTAATGATTTAGACTCGCTATACCTACTGCTATCCCAACAAACTTTGGACCGAAGATTGAAGAGATTCAAACCAAGTAAAATTGAGATGACCGATCGTAAATAAATCTATGACCGCGTGCATGGCAATTATCGGTAGTAGTGCTTGATATCTCCAAAATAACCACATCCAAAGTAGAGACATGACGGCCAGTGCTACAGGCATTAAAGTAACAGGTTCGTGGTGAGGAAGAACAGTCACCCAAAACAAAGCATGGATTAATCCAGAGAAAATAGCATAACTAATATAGCCAAAAGTAAAAATTAGCTTCGGACTGCTAGGAGCATACAGTTTGCCTAGATAGCAACCTAGCAACAGCCAGAAAATAAACATAAATTGTTCTAAAATCCCGTTGGAAAACGAGAACACCAGTAAATCTACAATTTTATAATTACCAGTTTCGTACTTGCGGGTAAATAAAACATAAGCAGTGGCAGCGATGAAAGTTGCAATCCAGCCTAGAATGAGAGCGATCGCGTAGTGTTTATCTTTTTGGGGCGAACTTAAATTCGGGCTAAGCAATGGGTAAGCAAACTCCCTCTTACCGATTACCAGCAGCATCGCGATCGCACAAAATAGCCAATAAATCCAGATACTTGTTTCAATAGCCATAATCTCAATCTCTCAATTTCAGTTTTTTATCGGTTATCCATGTTTTTTGAAACTGGATATGCAGTTAATAGACCTTTTGCAAAAATCTAAATGTTAGATTTATAACGCAGATTAACAGCAGATGAACGCAGATGAGTTATCGACTTATGCCAGAGGTCTAATGAATGCGATATTTGATAACCATTTCAATACCTCCTTTCGGGAAATTAGTCAGAAATAGTCCGAATTTTCCTAGTTCCAATTCAGCTTCAAAATTAGGTGCGATCTGAAAATCAAAGTGGTAAAGCAGCACGGCCAGCGCCACCTTCATTTCATACATGGCTAAATGCTCTCCCAAACATCTTCTCGCACCATCTCCGAAAGTAAGCGGCAAGCAAACACCAGTCTGAGTTCTGCTGTTGCTATCCTCGCGCTCTAAGGTCAAAAGTCTTTTAAACGGACATTGCCTTTGGGATGGGGTGGCGTTCTCAACATTGACCGAAGTAACTGTAAGATCGCGATCGAGGTAGCGTTCGGGATGAAATTGCTCCGGTCGTTCGCCAAAGTATTCAGGGTTTTGGTGCAATGGCATTAAGGTGATACCTACCGCTTGTCGAGCGGGAATCGACCAACCTGCTAAAATATCGCGATCGCTACTAATTCGTTGCATTCCGGCTACTGGAGGGCGCAAGCGCAGCGATTCGATGATAACGCTGTGGAGATAGTCGAGGGCCGATAATCCAGCTTTGGTGAATTTACCGTTATCCTTGGCTGCGATTCGATCGATCTCAGCCTGGGCGCGAGCTAACTTTTCGGGATTTTGAGCTAAAAGATACAAAGTCAGAGAGACACTAGTAGCTACTGTTTCGTGTCCGTTGAGGAGAATGGCCAGCAAGTTGTCACGTACCTCTCGCTCGGTTAACCGCTGCACCTCACCTTCGACGCTATTTGTGGCTTGCAGTAGTAAATCCAAGACGTTAGATGAAGGGGGAATTGATGCCTCAGATATTTCTTTCCTCTGACGGATTAATTCGTAAAGCCAATCGTCGATCGCGGCAAAAGCTTGTCTGAGCTTGCGGTTTGACGGTAGAGGAAGATTTTGCCACCATTTAGCAAACTGGTGTACGGGTCTGGTACTTTGATGCAAGACGTACTTGAGACGATCGAGTAACTCATCGGCCTCGCCTTCCAGGGCGGCAAAGTCTTTACCTATAGATATTTGGCCGATGAGATCGAGAAACAAAGCTGTCAGTTCTGGATAGATGTTAAGTTGGGCGCTGCCTCCAGACTCCTGAATCGATCGCTGCCATTTAGTCGCCAGTCGTTCTGTATAGTCAACTAAGATATCGTGAAAATCTGCGACCCGCTGCTTGGAAAAAACCTCGTTCAGTAACAAGCGATGTCGCTTCCAGTCTTCCCCGTCGTTGGTAAGAACGCTATGGCCGTAAAGACGCTGAATTAAAGAATTGGGGGGAAACTTCGAGTAGTTCTTTTGATTGTCAACCAAAATGTGGCGGCTCGCGTGGTAGTTAGTAATTGAGATTTGTTGTCGCCACATCCAAAAGATTTGGACGATTTCGCCGAATTGTTCGTGAAACCAGAGATAAGCTGAAAGATGATTTTTAGCTCGATAGACTTGCATCAAATTGCCCACTAGCAGTTTGGGAGTCTCTCCTGGGATAGTTTTGCCATCTGGGTGCTGAAATTCTTGGCGCGATCGATCCACCTGTCGAAAGTACCAAGAGTCCATCGAGAACCACACCAAAAACAGTCCCCAAGCAACAAATAATGAGATCGCTATCATCACTTCTATATTTATGACTACAAAATCTGCATTTTCGTTATTTTATCTACGAGATTTTCATAATTGACAATTCATAATTCATAATTCATAATTCACCATGGATGCCGATCTCGGTTGCTAACAGCATCATCATCAATCCAATTTCAGCTACAGAACTGAGGAGATGGCTAGCAATCCGATTGGGAAGAGAAACGCTGAAAAAAACTAGCATCGTTCCAGCAAATACCCAGAAGCATCGATCTGCTTGCCAGATATATATCCCGGCGATCGCTAACAATAATGTCGTCAAAATTGCCGGAATCGGGATGCAACTCTTAGGTTTGTAAACCACAGTACCAGCGAAGCTAATGGGTATGAGTTCTTCGTGCAGGAGATGGGCGACTACACCAAATCCCATCAATAATAAGGCGATCGCCCAAGAGCTATAATCAGCTAACTGAGTATTTGCCCAAACTACTCCAGCACCTCGTGCCAGATTGACTGCAACTACTACTAACAGAGGGACGAGTAAATTGTGGAATAAAAATCGCAAGCGATTGAGAAATTTTAGTAGGGGACCTTCACCGATCAGCCATCCCAAGGAGACGATCGAATTGTCGTAGATAATTCCAGCGATAACGAATAATAATAATAAAACTGTCTCAGCGATCCGTCCTGGTTGGAGGGTGCAAAGCGTCCACAGCATTAAGGTTATGCCGATCGCTGTATAAATAGGATAAAGAAAAACTGCCATCATCGAGTTCCAGATTAGTTATTAATTGCGATCGTAAATCGATCGCCCCCAAAACCGAATCTGAATAATGTCATGAATTTAGAGCGACAAAAGTTCGATGCTGCATATAGTTTTGGTCGCTCTTATGAGTAAATATCTCTATGACTTTAGTAGCAAAAGTGTTGGATTTAGCCTATCTGTTGGCGATCGCTTTGGGTATTGGAATATGCTAGAGGGGCGATCTCATTGATGTTGCCCTTTGGCTTCGCCGATCCTATTTTCAGTACCCTGGATTTTAAAACCGTTCTCCCAACGCTATGGATTTACCGCAAGTTGGGATTGAAAGAACTTTTATAGTTTCCTAAAAGTTGGGATAAGTAGTCAGGCAAAAGCGGCAATTATCTTGCGGATATGCAAAGCTCAGAACTCGATCTTGGATTGAGGGTACAACTAACATCAAGTAATTTGGGTGGCTGCTCCCTGTCGATTGTCGGGCTAATCTTCTAATTGAGGATATTAGACGGAATTTGTCGGTCTAATCATCTAAGAAAATATCGAATTTTAGGGCGGTGTTGATGGTAGAGTTACGATTGAGCTTATTATGGCTTACGTTAATTCAGCAGATTAGGCAGACAAGCTTAGTCGGGCTAATCCACCTTTTAGGGATATTAGGCAGAAAAATTCAGTCTAATCAATAGTTGCTCTGCCTGGAGTTAAATGTTAGCGCCTGGGAACACTATAGAAGCGCCAGGCACAACAACTACTGCGTTGGAGCCGACGAACGACGTTAGCCCGACGACGCGACCTAAGCGTCGTTCGCGGCTCAACTTCAACGTTAGCCATCTTCAAACACTCTTTTGCTAGAGATAAATAAAGGCTGCATTCGTGCCACCACCTCGACCGACGGCAATCTCGATATTGAGATGTGCCATACTTTCGAGATAGCGAGCCGTGTAAAGAGGTCCGGTATCGACTGGTGCATAGCCGATCTCGCTGGCTAGCGTAATAACCTTTTGTTTGGCTTCCTCATTGTCTCCCGCAATAAAGGCAGCGATCGCTTGTCCGCCTCTCATTGGTTGACTCATCGCATCGGCAAAGATGGTGTTGAACGCTTTCACGATGTAGGCTCTTGGCAGCAGACGGTCGATTTCTTCAGATGCCGAGTTTTCCTGTCCGAGCAACTTCGGCGACCAGTCGGCGTTAAGGGGATTGGTACTGTCGATAACGGTTTTCCCTGTGGTTACTTCAGCTAGTTCTGGTAATACATCGGCACAAGCAGTAAAAGGAATAGCGATCGCGACTACATCTGCAACTGCGGCAGCCTCTTTGAAAGTTGCAGAAGCTTAGGGCAATTCTGGGTTTGGAATCGATCGCAAACCGATGACGATCTCGTGTCCGGCTTTACTAAACAGGTTGGCGAACTGCTTGCCCACATTACCAAATCCTAAGATGGCGATTTTCATAACCTAGTCTCCAAAAGAATATGTAGTTACTCCGAGAGTCGTGTAGTGGAACTATAACCATCTCGGTATCTAATGTAAACTAGGTACTTACAGGTAACTACCAATGATGAGCGATCGAAATTTAGAACTCCAGCCCAATGTTTATGCGGCCATCTGTCCGTCTAGAGAGGTGTTGGCATCGATCGGAGAAAAGTGGGTTTCGTTGGTCGTCGGGGCACTGGAGGGTAAGGTGATGCGTTTCGGCGAACTGAAAAGAGTCTGCGAAGGGATATCGCAGAAAATGCTGACGCAGACTTTGCGGAAGTTAGAGCGAGATGGGCTGGTGGTGCGAACCCTTTATACAGATACGCTACCGATCAAAGCTGAATATCGACTTACCGAGGTTGGCAAAAGTCTGTTGCCGATCGTTAAAGCTGCCAAATTATGGGCAGAAGAAAACCTGCATCAGATCGAAGAGAATCGAGTTTTGTACGACAACAGCCGATCTCCTTCCGGATCTCAGAACCTTTAATACAGTTCGAGGATATGCTAATGAATGAGTCTGCACAAAACTAAAAGATATTTCTAATGCACCTTCTTTTAAACAAACTGCTCGTAGTTCGCGACATTTAAGAAAGCGATCGCAGCCGTTTGTTGGTGCGGATGGAACAATACCGCGAATGCTTACAGCACGTTACGCGATCGACCGATGCAATTCACAGATGCAACGCTCGTTTTGGCGATCGAGATCTCTTTAAATTATTGCCTTCACTTCTAGTTTCTAGCTTCTGTCTCATCAATCATCTTTTTAAATAGCTCGAACTGTTTCTGCTCTTCCTCTTTGTCTTTTGGTAACTCAAACCAAGTGGCTTCATCATCAGGAGTTCTTCGGCGGTAAAGTTCGCGGAGTGGTTCGACCTCACCGCGATGAGTAAGAGCATACCTTTTTAATTCGATAGTAGACATGGTTTCAAAGTTCGGCTGCATTTAAAAACCTCCATTTACCTTGAGAATCGACAATAATTTGGAGTTCTTCTCCAGCAAATATAAAAATGATATTGGTTTGCTCGTCAAAGCGAAAAAGCTGAATGTCTCTGAAATAGCTAGATAACATTTGACAAACCCGAAGACAGGCTTATGCTTGGTCGTTAGTTGGCAAGTTTTAACTCCTCAATTTTAGTATAGTCATTAGATTATCAGAGTAAAGCATTTATCCAGCACATAGCGTCTAACTACTCGTCGCCCCTAGATGCTACGATCGCTACTCTAGTTAACATTGCTAGCAGCGATCGCACCTAAAAGAGCGCATCTGACGATCCCGATTTGGAGCCAGAAGAACGAGACAAACAGGTTCAAAGGAGAAAGGAAAAAAGAAGTTTTTAGATCTTTTTTAGAGTAATTATATTGAGTAATAATTTCTAATGCCACAAGACCAAATTGCAGCAACTCCCCGAACCCATCCTCGAAGAATCCACCCCTCAATTCTGATTTTTTGTTTTATCGGATTGGCGATTGAGATAGCTTTGATGTCATTCAAGTTTAGCGATCGGATGCAGACGGCGTATGACAAAATAGACTACCTTAAAGTTGCACTATTTTAGAAAATTGATATTAGCGATCGCCAGCCGTTCGGACAATCGAGTATAACGCTGGGTTTGCTGTTGTTGCTTAATAGCCAGAGCGATCGCCTTTTTACTCCCAACTATAATCGCTAACTTCTTGGCGCGAGTTAAACCCGTATAAAGCAAGTTGCGCGACAGCATCAAATAATGCTGCATATACATCGGCAAAATTACTACTGGATACTCCGAACCTTGACTTTTATGAGTAGTCACCGCCCACGCCAAAGCAATTTCATTTAAGTCGGCATAATCGTAAGTCACATCTCGATCGTCGAACCGCACCATCACTTCTTGTTCCTCGGAGTCGATCGCCGCTATTATTCCCAAGTCGCCGTTGAACACCTCGCGATCGTAATCGTTCTTGAGTTGAATGATGCGATCGCCTACCCGCAAAATCGTCCCACCCCTAGCTATCTCTGCTTTAGCCGGACTGGGAGGATTGATTAGTTGCTGCAAAACTTGATTTAAATTCCGCGTCCCGACTGCACCCCTAGTCATGGGACATAACACTTGCACGTCGCTAGCCGGATCGAAACCCAACTGAGGAATCAAATTAGCGATCGCATCGCCAATTGCTTGCACCCCATGTTCTGGAGTCTCGCCCCCGCTGTGCCACAAACAGTCAGATTTGGGAGCGTTGCTAATCGGCTCTAGATGGGGATACTGCCCTTGGTTGATTTGGTGGGCAGATCTGATAATCGCGCTCGATTGCGCTTGCCGAAACACTTGCGTCAGCCGCACCACGGGAATCTGTTGGGAGTCGATCGCATCTTTGAGAACGTTTCCCGGCCCGACGCTGGGCAGTTGATCGACATCTCCGACTAATAACAATTGGGCTTGCGGCGGAATCGCTTTGAGCAAAGAGTGAGCCAGAAACAGATCCAGCATGGAGGCTTCATCGACCACAAAAGCATTTTGGGAAAGCAGATTATCTCCTTGGCGTTTGAACCCCATGGTGCTTGGATCGAACTCCAACAGCCGATGGATCGTCTTGGCTTCAATTCCGGTCATTTCCCCCAACCGTTGGGCCGCGCGTCCGGTGGGAGCCGCTAAAGCGATTTCTTTCCCCATGGCTTTCCACAGGGCGACGATCGTATGGAGAGCAAACGTCTTCCCAGTTCCTGGACCGCCCGTGAGAATCATCACCTTAGCGCTGGCGGCTAACTCCACGGCTTGCCGTTGCGGTTCCGATAGTTGAATCCCTCGACTGGCGGTAAATCTTTCAATCCAATTGCGGACTCTTTCGCGATCTACAGTTATTTCCGATGCGGTTTGCTGCCAGATCAGTTGTGCCAAATTCTGTTCCGTCCAGTAAAAACTGGGTTGGTAGCACAAGGGCATAGTTCCCGCCATCTCTACCATCAGTTGTTGTTCCGAACGCATTCGATCGATGACGGCTAGCACCCCTTCAGGTTGAGCTTGGTGTTCGACATTAGTTAGCAATTCGACGGCGGCATTAACTAGTTCCGGCTGAGGCAAAAAGCAGTGTCCGTCTTCTGCTGCTTGGCTCAAGACGTGCAAAATGCCTGAGAGATAGCGATCGGGTGACGAAGGCAATACGCCCAGGTTTTGGGCGATTTTGTCGGCAGTCAAAAAACCGATGCCATAGATATCTGTAGCTAGTTGGTAGGGATTTTCGGTGACAACAGCGATCGCTTTTTCTCCATACTGCTTGAAGATTTTGACGGCATAAGTAGTAGATACCCCATGTCCTTGCAGGAATATCATTACTTCTTTGATGACTTTCTGTTCTGCCCAGGCTTTGGCAATTTGGCTGACGCGCTTCTTGCCGATGCCATTGACTTCAACTAGCCGTTCTATCTGGTTTTCAATGATGTCCAGCGTTTGAGTGCCAAAGCGAGCCACGATTCGTTTGGCCATGACTGGCCCCAGTCCTTTAATTAAGCCGCTGCCTAAATACTTCTCGATTCCGGTAATGGTGGCGGGTTTGGTTTCGGTATATCGGACTGTCTGAAATTGTTCGCCATACTGGGGATGATTGCGCCAATTTCCGGTCAATTGCAACGTCTGTCCGGCTTGGATGTTGGCAAAGTTACCCACTACCGTCACTAATTCGTGCGCCCTCGGAATCTTGACTCTCGCTACCGTATAGCCGGATTCGTCCGAGTGATAGGTAATCCGTTCGACTACACCACTAAAAGATTCGACTGGTAGGGCTGCATTTGCTTGGTAGGAATTATCGGCTGTGGTAGACATAAGCGACAGCAGGAAGCACGAGAACATCTTGGGTAGAGGCGCAATCCTTCGGCAGGCTCAGGAACAGCTTTGCGTCCCTACAGGCAATTGATATATACCAGGTATTTATCCAAATGCGATCGACTATTCCTTAACTTTTATAAGCTTATTAGGACAAATGTACTATTAAATCGATAAAATCGTCAATATAGCGGGACTGGGGAGAGGAGAGAAAGGAGAGATCGGGAAACAGCGATCGCAGGACGATTAGACTTTGCTGCTGTTGCTTTTTTCCCGCACCCGCAGGCAGTCGCGAAAGCCAGAGTCCTAGAGATTTTGGGATAAACTAGATAGCAATACAATCTGGGGTAATGTTTTTCTGTACGCTACTCTCAATCGATCGCTGTCTTAATTGCCATAGGTATCTAAGATGTCTAATCGGCTCAAGTTTTTTAGAGAACAGATGGCTGCCTTCGAGGGAGCAGTAGATCCTCAACGGGCAATTTCAGGCGGTTATTACATACCTGAGCCTCGAAAATCGGTTTCAGAGTTGATTTCCCGCCGGATAGGAATTCGGCCATCCTCGACTCATTTAATCCTCGGCGGTATCGGTTCTGGCAAAACAACTCAACTTCTCGTTACCCGCGATCGTATCAATCAGGAAGTAGACAATGTTTATGCCCATTATGTAGATGTGAGTTTATACACAAATATTTCAGAAATTTCTCCAGGAGTCCTGACAGCCGTTGCTGGGGTAGTCCTTTGTGATTTGGTAGTGGCTAGGGGCTACGATCTCTCTAAAGTTGCACTTGTGAAAAATCGCATCGAGCTAGTTAAAAACCTGGCTTATGGGTATTCTGAGAGGAAACTAGTCGATCGCATTGAAGAAGTATGGGCAATAACTAATCCTCTTGAAACTACTAGTGTAGTTATCGAACGTCATGAAGGTATTCTTAACCCCAAATATAGTAAAGAGAAAAAAGAGTTAATAGCGTCTGTCGCTGTACTTTATAATGTTGCCAGATCGCAATATGGAGAAATTGTTCTTCTGTTAGATGGGTTAGATCGTCTCAATAATATACAAGCTTTTTCCCAAATTATCGCTACCGATATACAAGATTTATTATCGTTAGGTGTTGGAATTGTTCTAGTTGGCCCCCTGCGGGCTTTGTACGGTGAGTATCGCGACACCATAGAACAAGCCGTAAATTACTTTGATTATCGATCGTGCTTCGACGTTAAAAACGATTCAGATTCCTATACTTTTTTTGAAAAAATTATAGAAACTCGTGCATCTGAAGGCTTCATAGAAAAAGCTGCCATACAAAGCCTGATTCATTATTCTGGTGGAGTTTTACGCGATCTGATTAACTTGACGCAAGCTGCGATCGAAGAAGCATACTTAGCAGATAGCGACACCGTGCAAAAAACTGATGTTGAAGCCTCAGCAGACTCATTTGGCAAAGCAAAACTTTTAGGACTTTCAGATGAAGAACTTGAGATTTTTGCAGATATGCTCGAAGGAAATACATTCCTCCCTAGAACAGATGAGAAAATTAGACTTCTGGTAGCAGGACATATTCTTGAGTACAGATACCCCAAAAAACGTTACGCCATTCATCCTGCCCTGTTACCAGCACTTCAACTAGTTCAGCAAAATTAGAAATTACAGCACAGTTTTCATGATAACTGCTGAGATTAAATCAGTTTCAATTGATGAGTTATTGCAACGAGTTGGCGCACAACCTGAAGGTAATATTTGGTTGGCTGCTATCGTATCTCCTCTAGATTTTGATAAAGCGATCGAGGAATTGAGAGAAACGTTGAGCATTTTTCTAGAGTGCGAGATCGGAGTTATATCTGCTAGTAACGGAGTAGGCGATTTAGTCGATCGAATTAGTCGTGCTTCCCAAAGCTATTTATTGCTTCGAGATTTTGAATTGTGGCTTCAAGAAGAGTAGAATCGATCGCCTGTCCAGTCACCCATTGGGTATCATCTGTAGCCAGCCAAGCGATTAAACGGGCGGCATCTTCAGGTTGTCCCCATCGCCCTTGAGGATTAGCCGCACGAACCGATTCGTAAAGTTCGGCGGGCTCTCCCGTACATAGGGTGATAAGCAAATCTTATTTAAATAAGCAAGCTAATAGCTTCTCTCGTAAAGAATCAAAGGTATTAAAGCCATAGCTTTGTCTAATAATCAATTTAATTTTATTGTTA